>Ga0308176_10000044_pt1 | contig 75136 bp, 57 predicted proteins | sample PhyCR2_3_FD_203890 | JGI IMG/M metagenome (GOLD analysis project Ga0308176, IMG submission 203890) | Soil microbial communities from UC Gill Tract Community Farm, Albany, California, United States - DLSLS.C.R2 | ecosystem: Environmental > Terrestrial > Soil > Agricultural land | place: USA...
GGTTCGACGCGGACGTCCACGGCGAGGGTCTCGCCGCCGCCGCCGACGAAGATCGTCCCGCTCGTCGGCGTGGCATCGAGGTAGTTGCGGCCGGCCGCGACCCGCACGTGATCGGTCTGGGTCAGGATCCCGTTGGTCGGATCGAAGCCCTTCCAGCCGACCTGCGGCAGGTACAGCTGGACCCACGCGTGCGATGCCTCGCCCTGGCGGTGGTGCGGCAGGAGCTCGGCCGCCTTGGGCCCCGTGTAGATGTAGCCGCACACGTAGCGCGCCGGGACGCCGAGCAGCCGGGCGAGGCAGATGAACAGGTTCGTGAAGTCCTGGCACACGCCGCGGCGGTTGACGTAGACGTCGAACGCGGTCGTGAACAGGTTGGTCGTGCCCTGCTGATACGCGAACTCGCGGTGGATCGTATCGTTGATGTCGAGCAGCGTGGCCAGCAGCTCGTAGTCGTTGCGCTTGACGAAGCTCATCGCGTACTCGGCGAGATCGCCGAGCTGGGTCTCGGGCAGCTCCGGCGGCAACAGGAACGGATCGAGGACCTGGCGCTGCCACGGCATCCACACCAGCGGGATCGTCGAGCTGACGTGCAGCGGCCCTTCCCCCAGCGGATCGACGTCGAGCACCTCGACCACGCTGCGCGCCTCGATCACCATCTCGGAGAACGGCGACTCGATCGCGACCCGGCGCACGCGGTTACCGAACACGTCCTCGTAGTCGCGGCCCTGGTACGGCACCGAGATCGTGAGCTCGTGCGCGTGCACCGTCTGCATGCGATCGTGCACCGGCGTGAGGCGCAGGAGGTGCGTCGAGCGCTCCACGGGCTTCTCGTACTTGTAGATCGTGCGGTGCACGACCTCGAAGGTCTTTGCCGCGGCCTTGGCCGGCTGCCAGCGCTTGCGCGGGGTCTCGAGCACCCCGCCGGTCGAGCGCTCGCCGATCACCGCGCCCTCGCGGATGACCAGCAGCCGGCCGGGCTCGAGCTTCTGCCACGTGATCGCGCGGGCGGCGTCGCCGTCGCGGGGCTCGAGCTCCTCGCTGCACACGATGGCACCCTTGCGGCTCTTGGCGCCGCGCCGCGTGAGATCGACGTCGAGATCGTCGTCGCCGAACGCGATCTTGTCATACGGCGGCGCCAGCGTCCCGAGCCACAGGGGGACGCCGCGGCGATCGGCGTGGACCAGGAGGTCGCGGCCGTCGGTCAGGCACATCGTCAGCCCGCCGACCTCGTTGATCTCGGCGAGCCAGCCGACCACCACGTCGAGTTCGGCCTGGGCGAGGTTCCTCCAGCCGCGCTCGACGAACCGGTTGAGCAGCCCGCAGAAGATCGCCTCGGTGTCGGTCGATCCGACCGGCTCGAACGTCCCGGGCGCGTCGGCCGGCTTGCGATCGAGGCTGCCGGCGTGCGCCATCACCCAGTCGCGCCGGCCCCACGTGCGCGCGAACGGCTGCGTGTTGGCGTCCGACAGGGCGCCCCACGTCGCGTGGCGGATGTGCAGGACGAACAGGTTCGACGCGACCTGCTCCCATGCCAGCGCCAGCTGGCTACGGATCGAGGTCTGCGGCGGCGCCGGCTCCTTCAAGATCGCCGCCGACGGCTCGCCCTTGGGGTAGTAGCCCAGGCCCCAGCCGTCGGGCAGCGTGCGCCCGGGCTCCAGGCAGCGCAGCGTGAACGACGGCGCGAGCTCGCCCTCGAACGACATCGCGAGCAGGTTGGGCACGACGGGAGCTTATCCGACTCTCCTGCGTGAGGCACCGCGCCGGACGACGGACCTCGCCGCAGCTTCGAATCGGATTCCACCCGATAACGCTCCCGCCCCGGCGGCGGCATGGTCGACGATCGTCACGGTGTCGCGAGCGGCCCGAGCGCCTCGGCGAGCGTCCGGGCACGGACGAGGCGCGGCCTCAGGTCCGGCGCGAGCGGCCCCAGCACGTTCAGGTGGCGCTTCGCCGAGGCCACACCGGCGCGTTCGCCGCGCGCCGCGACGCTCCCCTCGACCACCGCGCGATATACCGCTCGTCGCTCGTCGTCGTCTGGAGGCGCCACCCACGCGCCGGCGAGCCGCGCGCGGGCCTCCCGGAAGATCCACGGGTGCTCGATCGCCGCGCGCCCCACCATCACGCCTGCGCAGCCGGTCTCGGCGAGGGCACGCACGGCGTCGCCGGCGGTTCGGACGTCGCCGTTGACGATCACCGGGATCGCAACCGCCTCCCGCGCGCGCCGTGCCCAGCTCCAGTCCGCGGGGCCGCGGTGGCCCATCGCCGCGGTACGGCAATGAATCGTCAGCGCGGCGACGCCGGCGTCTTCGAGCCTGCGGGCGAGATCGACGATCGGCATGTGCGACTCGGGCCCCCAGCCGATGCGCGTCTTGACCGTGACCGGGAGCTCGATCGCCGATGCGATCCGGCGCGCCATCTCGACCATCGCCGCCGGATCACGCAACCACGCCGCGCCTGCCTTGCGTCCCACCACGCTCGGCACCCAGCAGCCACAGTTGAGATCGACGAACGCCGGTCTGGCTAGCGTTACCAGCCGGGCCGCTGCGAGCAGCAAGTCTGGATCGCCCCCATAGATCTGGATCGCCGTCGGCTGGTCGTCGTCCGCCAGGGTCGCGCGGCGGCGTGCCAGCCGAGAATCGCTGAGGATCTGCTCGACGCCGACGAACTCGGTCACACAGACGCTCGCCCCGAGCCTGCGGCAGATCCGCCGAAACGCCGCGTCGGTCACGTCCTCCATCGGCGCGAGCACGACGGGCGACGCCGCCAGCAGCGCGGCCACCGGGTTACTCGTCCGAAGCACGTCACTCGAATGGGTTGACCACCGTCACGCCGCAGTCCTTGAAGTCACGTTCGTTTCGTGTGGCGAGCGTCAGTCCGTGCAAGGCGGCCGTGGCGGCACTTCGCCGCACCCGGTGAACGACCGCGGGCGCGACGAGACGCGAACGGATTCGCGCGATCACGCCGAGGCGGCGCGGACAGCTCGTAGCCCTCCTCGGCGCACAGTCGCTGGAGTTCCGCGAGCTTCGCCGCCAGGCCGGGCCTGCGCAGGGCCGCGGCTTCGTCGGCGCGCTCCGGACTCATCACCACGGCCACCAGCTTGTCGCGACGATAGACGAGCTGCGGCTCGCGCACCGCTTGCCCGACCACCTCCGGTAGATGCTGACGGGCCGTCGTGATCGTCCAGGTGTTCTTGGCAGCCACCACATGTACAAGTTAACACATCGAGATTTACAGGTGAAATTCACGACTCGAGCACCACCTTCCCCTCCGGGTAGCCCACGAGCTCCAGTGAGGTCGCGGCTGCGGAGGCAATCCTGAGGGTGCCTCGCGGCGTGTTGCGGTCGATGACGGGCGTCGCTGCCATGTCGCTGCGGCGGCCCTCCCCAGATCGCGGCCTCGACCGCGTGGTGCTTCGGGGTAGCTCACCAGGCTCCAGGTGATGGTTGACGAGGCAGCTCGGCGCGGTCGGGTCGTCTGCCGTCTACGTGGCCTTGACCTTGGCCTCGCGCAATAACTGGAAGTTCTGTACGGTCTGCCACGCGGTGGCGAACGAGCACGCCGCGCGCCGCGCGACATCGGCGACGGAGAGATCGGGCGCCTGCTCGAGCACCGTCCATACGTCGGCTCGCCATGTCGGCCCCATGAGCACGCGGTTACGGTAGCCTGCGTGACGACGAACGAGCACCTTGGGCGAGACCACGTCCTCGAGCCGGTCGCGCAGTGTTCCGCGAGGCACGCGCAGCTTCGATCCGACAAAGCGCTCGTCTTCTCCACGTCGCTTGAGCTGAAACTCCGTGCCGGTGGGCAACAGATCGATCGGCGGCCCGGCGTGGGCCCCGAGCCGCGCAAACCGACGGTCCTTGCGCAGCCACGCGGCCACCGCAGACCAGTACGCGCGCACGCGCTCCGACGGATACGCGCTCACGAGCCGGACGAGTCGGTCGGCGTTGACGTGCGCGTGATGGACGCCGAACCACGTCGTCAGCACCGAGAGCACGCGCAGATCACCCTCGACGATGCCAAGCGCCGACGCGTGCACCAGCGTGCCCTCGATGTCCGCGCCGACCTGCGGCTCGGCGGCGAAGTTCATCCCGATGCCCACCATGCGCGCGGTGAGCTCGTCGGGCGTGGGGGCCGGTTCTGGCGTGGTCGCTCGGCTAAACGCCATGACCTAGCCTCCGCGCGAGATCGGCGAGCGTCGCGCGCACGTGCGCCGGCCATTCCGGGTTGCCATCTTGCTCGACGAGCCATGGCATCGCTTCAGCCAGCTCGTGGTTGATGGGGGCGAGCGCAATGCAGTCGGGTAAGTCTGTGCCGCGGTCGCAGAGCGCGAAGAGCTTGCTCTTGAGCAAGTCTGCGCGGCCGAGCGTGCCAAGCACGAGCGCCTGTCCCTCGAAGATGCGCTGAACTCGTTCACGCCAACCAGCGGGCAGCACCTCTCCGAGCTGCATCGGCCCGTTGTTGAGCCAGTCGTCGAACATCTCGACACCGGCCCCTCGCTGGGCCTGCGCGAACTCCCGAGCGGCGGCGTTGATCTCGGCAGGCAGCTCAGGCACGAGGATGTCGAAGTCGCGCGTCGGGCGATGGATCACACCCAGAAGCCCGAGCGCGGCACCACCGATCACGACGCCTTCAAAGCGCAAGCCGGCTTCAAGCAAGTGGCGGTCGAATGCTTCGATGGTCGGGACGGGCAGCACGGTTACGCTCGTGGTATCAGTTTATCCAATACCAGGATGGCGGACACCGCGCCAGATGTCAATCGTTGCGGCATGTTGCATGGGGAAGCGCGCCGATCAATGGGTTCGTGCGGCCTGCGCGGTGTCGCCGAGCGCGGGATAGCGCAGCGTCTCGTCGGGCATGACCTGCACACCCGGCGTGAGCGTCGCCGGCACGAGCTTGCCGAGCGCCATGATGTGCTCGACCCGCGCTCCACCAGCCAGCAGGTAGTCGGTGATGATCCGGCGGTGGCAGCGCCACCACACCGCCTCGGCGCACATGATCGCGCACCGATCGCGGCGCGCGAGCCCGCGCAGCGCCTCCAGTCCGAGGTGGAATTCCTCGGTCTCCGCGTAATCGGCGTAGGCGCGAAACGCCTCGACGCGCCAGTATGTGTTGTGTGACGGGGCAGCCCGCTTGCGGTGACGCCGGCCGCCGAGCGCGGGCAGGTGGCGGTAGCCAATGCCTTCTGCAGCGAGGGAACCTGCCAGCGTGTCCTGGTTGAACTGCGGCACCGCCCGTGACCGCGGGATCGAACGCACATCCACGACACACGTGATCTCGACCTGCTGGAGCAGCGCGATGAACTCGCCGAGGGTCCGCGTCGAATGGCCGATGGTGAAGAGCTTCATGGCACGTTCTTGACCGGGGCCGGCAAGCATTCGCGCTCCCTGGCGATCTCGATCACCACGCCGATCATGACGGGATTGGTCCTCTCGTCATGACGACCACGCAACCGCCGTGCCACCGTCCGTCGTTCGCCGTCGCCGCGAAACCCACGGCTGTGGTGTTGCACGACTTGCGCATCGGCGCTCGTCGCGAGCGCGCGCGGGCGCATCGCCGTCATGGGCGTGACGCGCCGGTGAGCCTCCGCGTGGTACCGAGACGCCGTGGTCGGCGGCCGGCCACCCCCTTGGACGAAAATGCGGTCGCGCGCCGTCTTCCAATGTGTTCCGTAAGGACGGCAACGCGCCGCGCAGCGACGCGGGTTGGGTTCGCCGCGAGATAGATTGCACGGGTGCTGCGATGTTCTTACGAGCGAGCAGCGATAAGTTTTTAACGCCGTAACGCGTTCGGCTGATAGGGGTGGCCTATCGAAGCCATCCAGCCAACCGACTTCACCGCCGGACCGATCGCGCTTAGCTTGTTCACAAGAAGCTCCAAGGAGAGAACCATGACAACCGAAGCGAAGTGTCCTTTCAAACACCAGGCCGGCAGCGGCACGGCGAACCGGGACTGGTGGCCGAATCAGCTGCGACTCGATACCCTGCACCAGCACTCCTTGCTGTCCAACCCCATGGGCGAGGGCTTCAACTACGCCGAGGAGTTCAAGCGCCTGGACCTGCCAGCCGTGAAAACAGATCTCCTGGCGCTGATGACCGACTCGCAGGACTGGTGGCCGGCGGACTTCGGCCATTACGGGCCGCTATTCATCCGCATGGCATGGCACAGCGCCGGCACGTACCGCATCGGGGATGGACGGGGCGGCGCAGGCAATGGCAGCCAGCGGTTCTCGCCCCTGAACAGCTGGCCGGATAACGTCAACCTCGACAAGGCGCGCCGGCTGCTCTGGCCGATCAAGCAGAAGTACGGCCGCAAGCTCTCGTGGGCCGATCTCATGATCCTGGCGGGCAACGTCGCGCTGGAGTCGATGGGCTTTCAGACGTTCGGGTTCGGCGGCGGGCGCCAGGACATCTGGGAGCCCGAGACCGACATCTACTGGGGCTCCGAGAAGCAGTGGCTCGAGGACAAGCGCTACTCCGGTGACCGCGATCTCGAGAATCCGCTGGGGGCCGTCCAGATGGGGCTCATCTACGTCAACCCGGAAGGCCCCAACGGCAATCCCGATCCGGTCGCGGCGGCGCGCGACATTCGCGAGACGTTCGCCCGCATGGCGATGAACGACGAGGAGACCGTCGCGCTGATCGCGGGCGGTCATACGTTCGGCAAGACCCACGGCGCGGGCGAGGCGGCCAAGCACGTCGGGCGCGAGCCCGAGGCCGCCGGCATCGCGGAGCAGGGCCTTGGCTGGACGAACCGCCTGGGCACGGGCCACGGCGGTCACGCGATCTCCAGCGGGCTGGAGGTCACCTGGACCACGACGCCGACGAAGTGGAGCAACAACTTCTTCGAGAACCTGTTCGGCTACGAGTGGGAGCTGACGAAGAGCCCGGGTGGCGCGCAGCAGTTCCAGCCGAAGAGCGGGGGCGCCGGCACCGTGCCCGACGCGCACGACCCGTCGAAGCGTCACGCGCCCGCCATGCTCACCACCGACCTCGCCCTCCGGTTCGACCCCGCCTACGAGAAGATTTCCCGGCGCTTCCTGCAGCACCCGGATCAGTTCGCGGATGCGTTTGCCCGGGCATGGTTCAAGCTCACGCACCGTGACATGGGGCCCCGCGCGCGCTACCTCGGCCCGGAGGTCCCCGCCGAGGAGCTGCTCTGGCAGGATCCGATCCCCGCGGTCGATCACCCGTTGATCGATGACCGGGACGCGGCCGCGCTCAAGGCCAAGATCCTCGCGTCGGGCCTCACGGTCTCGCAGCTGGTCTCGACCGCCTGGGCGTCGGCGTCCACCTTCCGTGGCTCCGACAAGCGCGGCGGCGCGAACGGTGCCCGCGTTCGGCTCGCGCCCCAGAAAGCCTGGGAGGTGAATGAGCCTGTCCAGCTGGCGAAGGTGCTCGGCGCGCTGGAGCGCATCCAGCAGGAGTTCAACCGCGCGCAGTCCGGCGGGAAGCAAGTCTCGCTCGCCGATCTGATCGTCCTCGGCGGCTGCGCGGGCGTCGAGCAGGCGGCGAACAACGCCGGTCACGCGGTGACGGTTCCGTTCACGCCGGGACGCACGGACGCCTCGCAGGCGCAGACCGACGTTGCGTCGTTCGCCGTGCTCGAGCCGATCGTCGACGGCTTCCGCAACTACCAGAAGGCGCGATACTCGGTCTCGGCCGAGGAGTTGCTGGTCGATCGGGCGCAGCTCCTGACGCTGACCGCGCCCGAGTTGACGGTCCTCATCGGCGGCCTGCGGGTGCTGGGCACCAACGCCTCCGGGTCCAAGCACGGCGTGTTCACCAGGCGTCCGGAGGCGCTGACCAACGACTTCTTCGTGAACCTGCTCGACATGGGAACGACGTGGAAGGCGACCTCCGAGGCGAACGACGTGTTCGAAGGGCGCGATCGCAAGACGGGTGAGGTCAGGTGGACCGGCACGCGGGTCGATCTGGTGTTCGGCTCGAACTCCGAGCTCCGTAGCCTGGCCGAGGTCTACGCGAGCTCGGACGCGCAGGCCAAGTTCGTGCGTGACTTCGCCGCGGCGTGGAACAAGGTGATGAACCTGGACCGCTTCGACGTTGCGTGATCTCGACCGGCGGGGCAGGCACCCTGCATCTACGCGGCGAGCATCGACGAGCTCACGGCTTCTTCGTGACCAGCTGCTTCGCGACCGTCTTGCCGGCGGGCCTGGGCGCGGCCTTGGCCGCCGGCCGGGCGGGCTTGTCCCCCGCGAGCTTGGCGATTCGATCGGCGCGGGTCTGGACGTCGTCCATCGTATCGAGCGTGAACACCTTGGCGTGGCCGATCTCGTCGAGCAGGAACTTCGCGGTGCCACGGGTCAGCTCGTCGAGCGCGCCGGCGAGCGGCCTGGGCGCCGGATCGAACGTGTGCCAGACCGCGCCGGAGGTCCGCGGGTCGACCTCCCAGAACCCGGCGACGCGTCCGTCGATGACGATCGAGCGCGATAGCACGTGGTTCGCCTCGCCGAGGGCGACGGGGGCCTTGTCGCCGCCCCAGATGGCGGCCTTGATCGCGTGGTGCCTCGGATCGGTCACGGCGGCGAGGCCATGGTTGACGAGGAAGTTGTCCTCGAAGGCGACCAGCGCCGCGCCGCGCGGCGGGGGCGGCCGGGCGGCGAGATCCGCGGAGCGCAGGTACGCCTCGCCGAGGCCCTCGACGGTGACCGAGGCCACGTCGAGCTTGTCGAGCGCGACCTTCAAGTCGCGTTGCGCGCGGCCCGACCACGCCGACAGCTGCGCGAGGGTGGCCGGGCCCGCGAAGCCGAGGAACGCGTCGATGACGTTGGCGACGCGCTGATCGTGATCCTTGGCGGGGGCGCCGAGCTTACCGGCGGTCTTGCGCCACAGGTAGCGCTCGCTGTCGAGCTTGCCGCCGTCGAGGGAGCGCTCGATCTGGCCGGCGAACTCTAGAAAGCGCAGCGCGAGCGGCAGCGGCGACGACAGGCCGATCTTCTTGCCGGGTTCGCCGAAGCTGGGAATCTCGCCCGGGAACACCTTGCGGATCGTGTCGGGGGTCATCGGCTCGGTCAGCGTGGCGAGCACCGCCGGGGCCAGCGCCTCGACGACCTCGATCGTCTTGCCGATCTTGGCGAGGTCCTTCTCGGTCTGGGTGCGCCAGGTAAGGGCGTTGAGCGCAAGCAGATCGGGTACGGCGCTCGACGGGACGAGGTAGATGCAGCCGCGGACCGCCGGGTGGACGCGCAGCTCGCCGGCGGTGACCGCGGCGTCGAGCTCGGCGCGCTTCATGCCCGGCCGGCGCGCCCGGGCCGCGATGTACACGTCGGTGCCGCCGAGCGTGCGCAGCCAGCCCGAGCCGCCGAGCAGCGTCGCGAGTGGCCCCTTGGTCGTCCCTGCGAGCGCTTGCTTGTGCCACCACAATGCTCGTGCCTGCGCGAGGGTCAGCGAATTCGCCATGGGCTCGCGGATCGTAGTATCGTACTGGCGTGCGGTTGTCGTCGATCGCGCTGGGGAATCAGGGCGATGCTGGTAACTTCGGCGGGGATGCAACGTAGGTACACCATGCAGCGCACGCTCGCGATCAGCCTCCTGGCCGCATGTGGCGGTGCACCGGCCACGCCCGCGGATCCGAGCGCTTCGAGCTCCGGAGCGGACAAGGAAGCTCGCCTGCGGATGGCGGCGGCCAAGCTCCCCGCGGCCGGCGAAGACAGCTTCGGTCCGCTCGAGGTCGGCGCCGACTACCTGAGCTACCGCAAGGTCACCGACAAGCCGTTCCAGTCGCTCGACCACGGCAACCGCTGGGTCGACGTCTATGTCAATGCGATCGGCGCCACCGAGTACCTCTCAGGAGCGCCGGTGCCGATCGGCACGATCGTCGTCAAGACGTCGTGGCAAGACGATCACGGCGCGCCGTCGAACGTGGTCGGTCCGCTGTTCATCATGGAGAAGCGCGCGCCGGGCTACGCGCCCGAGCATGACGACTGGTACTTCGCGATCCACTGGGCGAACCCGCCGCCAAGCGAGGCCAAGAAGTTCGGTGGGCCGATCTACTGGCGCGGCAAGTCCCAGCGCGCGGCGTACTGCTGGGAGTGCCACGACCTGTACGATCGCCGCCTCGGCGGGCTCACGCCGTCGAGCCAGCTGCCGCGCTGAGGGTCACGGGCGCCGAGCAGGTCCGTCGATCACGCCCGCCGATCACGATCGCCGATCACGATCGATCGACGCTGTCGGACGCGCGCCGGGCCGGTGTCGCCACCGCGGGGGAGGCGCCGAGCAGCTCGCGGCCGATCGTCTCGCAGATCTCGTGGACCTCGTCGACGACATGAGTGAGCACCTCGTGGACACCCGTGCCGGCGAGCGGCTCGGCCCGGCGGGCGTCGACCCAGGTGTCGAGCACGCGCAGCCGCTCGAGCGAGACGCCGCCCGGCAGATCGTGAGCGTCCGGCGGCCGGATGTCGCACAGCCGGCTGTACGCCGAGTGCACGCAGTAGGCGATCGAGCGCGGGAACGCCGGCTCCGAGACCAGGAACCGGGCGACGCCCTCGGAGCTGATCCGGCCGGCGGCGCGCTTCAGGTACGCCTCGCTGCCCGACAGCGCGCGCAGGAGCGACAGCCACAGCGCGGTCTCGACGACCTCGTGGCGGCGCGACATCTGGGTGAACGCGTGGTGGTGCACGTCGAGCATGCGCGCGGTCTGGTTGACGCGCTCGAGCAGGACGCCGAGCCACACGAAGTCGAGCGGCTCGTCGTGCAGCATCGTCGAGCGCAGCAGGCCGAGCGCCAGCTGGGTGGTCCGGCGCACGTGCTGGTAGAACGCCTCGCGCTGCTGCGCGTAGCTCATCGGCGCTCCGTCGCCTTGCATCCACAGGTGTAGCTCGTTGACCGCCTCCCAGGCCTCATGCGACAGGACCTCGCGGATCGACCGCGCGTTCCACCGCATGCCCTGGACCGATCGGACGAGCGACACGCCGCTGTCCTGGTCCCACACCATGAAGCGCTGGACGACCTCGCCGTCGCCCCAGGCCGGGTGCTCGTCGTCGTCGCCGCCGATCCGGCTGGCGAACCGCGACTCTTCCCCCGACACCACGACGATCGGCCGCCAGACCTGTGACGGCGGCAGCTCGGCATCGAGGGCCAGCGACATCGAGGCCGCGAGCATGCGCGCGGTGGCCTCGGCGCGCTCGATGTAGCGCCCGAACCAGAAGCAATGATCGGCGACGCGCGAGATCATGTCAGGCGTCCTTCATGACCCAGGTGTCCTTGCTGCCGCCACCTTGCGACGAGTTGACCACGTAGCTGCCGCGCTGGAGCGCGACGCGCGTCAGGCCGCCGGGCAGGACCCACGGACCCTCGCGCGACGTCAGGATGTACGGCCGCAGATCGACGCGGCGGGGCTCGACCGCACCGCGCTCGGCGATCCACGTCGGGCAGCTCGACAGCTCGACGCGGTGCTGCGCGATGTAGCGCCGCGGCTCGGCGATGATCCGGCGGCGGAAGTCATCGCGCTCCTCGGCGGAGGCCTGCGGCCCCATCAGCATGCCGTAGCCGCCGGCCTCGTCGACCGCCTTGACCACCATCTCGTCGAGGTGCTCGAGGACGTACGTGCGATCCTCGTCGAACAGGCAGACATAGGTCGGGACCTGGTCGAGGATCGGCTGCTCCGACAGGTAGAACTCGATCATGTCGGGCACGAACGGGTACACGGCCTTGTCGTCGGCGATGCCGTTGCCGGGCGCGTTGGCGAGCGCGACCTGGCCGGCGGCGTAGGCGCGCATCAGGCCCGGTACGCCGAGCACGCTGTCGGGCCGGAAGACCTCCGGATCGAGGAACGCCTCGTCGGTGCGGCGGTAGATCACGTCGACGCGCTTGGGGCCGCGCGTGGTCCGGCAGTAGACCTTATCGCCGTCGACGAACAGATCGGGCGCCTGGACCAGCTCGAGGCCCATCGTGCGGGCCAGGAAGCTGTGCTCGAAGTACGCCGAGTTGTGCGGCCCCGGCGTCAGCACCACCGCGTTGCCATCGGCGCCGGCGCTCTGGGTCGGCGACACCGAGCGCAGGGTCTCGGCGAGCCGGGTCGGGTAGTGATCGACGCGATGCACGCGCGCGGCGTCGATCAGGCGCGGGAACATCCGCTTGCTGATCATCCGGTTCTCGACGACGTACGAGACCCCCGACGGGGTGCGCAGGTTGTCTTCGAGCACGCGCCACGTACCGTCGGGGTCGCGGATCAGGTCGACGCCGGAGATGTGGATGCGGACGCCGCCGGGGGGCTTGATCCCGCGCAGCGTCGGCCGGTAGCCCGCCGCCCCGAGCACCATCTCGGCCGGCACGACGCCGGCGGTGAGGATCTTCTGTTCGCCGTAGATGTCGTCGAGGAACATCCCCAGCGCGCGCAGCCGCTGCTCGAGGCCGCGCTCGAGCCGGCGAAAATCGTCGGCGGAGACCAGCCGCGGCAGCAGGCAGAACGGGAAGATCTTCTCGGTGCCGCGCGAGTCGCCGTACACCGAGAACGTGACGCCCTGGTGCAGGAGCGCGGTCTCGGCGAGCGCTTGCGAGCGCGCCAGCTCGTCGGGCGCAAGCTTGGCCAGGAGCGCTGCGACCCGCGCGAACGGCGCCCGGGCGACCGCACCGTCGGCGAACATCTCGTCGTACGTGCCGGTCAGCGCCGGATAGCCGTCGAACAGCCCGGTGACCGGTCCCTGCGACTGGGACTGGGACTGCATCATCGCGCCATCGTAGCGAAAACGGCCGCCGCGAACAGCGATCGAGGCATCCTGACTGCATGCTGGTGTACAAGCCGCCCGCGCCGTGGACCGCTGCTGCCAACGCGACGGTGGTGTTCCTGGCCGGCTCGATCGAGATGGGCAACGCGATCGACTGGCAAGCCGCCCTGACCGTCGCTCTGGCCGCCCGGCTGGTCGAGCACGCCGGGCCCATCGTCATGCTGAACCCGCGGCGCGATGCCTGGGACGCCAGCTGGCGGCAGACGATCGACGAGCCCAGGTTTCGCGAGCAGGTCGAGTGGGAGCTCGATGGCCTCGAGCACGCCGACGTGATCGCGATGTGGTTTGCCGCCGAGACTCGCGCGCCGATCACGCTGCTCGAGTTCGGGCTCCACGCACGCGGTGGGAAGCTCGTGCGTCCGGGTGCTGCAGGACTACCTCGATGTCGCGATCCTCCGCGGCCTGATCGAACGTCATGCGATCGCGAACCCGGTCGCGCTCCGGCGGTTCGTGCGCCAGCTCATGAATGTCCCCGCCGGGATGTTCAGCATCCACAAGCTGCACGACGACCTCAAGTCGCAGGGACTGACCGTCAGCAAGGATTCACTGCACGCGTGGCTGGAACACGTCCAGGATGCGTTCGTGTTCTTCGCGATACCGATCCACACCAGCTCGGAGCGCGCGCGGCAGCGCAACCCGCACAAGGTCTATGCGGTCGATCCGGGGTTGGTCACGGCGTGTGCGCGACACGGGAGCGCGGACGTCGGCCAGCTCCTCGAGACCGCCGTGTTCATCGAGTTGCGGCGCACGTCGCCGGACCTGGCCTACGCGCGCACGGAGTCCGGCTACGAGGTCGACTTCGTGACCCCGTCGGAGCTGGTGCAGGCGTGTGCGTCGATCGAGGATCCCGCAACCCGCGAGCGCGAGGTCCGTGCGCTCCGCGAGGCGATGGCGAGCCAGGGAACCAGGGAGGCGATGATCGTGACCCTCGCAGTGGACGAGGAGATCCGCGTCGCGGAGGGAACGATCCGCGTCATCCCGATATGGCGATGGGTCATCGAGCGAGCCGCCTCCTAGCCGGTTCCCGCGGCCAGAAAATGCCCGAGGGCGTCGGCGCACGCGCCTCGCCTCGTTTTCCGGCGTGGCAACTCATTTGCACCAATTGGGAGAAGGAGCCTCGCGATCGTGGATGAGGCTTCGTCGAAAGACCATCGCGGAGGCAACATGATGTCTTTTCAAACGTGTTCCGCGCTCTTCGTGGCAACGATGGCGGCGGCCACGTGCACGATGGGCTGTGGTTCCACAAGGACCTGGACCGACGCCGCGAGCCCCGATGCCGACTTCACGGAGCGCTACGACCCCGGCACGATGGATGTCGGCAACTGGCTACTGACCACCAATACGCTGCGGCCTCGCGTCATCGAAGCGACGGGCGGTGACCCCGGTGGGTATCTCGATAGCGAGGTGAGTAGCCCCATCCCGACGTGGTCGACCGCGTCGACGCGGTTTCAGCCGGGTGTCGATGATGACGCCAAGCGTGACAGCGTCTTTGTGGGCGACTACTATGCGAATGACGTCGACCACGTCAGCGCCGACCTGCAAGTCTATCAGGCCGGTTCCTGGACGCCCGGCCGGACCGTGACCCTGCACTTGATGAGCTGGGATGTCGCAACGAACTCGCTGGCGTTCGAGGCGTTCAATAGCCTCCCGGACATTCCCACGGTCCCCATGGGCTGGCACCACTACAAGTTCGATGTCGACGCGCGGTCGGCCCGGGTTCCGTCGGGCTGGGACTTCCGCCGGGGCGATGGGACGCCGGGCACGGATGCCGAGTGGGCGACCTTCATGCATCAGATCGACGCGGTCGGGTTCGGCTACTGGAAGCCGGGCTATGTCTACCCGAGCCTGGGCCTCTGGAAGCTCGGGATCGACAATATCCACGTCGGGAAGTAGCTACGCACCGCGCAGATCGCTCGTGAACGAGTGGCGCGCGGGCCCCCCGCGGTCCCGTCCTGGATGTGACCTCACGCCGCATCACCCCGGGATCCCCCGGATCAGCTTTGCCGTCGCCCACGACCACATGGTCTACACCGCCGGAGTCACCGCCGACCGCCCCGGCGACGTCGCCGACCAGACCCGGCAGATCCTCGCGCGGATCGACGCGCTGCTCGCGAAGGCGGGCACCGACAAGTCGAAGCTGCTCACCGCGCAGGTGTGGCTCACCGACATGGCGCTGGCTGCCGCGCACAATGACGCGTGGAACGAGTGGGTCGATCGCGACCACCCGCCGGTCCGCGCGTGTCTCCACTCGCCGACGCTGATGCGGCCCGGCCTGCTCGTCGAGATCATGGTGACGGCGACGCGGTAAGCGTGCGGCCCCGCGGAGATACCCGAGCATGGCCGTGTCCCCCGGTGCCGCGGCTGCGTTATGTACCTCGCAGATCGACCGTGAACGGGTGGTGTGCGGGCCAGTGGCCGGTCGCGGAGATCTCGCCGGTGCGCGTGGTGATGGCGATGCGCTCTTGCCGGCGCGCGACCGCGTCGGCCTCGTCGAGCGGCAGGCCGGGGTATGGGCCGCCAGCGGGCCGCCAGGACCACAGCTCGATGCGCTGGGCGCGGCCGGCCCAGGCCCACTCGACGACGAGCGGATCGCTGGCCGGCAGGCCGGGGTGGAAGCCGACGATGGGTTGGTAGGTGCGCCGGCGCACGCCGATCGCGCGCACGCCATCGCCGAGCGAGCGTGGTTGTACCCACCGCGGCGTGAGCGGGGAGGCCCCGCCCGACGAGACGGCGAGGCGATCGGGGCCGGGGCCGTCGAGCGAGAGCTCCCAGCGCTGGGTCGAGGCGTCGACGACGCGCGCGCCGGCCCGCTCCTGTGACGCGACGTCGCCGACCAGCGGCCAGAACTCGAGCGCGGGTCGCAGGGTCAGCGTGGCGTCGCCGAGCCGGCAGGTGATGCCGGGCGACCGCCAGATCTCGAGCTCGCGGCGCAGCTGGGCGGGGACGCCGAGGCCGTGCTCGTCGAGATCGCCCAGGACGAGGCGCAGGTCGCGCGACAGCGCGGCGGGCAGGGCGAACCGATCGTGGAGCTCGTCGTGCCAGTCGATCAGGGGCTCGCGGTAGTGCGAGACGACGAGCCGGGCGACCAGGGAGCGCAAGAGCACGGCGAGCGCGGTGAGCATCGCGGGCCGCTCCGGCATGCGGATCGCGCGCAGCTCGACGAGGCCCATCCGGCCGTGGCGCGGGCCGTGCGGCGGGATGTGCGGGTTCCACAGCTTCTCGACGTTGATCTCGGCGCGGTGCGCGTTGCCGGACGAATCGACCAGCAGCGAGCCGAGCGCGGTCCACAGCCGATCGGGGCCAAGCTCGCCGCCGTCGGCGAGGTGCTCGAGCCAGCCGAGCGTGACGCCGAGCTCGTCCCAGCGCTCGCGGGTGCCTTCGTCGGGCCGCGGGCCCTGCGAGGCCGAGCCGACACACTCGTTGGCGAACCAGTACGACAGCGACGGGTGGTTGTTGACGTAGCGGATCAGCGCCGGCAAGACGTGCGGGTAGCGCACGAACGGGCTGTGATCGGGGCGCGCGCCGCCGAGCGAGAGCTGGCCACCGCCGCCGGCATCGGCGAGATCGCCGTTGTAGCGGTAGCGGCTCGCCGACAGGCCGGCCGCGCGGGCGGCGTGCCAGATCCGGCGGGCCTGGTGCGCGAACGATCGCACCGACGCGCACGGCGCCATGTTGACCTCGACGACGCCGGGATCGGGCGTGACGGTGAGCCAGCGATCGCCGCCGGGGGCGGCCGGCGGGGGCTCGGGCGCGGCGTCGGCGGCACACCGCGAGCCGGGGGCCTGCGAGCCATCGCGCCACCGCACGCCGAACGCGAACCGCGGCTCGGCCTCGTCCGGGAACTGCCGGCCAACGACGCGCAAGACAGCCGCGCCCGGCAGCCGATCGCCGAGCGCGACGGCCACGGCGTGGGCGCGCGCGAGCTTGTCGCCGCCCGAGGCGTCGCTCGTCCAGGCCGGATCGAGCGAATCGGCGCGCGTGAACGTCGGCTCGGCGCCGATCCAGATCTCGACGCCGCGGCGCGCGATCAGCTCGTCGTGCATGGCGAGCGAGGCGTCGAGCTCGTCGGGCTCGCCCGCGTCGAGGTCATCGGGCGTATCGGACGCATCGCGGGTCACGAGGTGGCCCAATCTTCGGGATCGGGCATCGGTGTGCCGGTGTCGATCCGGCGCAGGTCGAGGGTGTACGGCTGGTCGGGGTGCGGCGGCACGGACCGCGCGCGCGGCGGCCATGGCGACGGGCCTTCCTGGGTGAACCTGCGATTGCGTCGCGCCTCGGCCTCGACCCGCGTGAGCGGCGGGGCATCGAACGCGCGGCCCTCGGGGTGCCACACGTGGTACGCCGCGCCGGCGACGCCGCGCTGGGCCCAGATATCGACGACGTCGATCCGCAGCGGGTGATGGATGCCGAGGTGGGGATGCAGCGCGTGCGGCGGACACCACGCACGGAACCGGACGCCGCCCACCCGGACGTCGCGGCCGGCCGCCGGGCGCAGCGGCACGATGACGTGATTGACCGCAACCGTGTAGCGCTCCGCGTCGAGGCCGATCGCGCGCAGCTCGAGGCGCTCGACCGAGGAGTCGACGTAGCGCGCGGTGCCGGCCTGCGTGGCCTCCTCGCCGAGCACGTGCCACGGCTCGATCGCGTTGCGCACCTCGAGGCGCGCCGCGCCGACCTCGATCGTGCCGGCGAGCGGACAGCGCAGCTCGACGAACGGCCGGTAGGCGCCGGCGGGGAGCGCGACGCCGCGCGCCGCGAGGTGGTCGAGCACGTCCTCGAAGTCGCGCCACAGGAAGTACGGCAAGAGGAAGCGGTCATGGAGCTCGGCGCCCCAGCGGACGAGCTTGTGCTGGTAGGGCGAGGCGACCAGCGACGCGAGCAGCGCCCGCACCAGGACCGCCTGCGCGCCGACCATGCGCGGGTGCGGCGGCATCTCGAACGCGCGGAGCTCGACCAGGCCTTGCCGGCCGTACGGCGTGTGCGGATCGAACAGCTTGTCGATCGAGATCTCGGCGCGGTGGGTCGAGCCGGCGACGTCGACGAGCAGGTGGCGCAGGAGCGCATCGACCTGCCACGGCGGCGGCGGCGAGGCGTGGAGTTGCGGCAGCGCGAGCTCGAGCTCGTACAGCGCGTCATGGCGCGCCTCGTCGACGCGCGGCGCCTGCGAGGTCGGCCCGACGAACAGCCCGGTGAACAGGTACGACAGCGAGGGGTGGTGCTGCGCGAACGTCACCAGGCTCGCCAGGAGGCCGGGCGCGCGCAGCCACGGGGAGCGTTCCGGCACAGGCCCGCCGATCGTGATGTGGTTGCCGCCCCCCGAGCCGGCGGTGCGGCCGTCGAGCAGGTAGCGCTCGGCGGTGAGCCCCGAGGCGAGCGCGGCGTCGAACACGGTGTGGTGCAGCCGGACCGCCTCGGCGCAGGACGCGGCCGGCGGCAGGTTGACCTCGAGGACGCCCGGGTCCGGCGTCACCGAGAACCGGTAGCGCTCGGGCGACGGCGGCGGCGCATAGCCCTCGAGGTGGACGGCGAGCCCGGTCGCGGCGCGGGCGCGATCGATCGCCGAGACGAGGTCACAGAACTCATCGAACCGCGCCACCGGCGGCACGAACACCCAGAGCTGGCCGTCGCGCGGCTCGATCACGAGCGCGGTGCGGATTCCGGGCAGCGGTTCCGGCTCGCCGGGTGTTCGCGCGGGCGTCGCTGGGTTCGCCGGGCTCGCCGGGTTCTGTGCCGCCGGGTTCGCCGGGTTCGCCGGGTTCTGTGCCGCCGGGTTCGCCGGGTTCGCCGGGTTCGCTGTCTCGGGGGCCGCGCGCCTGGCCTGGTGATCGTCGGGCGCGTCGCGTCGCGGATCGGGAAGGTCGGGTGCCTCGGCCCACACAGGCGCCGGGGCGCCGGCGATGCTGCCGAGCGGCAGGCGGAGCCCGGCCGGGCTGTCGCCGCACAGCAGGAACAGGTGCTCGCGCCGCAGCTTCCAGCGCTCGGTGCGCCATCCGGTGGCCGTCCTGGCGAGCGGCAGCACCCAGGCGACGATGTTGCCGGCGCCGCGGTCGAGGATCGCGGCGAGCCGCCGGCGCTCCTCCGGATCATCGAGCCCGGCGGTCTTCGGATCGATCTCGACCGGCAAGTTCGCCTCGGCGCGCACGATCTCCCACGGATCCTCGAATGCGGGGTGCAGCTCGCGCGCGACGCTGAGTGCCCCGGTGAGCGTCACGCCGAACCGCTCGGCGGCGCTGATCGAGCCGCTGTCGGTGAGCCGGCGGTCTGGCCACATCTCAGGCCCCGGCCCCGGCCCCGGCCCCGGCCCCGAGCCGCGGCGCGCGATGACATCGAGCGCCCAGCGCGGCAAGCTCTCGCCCGGGTAGTGCTTGCCCATGCGATGCAAGATCACGCCGCCGGGCGCCAGACGATCGCGCAGCTCGCCGGCGAGCTTGCGCCCGCGTGTCCACTTGTCAGGCCCGAGCGCACCGCCTTGCCACTCGGGCTGGTCCTGGCGCTCACGCGCGGTGAACGTGGGCTCGCCGCCGATCCAGACGTCGAGCCCCGCGGCGGTCAAGGCGGCGTCGGCGCGGTCGCCGCCCGCCAGGAGCTCGGTCCACACCTCGTCGGGGTACGGCGCGGTCGGCCGCGCTTCGTGACCGAGCCGCGCGATCGAGGTGGTGAACTCGACCGAGCTCGCGGCGACGTCGCTCGTGCCATCGAGCGGGGCGGCGTGCGACGGCGAGGCGGTCGCGGCCAGCGGGATGTGGCCCTCGCCGCACAATAGGCCGCTCGTGCCGTCGAACCCGATCCATCCTGCGCCCGGAACGTAGGCCTCGGCCCACGCGTGCAGATCGACGACGTCGCGGCCGGCGCCCCTGGGCTCGTCGGGGATCATCCCCTCATCGGTCAGCTGCACGAGGTAGCCCGAGACGAACCGGGCGGCGATCCCGCGCGCCCGCATCAGCGCGACCAGGAGCACGGCCACGTCGCGACAGCTGCCGCGGCCCTGGACGAGCGTCTCCTCGGGCGTCCACATGCCGGGCTCGTCGCGGATCACGTAGGCGATCCGCTCGCGAACCCGGGCGTTCATGCCGGTCAAGAAGCCGACCGTGTCGCCGCTCGCCGGCAGCGCCGCCAGGAGCTCGGTGGCCTTGCGCCCGAGGCGATACGCCGGATCGCCGGTCTCGAGGTACGGCGCGAGCTCGCCATCGAGCTGATCGGGATAGCGGAACGGGACGGTCTTGACGCGATCGTCGACGAAGAAGTCGAACGGGTTGACCGGACGGATCTCGACCGCGAGCTCGACCAGCACCTCGAGCGCCATCGTGCTCTGCCCGGGCTTGAACGTCACCCGCGCGACGTGGTTGCCGTGCGGATCGCGCTGCCAGTTGCGCCGGTGCTCGGGTTCGATCGCCAGCGTGTAGCGCTCGATCTGCGCGCGCGCGTGATCGGCGGGGCGCAGCCGGATCACCTGGGGGCCGAGCAACGCCGGCCGCGGATAGACGTAGCGACTGCGGTGCTGGATCACGACACGCACAGCCGCTTTCTTACCAGGCGGCGGCGCGAATCGCGATGGCGTGGCCGCTCAGGCTTGGCCGGGCTTGCTTTTCGGCGGCATCTTCGGCGGCGTCTTCGGTACCGTCGCGGTGGTGGTCCACTCGCGCATCGCCTGGGCGTCCGGGCGATCGACGTGCACCTTGTCGTCGACCGCCGCGACCCAGGTCAGCGGGATGTAGTGGTGCTGGCCGGTCGCGTCCTTGGTGAGCTTGATCATGTCGCGGCCCTCGAGGTGGTCCACCACCGCGAACTGGGTGTTGTTCGACCCCACGACGGGCATCTGCGGCTTGATGAGGCCCTCAGCAGTTTGGGAATCCAGCATGACGGGAAGCTTCAGCATCACGCATGCCAAGCTGGCGGTGCCGTGAATCGTCGTGGTTTGTTCCCGGTGGCGTGCGCTGGCGCGCGGAGTGCGCAACCGGTATGCGCGGGCCGCCAGAGCCGGGGACCGCCTGCATGCCGGAGAATCGAGGCTATTCGAAGGCCTGCGCGAGTTTCTCTGTAGCCAGATCAGCCTGTTCCTCGCGCAGCGCGCCATACGTCACAACGGCGAGGATCGCCTCGAGCGAGGACAGGGCGAGATGAAGCCCGAGGGAAATGAAGCCGGCGGCCACGAGTGCGCCGCGGTCATCGGAGGTAAGGGCGACTCGGCCGGAAAGCAGGACACGATCCGGGAGCCAGTCGCAGCCCCAGAGCAGGCTTTGCCAGCCGAGGACGATCACCAACACCCGGATCCAACCTTGGCGCGTAAGCGCGACACCGTGGACGATCGAGCCGATGACCCCTCGTCTCTCCACCACGGCGACTGGGATCGCGAGGTAGAAGAGCGCGGGTACCACGACGTCGCGGAGGGCCACGGCCAAGACCGCCCATTTGCCGGTCCACGGGTTCCTCACGAACCAGTCCACGACCGCGCTCGCGCCCAGCGTTGCCACCCAACCGACCAGCGGCACGCCGATCGCCGGGAAGAACCGGTGGACCGCCGCTACCAGCCCACGGCCGATCGGCCCAGGATTGCCAGTCAGCGCGACGAGCGCACGGTGCGTGACCACCGCTACCATGCACGCATGGACAGCGAGATCCCCACTTGGCAACAAGCGCGATACCGGGAGCGGAACAAGGTCGTAATAGTATCGGAGCAGATTCCAGAGCGGGTCGACCAGCGGGGCAACGTCCCAGGCGATCACCGGCAGGTGCAAGAGCGCCGTGAGCGCAAGGAAGCGCGGCAGGTTGCGGATCCAGATCCTCACGATGATCGCAACGATGTCTTCGATCTCGAGCCGCGCCATCACGTCAGGTGACCTCCACGATGCAGGCAAGAATATCGAAAGAAACATTGCGTGTGAATCGCAATGATGCCACTTGGCTTTGGTTGGCCTGGCAGGTTGTCACCTTACAGATTTACAGGCCGTTAAGCATCAGGCATCGATACGTTATCGAGGATACACAGCCTCGAAGAATAATCGTTGTCGATGCTGCAATGGCAACGGGCATGTAAGCATCAGCAACAAATCCCCGACGATGCTTCTACGTTAGCGGCGGGAAAGCGATCGGTGCTCCCGCCGGGGAGAAAATATCCTCCAGCATCAGGACTTGCCAGGGCCTCCAAGACGAGAGCCCTGCCGGTCATGTACAGTGCGCTCATCATGCACGGGAAGGTCGGAAAGGGCGCGAGCACCGATCCAGCTCGTCATGACGTGCAGCCTGGCATGTCGGCGATCGGCAAGCGAACGCTCGTCGCGCAGATCGCCGAGCCTCCGGCGCACGAGGCCGCTCATGTCGTGCAGCAGCGCGGTGGCGTACAGCTCGAGGGCGGCATTGGCCAGCCGGGCGACTCCTACGAGCAACACGCAGACGCCGTCGCAGACGCCGTGGTCGCTGGTCGATCGGCGGCCCCGCTCCTCGATCAGGCATCGCATACCGCCGCCTCCGGCTCGGCCGTGCAGCGCAAGCCCGATGGGCCCAGCGCATCGTCCGGCGGCGCAGCTTCCGGCGTCACGCCGCCCAAGGGCGGCATCGACAAGCCCGGATTCATCGACAACAGCGATGGCGCGAACATCCGGACCGGGCCGGCCGAGTCAGGCGGCCAGAAGGTGCGCGACCAGCCGTTGCCACCGGCGACGCGCGTGTTCGTGAGCGGCACCCATCCCGATGCGCCCACGTGGTGGTACGTCACCGCCTATATCGACGGAACGATGGTGCGCGGCTACGTGCAGGACGTCCGGGTCACCACGGAGCTGCCCGAGCCAACGGCGAAGCTCCACCAGATCATCGGCGGCGACACCGCCGAGCGGCTCGCGGCGAAGGAGTACGGCGGCGCTGTACGAGACGGTCACGACCTTCGTTACTACGAGAACGTGCTGCTCTACGTGAACCAGCAGCAGGGACGCGCCGGGATCACCGGGAGCTACCAGGATCCAGGCATCCTGGGCGGCGGCAGCAACAACGTGCAGCTGGTCGCGGGACACCGTATCTGGCTGGTGAGCCCGGCGTATGCGAAGGCGCTCGAAGCCGGCCAGCAGATGCTACGCAAGGGTCACCCAAGAAGGCGCACGCCCGAGATCACGAGCCTGCACTCGATAAAGCCGCGGCACATGTTCTTACCCCGGACCTCAATCCGACCGAGACCCCTATTTTTCGCGGTGGATCCAGTATGGAAGCGCGGCTCATCGACGTAAAGTTGACGCCACAAGGAAACGTGAGACCGACCCGAGGGCTGTCGCTCAACGTCGATGCTGAAAAGCTTTCAAGGTTTGGGCAAGCTCGATAAATCAAGAGTATTCCTGAGGGGCTCAGGATCGTTCAACAGGGCAAGCCCGGCCACTATGAGTTGATCCCGGCAACGGAAATGACCCTCGAGCAGTATCAATTTCTGCTGAATCAGGTAACCTTTTACTAGCGTGGACTGATATGGAGTCAACGAAGTTTGCATGACTGATCTTCGAGCATGGGATGAATGAGCTCGACGAGGCCGAAGCCCAGATGCGAGGGTATCGCAGCCACGTGTGGGTAGAGATAAGCGATGGGACCAGGCATCGCGTAACCTTCTTTGATCCTGTTCGATTGAGGCAGGAGCTCGAGCAAGAAGCTAGCCAAGGGCGACCATTTGTCGGCGAGCCTGGACTCATCGTCGTACCTGAGGTTACCAGGGAGTACATGGAAACTGCCGCGCGAACGCTCGCTGACGAAGGTTTCTTCTCGACTCCCCAATGAGGCTCAGTGCTCCAGAGGACCTCCGATAGAGGAATGACCGGTTGTGTGTGTCGTTCCTCGATGATCGGACGACGTGTTCACCTTTGACGATGCTGCACTCGTCGCCACCTCCGAGACAACGGGAGCTGGTGATGCGTGAACCGTCGCTCTCGATGGCCGTCGTGTTCCCGACTTCGAACCCCGATGGCGTGGCGAGGGCTCACGTCGAGCTTGGCGCGAACCTCGACGATGTTCCGACGTGGTCGCTCCAGACGCTGAATTCAGGCCCTGCACGATCTTCGCCAGCGTACAGCCGGCACGTGGAGGTCACGATCGGCAGCTCGTACGACTGGAGCGACGAGATCAGGTTCGACAAGCGTACCGGCAAGCTGAAGAGCTTCGTGCTCAAGACGCCGGAGGCCGGGGCACTCGAACCAGTGGTCGCACGATCATGGCTCGCGCTGCCCCGACGGACGGGACTCCCGGTGCTGGACCATCGCGAGAACGGCTTCCATGTCGATCCGCTGGACCTGCGGTATCTCGCCGACGATGCAGCGGCACTCGTCGTGGCGAGCGCTGCGCTGCCACTCGCCGATCGCGACTCGTTGCGGCTCGCGATCGGCCGCAACATCGACCTGCTGTTTTGTCATGGGCGCTACGGCGGCTGGATCCTCGGTTCTCCGACCGCGCACCTGGTCTCCGAACCCAGCGAGCCGGCGCCGAGCACAGACGATCCCCGACTTCACGGGCCGCTCCGTGAGTATCTCGCGCTGGTCGTAGAACCAAACATCACGTGCATGAGCGATGAAGATTCCAATCTGCGGGCAGCGCTGCTGGCGTTACGAGCCCGTGTCCGAGCCGTCGATGGAATGCAGGCTCGCGCGCTCGAGAGGGGCATCGAGCGCGTGCTGGAGACCTTCTATCCAGGGTAGCTGGCCTTCTCTTGTACGGGGCCGCCAAGGCCATCACGTCCCATGCGCCCGCATACGACAAGTCCTGGCCAAGCGTGTTCACCGTCGTGTTCTCGACTTCGAACTCTGATGGCGAGGCGAGGGCGCACGTCGAGCTTGGCGCGAACTTCGATGATGCTCTGACGTGGTCGCTCCGGGCCGGCTGCGTCCGGATCGGCCAGCAGTGCAGGCAAGCCATTGACGCCAGGCCCCGAGTGGCCAAGACCCGCGTCGCTGGCGCGCGGAGTGCGCAAGTGGTGCGAGTGGCTCGCGGGCCTACGGGGCTGCGTGCGGCGCCTACTTGCGGCGCGCCATGATCCGGAAGTCGACCCGCCGGTTCTTGGCGCGGCCCTCCTCGGTCTTGTTGCTGGCGATCGGCTTGGTCTCGCCGAAGCCCTTGGTCGTCAGCCGGTTCGCGTCGATGCCCTTGCCGACGAGGTAGGTCTTCACCGACGCGACGCGATCGAGCGACAGCTTCTGGTTGTGGCGATGCGAGGCCTTCGAGTCGGTGTGTCCTTCGATCTGGATCTTCGTGATCTCGGGGTGATCGGTCATCACCTTCGCGACGTCGTCGAGCAAGGACTTCGAGCGGTCGAGCAGCACGGCGGAGTCGGTCTCGAACTGCACGGTCTCCGACAGCTCGATCGTCTCGTCCTTGACCTCGGCCTTCGGCGGCGGCGGCGGCTCGGGCTCCGGCTTGGGCTCGGGTTTGGGCGCGACGGCCACCGGCGCCGGCGGCGCGGCACAGCGAACCGTCGGCGCGGCCCAGCCACCGACCGGATGGCACACCGGCGCCCCCGCGGGCTTGTCACATCCCGCGAGCGTCGCGGCGAGCGCGATCACCAGGAGTGTCTCAGAACGCATACGTACCTCCGAGCGTCAGCGTCCGCGCGTCGAACCCCGATGGCGCCTTCGCGACGAGGCGCGGCAGGCTGAACGCGAGGTTCAGGTTCAGGTTCTCGGTCGCCTGGTAGTGGCCGCCGATCGACAGCGGGATCGCGTAGCCATCGCCGAGGTTCTCGAGCGGCAACACGAAGCCGAGCTGCAGCGCGAACGCGAGCTGCGGGGTGAGCGAGTAGAGGCCGGTCACCGGGACGCTCAGGACCTCCTGGTTGGTCGCGACGGCGACCGCCGTTATCCCCGGCACCACGGCCGGGGCTGCGGGGCTGCGGTTCGTGAGGCCGAGGAACAGGTTCGGCTGGAGCTCGACCGCGAGCTGGCCCGAGTGCCAGCGGCCGGCGAGGCCGAGCTTGATCGCGAGCTGGAAGGGATCGAGGGCGCGCGCGTAGAGGCCGCCGTCGGCTGCCCACGCGAGGTCGCCGGTCTTGAGCTTGTAGCGGACGTCGAGGCCAAGGCCCGGATAGAGCTTGCCGCAGCCGCCGCCCGTGCCGGTCAGGCACAGCGCGTCGCCGACCCCGCCGATGAACCCGGAGGCGCCGAGCCCGCTGTGCACGAGCCCCACGGTGATGTCGTCGGTCGCGCCGTACCACAGGTCGGGGCTGAGCGAGAACGGCTTGAACGCCGCGCCGCTCGACAGGTTGATCTCGGCGAACGCGGCGAGCAGCAGCTGGCCGCGCGGGAGCGTGAGCTGATCGACGCCCCCGGCAGGGGCCGCAGCCGCCGGGGGAGGCGTGGCCTCGTTGTCGGGGTCGGTGTCGGCGCGTGCAGTCGCGAGCGTTGCACTGAGCACGGCCCCCACGAATGTGAGTGTCTTATAGAGCATTACAGCTCAAACGAATATCACACATATTTATCCACGACACCGTTCGCGTGCCGGAACTTCCGCTGTGCGTTTGCTCACGCGTCCGGCGTTCCTGGGCCTCGATGACCATCGGGGTGTGGGTGAGGGCGGGTCGATCACCGCCGAGGCAGGCGCCGGAAGATCGCTAGAACGTGCCTCCTGGCTGTCTTTCGCCGCTAGGCGTGGCAGCCGTGGCCGGCGTCGTCGTGGGACGCAGCGAGCCGGTAGGTTGCCTGGCCGATCGGGTATCCTCGGTGGTCCATGGCTTCTGTCGATTCGGTCGGCCCGTTGATCCTCCGCCTCCGGGAGGCGAGAGACTTCGAAGAGGCGGCGAAGCCGACGCTCGTCGCCATGCTCGCCGTCGCCGAGGACCACCTCGCCAGGAGCCCGCTGCTGAGCGGGAGCCGGCTGTTGCGCGGCGTGCTTCATCTGCGGCCCAACGACAGCTACCAGCGGCTGTTCGGGGTCGAGCACCCGCACGGCGAGCACGTGGAGGGGACCGGGTATCTAACGAGCGCGAACGTGTGGCGCTGGGTGTCCGAGCACCGGACGGCGGTCTCGATCAACGTGAAGACCGGCACGTTGCGCACCTGGCTTGCGGAAGGGGCGAGCGAGCCGGAGCCGCTTCGCGATTCCGGTGTCCCGGGCGCGGAGACGCGCAACCGCATGATCCAGCGCGAGGCGACCCACGTGCATGTCGTCCCGTTCGGGCTCCCGCCGGAGGGCAATGTCATCGGCATGATCTCGCTCGAGGTGCATCTGCGCGGCTCGCCGGGCGACGACGTCATCTGGGGAGACTGTCGCGCTACGCTGGACGTGATGGCGAGCGCGGCGGCGCCTTACCTGAGCAGTCTGCCGCTGAGCCGAACGGAAGAGTCCCTGGCAGACAGCCTGGCGCCCGTCATCGGCGCGTCGACCGCGAGCATGATGCGAATCCTCTCGGTGTTCTCCCGGCAAGACGAGACGATCTTGCTCAGCGGGCCGACCGGTGTGGGCAAGTCGCGGCTGGCTCGCTGGTGCCACGCGCAGTCGCCGCGCAAAGCCCAGACGTTCGAGGTGGTCCGGCTGCTCAGCGTGCCCGAAGATCTCCAGATGGCGGAGTTCATGGGCTGGTGCCGGGGCGCGTTCACGGGTGCGGTTCGAGATACACCCGGGGCGCTCGAGCGCGCCGGGAAGGGCACGCTGTTCATCGACGAGATCGACAAGCTGTCGCTCAAGGCCCAGGCCGGGCTGTTGCAGGTGCTCGAAGAGCGCCGCTACCGTCCGCTCGGCGACAACGCGAGGGAGCGCCGCGCCGACGTGCGCTTCATCGTGAGCACCAACGTCGACCTTCACGCGGCGGTGCGCGCCGGCAGGTTCCGGGAGGATCTGTATTATCGGATCAACGTGCTCCCGGTCCGACTGCCTTCGCTGGAGGAGCGGCTCGACGAGCTGCCGCCGTGGGCCGAGCACATGGTCCTCCGCCGCCAAGCGGAGTCCGGCGGCGGGGGTGGCGGAGGTGCGCCGCGCATCACCGCAGAGGCGATGGCGTTGCTCTTGCGCACGCCGTGGCTGGGCAACCTGCGGCAGCTCGACAACATCGTGCGCCGCGCCTACGCCATCATGATCGCGGATCGCGGTGACGCGGCGAGTCCGGCCACGCTGTCGCGGCGGCACGTGGAGCAGGCGCTCGGCTACGAGTCGCGGCCCGAGGTGCTCGGGCTGGTGGCGATCCTGTGGCGCGCGGCTTGCGCCTTCGTGGACGAAGCGGAGCGCCGCGAAGCGTCGGGCGCCCGGCTGCCGCTCGATCTGGCCGACGCGTTCCGCGGCCTGGTGCTCGGTGCGGCCATCGATCGCCGCCAGGGCCTGGACGCGGCCTTCGTGCTGCTCGATCAGGCGTCGCTGCTGAGGAGCCGCAATCACCACCGCGTGCTCCGGCGCGAGCTGGAGCGGGTGCGCGCGCTACTCGAGGCGGTGCCCGGCGACGTCGATCCCGCGCTGTCGGCCCTGCTCGAAAGTCCCGGCGCCCCCAAGGAGTGAGGGTACGCGGCGCGCCCGCGGCCCGCGGCCCGCGAGCAACCTGGGGAGCCGGTCCGGGCTTTCGTCAAATGCGGAAGGCCGTGCTTCTGATCCTGACGCACGGCCGCGCCCCGCCATCGCCATTCGGCGGCGCGGTTGCACGCGGCGCAGTCGAAGTTATTGATCTTGCTGCAGAAGCGGCTGTTCGATCGCCCCGGCGCCACGCTGGCATAGGCGCTGCTCTACAGGCGAGCGAGCCCTCAATTACGGCTTACAGAGACAGCCAATGAAGAACATCCTTCTTGATCATGTCGCGTGGGAACAGCTCGAGATGGACGAGCTTGCCGCCGTCCAGCGCCAGGTGCGCGCGGCGATCGACGGCAAGCGCAAGCTCGCAGGCAAGCTGCGACAGATGGACCGCGGCGTCGGGCAGGAGCTCCGGCTGCCGCCGCCGATCCACGCGGGTAAATCGGGCTACCGGGCGCTGGTCTCGCAGGTCGCGCCCGCCCACCAGCGAGCCGCGGTGGACAGGCTCGACAGCTGCATTCTGGGGGTCAGCCTGGGAGGCGGCAATGCGCTCGAGTTTCATGGCGCCAAGCTCGAGGCCACCGTCCGGTGGATCGCCGCGCGCGCACGCCGGTGCTGCGTGCTGGTGGGCGACAGCCTGGGGCGCATCAGCCTGGAGGTGCGCGAAGGGCTGGCGCCGGACGTCGCGGAGCGCGAGGCGTTCGCGCTCGGCAGGCGCTACGCCGCCGAGACCGAGGCCATCTTCCGGCACTACACCATGGACGAGGTCAGCTTCGAGATCCGGTATGGCACGGACTACGCGGATCACCAGAACTTTCACCCCTATCTGCTCGAGGTGCATACGCTCTACCAGACGGATCATGGTTTTCGCGCGCTGGTTCATGCGTTCGGGGGTGAATACCAGGCGCGGACGGCCCGGAGCCTCGAGCGCGACGACGCTCGCCTGAACAAGCGCTGGCAGCACCTCGCCCACGAGTACCTGCTCGAGGAGATCGCCCTGTTCGCGTGCCTCGCCGAAGACGGCTGGCCGGTGCTCGTCTATCCGGGATCGATCGACTCCATCATCGAAGTCGCGGAGGGCCGATTTCCTTCTCTCCCGGCGCCGCTCCGTGCACTCCAGTACATCGCGCTGTGGCTCGATGCGAAGAGCGGGTCCCGGTGATGCGCGATTCGGTCGTGAGGACCGATCCGGAATCGACGTAGATCGCACGACAAGGTTGGAACGACAAACGTCCCGCTGCGCTCGCTCGATTCGCTGCCCGAATAGGTGGGCCACGCGAATCCGAACCGAGAGCGGTTGGCCATGCTCCAGGAGTGACCATGAACCGTTTCGCCAAGAGAACTTATGGGTCTATTCTGATTTATGCTCTATTGGCCGTTGCATCGTGGGGGAGCGCCGGAGGCTGCCTCGGTGTGGAGGGCGAGGGGGGCGGCGAGGAGAAGCCGGAGCCGCCGACAACCTCGAAGCGCACGTACGGGCCGGCAACGGCGTTCGACGTGGGGACGATGATCATCCCGCTCGACGCGGAGCACCAGGATGATCAGGGTGCGGTCCTCGCCTACGGCCTGGTCTACAAGCTGCTGAGCAACGGCGTCCCCGTGCAGTGGGCGATCAAGCGGGGCAAGACGGTCGACCAGAACAATCGCCCTGAGCAAGACTTCTCGATCGACGCCTCGGCGACGGTCGTGGACGTCGAGAACCTTATGCCGATCCCTCCGCTGATGGGAGCGAGCTCGATCGCGTATCGCGGCGGTCCGTTCATCATCGACGCCGCGGACAGCGGTGCGGCGATGCCGATCATCAAGGCGTGGCGTGCCGCCCACCCGGCGATGCCACCAGCAGCCGCCCTGCCCGTGGTTCACACCGTGACGGCCGGGAGGTTCACGGCCGACATCCAGAAGTCGCTGACCGCGGCGCCGCGGATCGCCGTGCTCGATGACGGCAATGCACCTATCGCGTTCGCGGCCTTCAACGCGGCCGGGATCCCCGATTCGCTCGACCACGCGTGGGCCGATGCGCCGTCGGGCATGCCCGATGCGTCGCCCGACGTGCTGACCGAGAGTGCCGTCGCTGCCAACACGCTGGCCAGTCACCTCGAAGGCGGGTTGTGGAACGCCGACGGCACCCCCAAGTACTGCCACCTGACCTCGATGCACTACAAGAAGTCGACGGACACCCCGAAGGTCGTGGCCGAGGTGAAGACCTGGCTCACCGCGATGCCGGGCAACCATGCGTTCATGCAGTGCGAGGCGGTGAACACGTTCGAGAATGATCTCACCAACGGAAACTTGCTCACGACCAGCGGCATCGATATCCAGACCCCGGCGCTGACCCCGCTGACCAACCTGGTTGTCGACGATCCATTGACGCAGGCCGACGGTACGCTGGTGGGCATCAGCGGGAATGTCGGCTCGTTTAGCCTGAAGAGTGGTTCGATGCTCCAGTCCGCAGAGGTCGAGGAGCTGGTCACCGGCCCGCCGCAGGACATCGGCCCGCCGCAGATCGATGCGATCTGGTTGTTGCACGGCCCGCTCCAGGGCGATCCCCGCAACGGCAGCATCACCTACCTGGGTGGCCACGACTACGTGGACTCGGCCAAACCCAACGGCGTGAAGATGTTGCTGAACAGCCTGTTCGAGACGGATTGTGGCACGACGCCTGCCCCGGAGGTCACGCTGAACAAGACCGCCCCGAAGGTCATCAACGACGACCAGATCACGTACACGATCGAGTACGCCAATACCGGCATCGGTGTCGCGTACAACGTGGTGATCACCGACCAGATCCCGGCGGGGACGACCTTCCTGAACGCCAGCAACGACGGCCGCAATGACAGCGGCAAGGTGACCTGGATGCTCGGCAAGCTCGACAGCGGCAAGACGGGCAGCGTGACGATGACCGTCGGCGTGACGGCCGATGGCACGTATACCAACGAGGCCGAGATCCACTTTCAGGCCGGGACAACGACGGTGACGACCAACACGGTCGCCAGTAACCCCGTGGCGACGACCCGATTTCCGCTCGGGGTGTCCGGCGGTGGCTGCAGCACCGGGGGTGGTGGTCTTGGCTTCGGTGTGCTTGCCGCGCTCGCGCTGCTGCTGCGGCGGCGCCGCCGCGGCGTGGTCGCCGTCGCGCTGCTTGCCGGGGTTGCGCTGCCACACCTGGCGTCGGCGCAGATCATGGAGCCTGCGAACTTCGGGGTTGAGCGGTTTCAGCTGTCGTCGGATCGCGACGGCATGTTCGACGTCGAGGGGGCGGAGGTCCGGGGGAACATGGCGATCGATGCCGCCCTGTGGGCCGGGCTGGCGAACGATCCGCTGGTGGTCTATCGCGGTCAGCCCGGTACTCGCATCGGATCGCTGGTTGCCGATCGGGCAGGGGGGAGCCTCAGTGTGTCGATCTCGCCGCGCCGGTGGCTGCAGGTCGGGATGGATCTTCCGCTGGTGGTGTACCAGGACCGCCCGACGTCGAGCTCGATCACGCCGATGGGGCTGTTGCACAGTTTCGGCACGAGCAACCTGCGCGTGATCCCGAAGTTCGTGGTGCTCCATCAGGCGGATCACGGCGTCAGCCTCGCGGTGATCCCGACGGTCAGCTTTCCCACGCGTAGCACGAACGATTCGTACTTCGACGACCGCGGCTTCGGCTTTGCGCCCGAGCTGGCGCTGTCGAAGCGCTGGACCGGCTGGCGTGCGGGCCTCGACGCCGGGTATCACGCTCGCCAGCGCGCGACGATGTTGAACCAGACCGTCGATGACGAGCTGTTCGCGCACGCCGGGGTCGGCTACCAGTTCGCGGATCGCGGCGGTCCACCGCTCGGGATCGACGTCACGATGTCGGGCGCGACCGCGGCGCGCGCGCCGTTCCAGAACTTCAACGAGAACCACCTCGAGAGCCTGATCGGCGCGACCTACGATCTCAACGGCGGAGCGCAGCTGTTCGGCGGCGCCGGCGTCGGTCTGCGGAAGGGCTACGGCACGCCCGACTGGCGCGGGCTCGCCGGCGTCCGGGTCGGGTTCGGTGGCACCCCTGCGCGTCCCTCGCGTCCGCGCGAGATCGTCTCCACGCCGGATCCGCTGCCCTCGGCGGCTGCGCCGGATCCGCTGCCCCCGGCGGCTACGCCGGATCCGCTGCCCCCGGTGGCCACGCCGGATCCGCTGCCCCCGGCGCCTTCGCCGCCGCCGCCGCCGCCGGCCCCGGCGGCCGTCACGGTCGGCAACTGCACCCTCGACATCAAGGAGAGTGTCCACTTCAAGACCGATCGTGCGGAGATCGAAGCACGCTCGTTCGAACTGCTCGACAACATCGCGGCCGTGCTCGCGTCACACGACCAGCTGAAGATCGAGGTCGAGGGTCATACCGACAGCCAGGGTGACGACGGCTACAACAAGAAGCTGTCGCAACGTCGCGCCGAGGCCGTGGTCGCGTACCTGGTGAAGCAGGGGATCGACAAGGCCCGGCTGACCGGGCGCGGCTTCGGCGAGGAGAAGCCGATCGCCGACAACAACACGGAGGAAGGTCGTGCCCAGAACCGGCGCGTGGTGTTCGCGATTGTCGGCTGCACGCAAGGAGCCGGCGGCGACACGAAGTAGCTAACGTGGCTGGCGACCCGAGGTAGGCATCGCCGCCGGAACACGGATCTGTGAGTCACCCTGTTGAGCCAACGGGGTGGCCCAAGTCGGTTTCGGCAGCGTGAGGGTCTGCAAATGTTCCTGCCACTGCCAGAAAACTGTATGTATTTAGCGTGCTTACCGCTGCTCGGCCAAAAGCGACCCGGGGGCCGATCCGGAACCCATCCAGGTCGCACTAGGAAGACGATGACGAAGGAGCGACATCGTCGGGCTCAGACATGCGACGCGACCCGCGCGCGACTATGTCATCCTGGGATCCATCGAACGCCTCATGGATATTGATAGTTCACACCAAGCGAGACGAGTGAAACGAATGATGGGTTGCCCTGAGAACGCCATGAGGGCAGCTCCGCCAGCGAAGGGATAGCGGATGCCGCCCGACCCGCCGCTCGAGGTGAGCAAGGCCGCTGCTGCCGAAGCCGACCCAGCTCGGGTGCTGGCAGCCAAGGTGCCAGATCTCGGGGTCCTGCCGACCGGCACTCCGGTGCCGTCCGAGCCCATGGCGGAGCGCGGATCCGCGCCCAACCCTCCGCCGGAGGTCGGTTCGAAGATCAAGCACTACGAGCTGGTCCGCAAGCTCGGCGAAGGCGGCATGGGGGCTGTGTACCTGGCCCACGACACGACGCTCGGCCGCCTGGTGGCGATCAAGGTGCTGCAGCTGACCTCGGGGCCAAGCGCCGAGCGGTTTCTGATCGAGGCCCAGGCCACGGCGCGCTGCCGGCACGACAACATCGTGGTCATCCATGAGGTGGGTGAGCACCATGGCTACCCGTACATGGTGCTCGAATACCTGGAGGGGCAGACGCTCCGCGAGTGGATGGCCCAGCGCGACCCATCGTCGGAGCCCGTCTCGCCGAGCCTGGCGGTCGAGCTCCTGCTGCCGGTGGTACGCGCGCTGGCGTGCGCCCATCAGCTGGAGATCGTGCACCGCGATCTGAAGCCGGAGAACATCTTCTTGACCGAGGCGGGGCGCGTCGTCGTGCTCGATTTCGGGATCGCCAAGCGGCTCGAAGCAAGCAAGGTTTCGGCGATCAACGCGACGGCACGGCGGCTCGCCAAGGGCGCCGGGCTGACGCAGGAGGGCGCGCTGCTCGGCACGCTGCCGTACATGTCGCCCGAGCAGCTGCGTGCCGAGGACGTCGACGCGCGGAGCGATCTGTGGACGGTGGGGATCCTCTTGTACGAGCTGGTCACCGGCGCGCACCCGCTGACGTATCGCTCGGCGTTCGAGCTCCTGGACATCGCGGCGGGCGAGGAGCCGATGCCGGGCGTGCGCGACAAGCGTCCGGACGTGGGCGCGCTCGGCGCGATCATCGACCGGTGCCTGCAGAAGCCGCGGGCCAAGCGGTATGGCTCGGCCGAGGAGCTGGCGGCGGCGCTCGAGGCGCTCGTGCAGGGCGCGCCCCTCGTGGCGCGGCCCAACGCGCCGGCTCGGCAGGGGGAAGCGAGCCACGCGGCCGACGGCCTGTCGTGGCGCGATCGCGCGGGTGCGACGGCCGCGCGACCCGCGAGTGCCCGGGACACGGCCGCCGCGCCCGGCGATCCGGTCGCCGCGTGGCTCCGGTTCGGGCTGCAGCGGCACAGTCGCGTGATGGTCGTGGGGTTTCGCGACGCGGCGATCCCGATCGACCTCGATCGCGTCTTCGTGCCGCTGTACGTCTATGCGGATCGGGCGCGCAGCGGCGGCGGGCCCGACGCGCGCGATGACCGCGATGACAAGGAGGGGCTCGGCCACGGCGGCGTCGAGATCTCGTTCGACGACGCGCTCGCACGTGCGAGCGATGGCCGCACGTGCCTGGCGCTGATCGGCGATCCCGGCGCGGGCAAGACCACGCTGCTCCGCCACCTGTTTCGTCGCGTCGCCAGCGGCGCGGCGACCGGTCCGGTCGCACACCTGCGCGGCCTGCACCCGGTGCTGGTGCGCCTTGCGACGGTCACCGACGGCGAGCAGGTCGCGCGTGGTCTGAAGCGGATCGTCGCGCGGGTCGCCGCCGAGGACGACTATCCCGAGGCGGGCGCTGCCGTCCTCGCCCGCCCGGATCAGCGCTTCCTGTTCCTGCTCGACGGCCTCGATGAAGTCCGCGACGAGCGGACGCGGGAGCAGGTGTGCAGCTGGCTCAATCGCGAGATCGATCACTGGCCCGGATGCGCCTTCGTCGTCACCAGCAGGCGCGCCGCGTGGGCCCGCACGCCCGCGCTGGGCGCGCGCTTCCTCCCGGTCTCGGTGCAAGGCCTGCGCGGCGACGCGATCGCCGAGTACGTCCGGCGCTGGTTCAGCGCCGTGATGCGCCACTTCTCCGGAGCGGTCGACTCACGCGAGGTCATCGAGGCCCGCGCAGCGGCGCAGGCGGCGGCGCTGCTCTCGGTGCTCGCGACCCCGACCTGGCGCAGCAGCGCCCGCCTGCTCGAGCTGACGGCCAACCCGCTGACGCTGTCGACGCTGTGCCTCGCGCACTACAACGACACCCGGCTGCCCGAGCGGCGCGGTGAGCTCTACGAGCGCACGCTGGGACTCCTGATCGAGCTGTGGACCCGCGAGCGCGCGAACGGGCCCGCGCTGCGCCTCGACACCGTGCGCCTGATCTTGCAACCGCTCGCGTACGCCATGCACGAACAAGATCGACGCGAGCTCTCCGTCGCGGAGGCCGCTGCGCTGGTCCAGACGACGTTCACCCAGGTGCCCGCGCTGCGCGCCATCGCGCCGACTCCCGAGCGCTTCCTCGACCAGGTGCGCGACGAGTGCGGCGTGCTCGTGGGCCGCGACCTCGGCCGGATCGAGTTCATCCACCTGTCGTTCCAGGAATACCTGGCCGCTTGCCACGTCGCCGGCCAGGGGCTCGGGCGTGCGCTCGCCGACCGCGCCGACGATCCGCGCTGGGAAGAAGTGATCCTGCTCGCGATGTCGCGCCCGGGCGTGTTCGCGTCGTTCATGACCCGCGCGCTCGAACGCGGCGATCTGGATCCGGCGCTGTTGCGCCAGTGCTTCCGCGAAACGCTCCAGATCCTGCCGGCGCCGTTCGAGGCTGCCGCCGATCGCGCGATCGCGCGGCTGCGCTCACCCGACGGCCCGCTGGCGCGGTTCGGACGCTGGTTATTTCGGCGCCCGGCGCCTTCGCCGCCGGCCGGCGAGCTCCGGCGGTTGTTCGAGCTCGTGCAGGGCTACGATCTCCCCGGCCTCGTCGAGCGAGCGCGGTCGGTCATCGACACCGACGATCGCGCGCTACGCGCCATCGCGCGCACGCTCGTGGGGCTACCGGACGCCGAGGTCACAGCGCCGCGCGAAGGGCACCCGTTCACGGAGCCCACGACCGGCATGACGTTCGTCTGGATCCCGGGCAGTAGCTTCCTCATGGGATCTTCGCTCGAGCCGGGCCAGCCCAACTACGATCCCGAGGCCAACAAAGAGTTTCCGGCGCACTGCGTGCAGCTCACCGGCTTCTGGATGAGCGTGTACCCGGTCACCAACGAGCAATACCGGCGCTTCGTCGTCGAGACCGCGCGTGCAGCGCCGGACGCGTTCACCGATCGGCGGTTCAACGATCCCGCGCAGCCGGTGGTAACCGTGACCTGGGACGACGCGCGGGCGTTCACGGACTGGCTCACCACCAAGCTCGCCGGCATCGTGGCGCGTCTACCCACCGAGGCCGAGTGGGAGTACGCCGCCCGCGGCACCGACGGACGGCGCTATCCCTGGGGCAACGAGCCCCTCGACGCGTCTCGCGCGACCTTCGGCCAGCCGTCTGATACGGGACGGCCCGCGGTGGTCGGTCATACGCCCGACGGCAGGAGCCCGTTTGGTGTCCACGACCTGGCCGGCAACGTCTGGGAGTGGTGCTTGGACGCCTGGACCAACAGTTACGCCGAGATCCAGGCCAGTCCGGTGGACCCTTGTCGGCATGGTGACGCTCGCGGGGCGCGGGTGATCCGCGGCGGTTCATGGAGCCGCGAGCCCTGGGGCCTGCGCTCCGCCTTTCGCAGCAAGCTCCTCCCCCAGGTCAAGTTCCAGTTCCTTGGGATCCGGGTGGTATGTGGAGGGGCCCGCCAGCTGGATGCCCCTTGATTCTCATCGCAACCTGGCGCTGCGATTTCTGTACCTCGAGGCCTCGCTGTCGTAGATGACGTGTATCTCCGCGCGCGACGGTTCGGCTACGTGAGCGGCCAGCGGGCCCACGCCATGGCGCGGGAGACCCGGCCGAGGCTGCCGCGCGCCGAGCGGTAGGCCGTGTCGGCCGAGGTCGCCATGTCGGAGAGATCGCCCGCGTCGATCGCGACGCCGTGCCGCGCCCGCTCGAGGATGGTCGCGCAGCGCTCGAGGCCATCAACCCCGACGCGGCGGGCGAACTCGCGCGGCGCCTCGGCCGACGTCGCGCGCCATCCGGCATCGCGTAGCCCGACGAGCGCGAGTTGCCAAGAGTTGGACACCCGCTGATCGATCGTCTCATCCCAGAACGGCCGGCGTAGATGGCGCAGCGTGATCCACCGCCGCAACGGCCGTAGCCCGAGGCTGGTCAGCTGGAACAGCAGCGCCGCCGCGAGCATCACCGCGATCCAGTGCAGGAGCGCGGGGCCGAACCGCGAGGGCGGGGCGCGATGCGGCCGGTAGCTCGACGGGGGAGCGGCGACCGGCGAGGGCGCGGTCCCGGCGGGCGATGGCTCGGCAGCCGCTGGTAGCGGCGTTGGCGTTGGCTCGATCACCGGCGCTGCCTGTTCGACGGCGGGTGCCGGCGTGGGGATCGGTTCCTGGGCCTCGACGGCCACCGGCGGCGTGGTGATCTCCTGTGGGGTGAGCGCGGGGATATCGGTCTGGCCCGCCGCCGTCCCCGACGCGGGACCGCGCGGATCATCGATGATGACCCCAGCGCCGCCGATCGGTTCGCCGTCGGCGATCACGCCGTCGTCCGGACCGATCGCCCCACCCGCGGCGAACGCGGGCTGTTCGCACACCGCGCAATCGATTCCCTGGCGGGGCGGATCGGCGAGCTCGTCATGGCCGCGCCCGATGTGGAAGTACTCCGACACGCGCGAGCGCGTGATCGGCGCCTCCCAGCGGACCGGGCAACACAGCAGGCCGAGGGTCGGTTCGGGATCGGCGACCTGGACCGGGCCGCCATCGAACGCCTCGGTCTGCCACAGGTATGGTGCGATCCACGCGGTGGCGCCGAACGTGATCGCGCTGATCAGGAGGGCCCAGCCACCGCGCGCGAGCTGTCGGCCGGGCGGTTCCTTCAGCACCGCGGACGGCCTGCCGGTCGCCAGGGGCGTCGTGGCGATCGTGCGCCACAGGGCGACGCGGCGCGACTCGCGGACGCGCAGGAACACGATGAACAGCACGGCGAGCGTGCCGAGCAGGACGACGCCGGCGCCATCAGGCGTGACCTGTCCGCTGGTGCCGTCGAGGATCGAGAGCATCCAGATCACCGTCGGGAACCAGAACGCGGCGAGCTGGGCACGATCGCCAAGGCTCCAGAACCCGCACAGCGCGGCCGGCACGAACGCCATCCAGATCTCGGTGCTCGACAGCTCCGGCGGCAGGATCGGCACGCACCAGCTCAGCACTCCGATGACGACGGCGATCGTGACCCACGGCCGGTAGTCGTGGAGCGCGAGGATCTGGCCGAGCGCGGTGCCGGCGAGCGCGCCGACCCAGAGGGGCACGACGCTCATCACGTCGTCGCTCCGGATCGCGGTGAAAAAACCCAGGCCGGCGACGAGCATCAGCCAGTACAGGGCCATGACCGGAATCGCGAGCCGTGTCCGCGTCATGGGATCACCGCCAGGGCAACGCCGCCCTTGCTCGGCCGCGCGATGAAGTCACCGGAGAACGCCGTCACGTCGGTCCAGCAGATCACCTGGCTGAACAAAGCGCGGTCTTGCCACATCTGCTGGACTCGCCGGCGTTCTCGCTTCCGGCGGGATCGGCGATTCTCGGCCGTGCCTGCCGGAAACGGCAGCTTCATCAAGCTGGGCACCACCTCCAGGGGTTCGGTCGACGTCCAGGCCGCCTCGGGCACGACGATCCACAAGATCTGGCCTTCCCAGGGGTGGCGCTGCGGTCGGCTCGACACCACGATCTGCTTGGTCGCGGTGTGGGCGAGCAAGGCCGCGAGCGGCTGGGCGGATTGCCACGTGACGCGCGCCCCGAGCCGCAGCGCCTCGCGGGCGGAGCGTGCGCCGAGCAGGCGCTCGACGGGGACGATCGCGCCCGCCTTGTCGGCGGCGGTCACCAGCGTGACCCGGCAGCCGGCGGCGGTCAGCGCCTTGCCGATGCCCAGCCACACCCCGACCAGCGCGTCGAGCAGCTCGTCGGGCGCGCGGCAGGTCAAGTGCTCGGCGCCGTGAAGCGCGTTGTCGAGGACCAAGCGCACCGCCGGCTCGGCGGGAGGGACCTCGTCGGGCAGGCGCACGACGAGCTGGTTCTGCTGCAGCGAGCGCACCCAGTGGATCCGGCGGGTGTCGTCGCCGGCCACGTACGCGCGGATCCGGAACGTGCCCTCGGTCGGCAGCCGCTGGGCGGGGCGCGCGATCGCGTCATCGCCGCCGGCGTCGAGCAGGTCGCGCAGGCCATCGACGGCGCTGGGCCGCGGCAGGACGGTGAACCGCGCCTCGCCGCGGTGCGTGGACGGCGTGCGCGTGAGGCCCAGGACGTCGCCGAGCCAGAGCGCCAGCGGCGGGGCGTGGTGCTCGCCGCGCTGCGCGTGGCCCAGCTCGCTCTCGAGCGTGATGTCGGCGAGCGAGCCCTCGGCGCCGACCGCGTAGCGCGCCTCGGCGCCGTGGCGCATCGCGCGCCCGGCCGCGAACAGCCGCATCCCGGCGGGGATCGCGACGCCGGTCAGCCGGACCTCCTCGCGTAGCAGGCCACCCTCGACGGCGACCTCGGGCAAGATCGATCGGGTGATCGCCGCGCGCCGCCACGGACCGTCGCCGCCGGCGAACAGCGCGGTCCAGGTCGCGGTGATATAGACCGTGCCCAGGCCGAGCACGCCGATCACGCTCAGGCTCGCCCACCCGGTGAGCCCCGAGGCGACGAGCGCGGCGGCGCCCGACCACATCACGGCGGCGCCGGAGGCGGTGAGCACGTCGAGGTGCGCCCAGCTCGACGGCCGCGCGGTCGATGGCTCGGCTCGGCGTTCGGCTCGGCGTTTGGCCCAGCGTTCGGCGCGGCGCTCGGGCGTGTCCGTGCGCCGGCCGCCGTTGCGCGGCAGGTGTCGGGCCTCGACAAACCGCATGACCAGCGCGCCCGCCATGATCACCCACAAGACGACGAGCAGCGGCGCGGCGACATAGAGGATCCGCTCGTCGTGGACGTTCACGGTGACGAGCGCGGCGACCAGCGAGGGCAGCACCAGCGTCGCAATCCGCAGCGTTCTAGCCTGCATGATCAACGTCCTCCTTTGATCGCGACGGTTCGCAGTCGCTCGCGCACGGTCATGCTGTCGGTCCACAGCCGGTGCCGGAGCACGTCCGGCGCGACGTGGAGTAGATCGTCCATCGTGACAAACTCGCGCTCGGACAGCATGGCCTTGGCCTGAGACGCACGCACCCAGGCCAAGGTTGCGCGCGGGCTGATCGATTGGCCCTCTTCGGCCCCGCGCCGCAGCCCGTTGATGTAGTCGACCGCCGCGCGCTTGATCTCGGGGCTGACGTGGATGTGCGGCACGGTCTCCCGCCAGTCCAGGAACGCCGCCCGGGAGATCACCGGCCCCAGCGCCGAGAGCGGCGAGGCCGCGGCGAGGTGATAGTCGAGCACCTTGACCTCGTCGTCGGGTGCCGGGTAGCCGATCTCGACCATCACCATGAAGCGATCGATCTGCGCCGCGGGCAGCGCGTAGGTCCCCTGGTGGTCGATCGGGTTCATCGTGGCGAGCACCTGGAACGGCTCCTCGATCTCGTAGGTCACGCCCTCGACGGTGGCGCACCGCTCCTCCATCACCTCGAGCAGGGCCGACTGGGTCTTGGGGGTCGCGCGGTTGATCTCGTCGGCGAGCAGGATGTGCGTGAAGATCGGCCCGGGGCGGAAGTGGAACTTCTGGCCCTGCGGGTCGAACACGTTCGCGCCGGTGATGTCCATCGGGAGCAGGTCGGGCGTGAACTGGATGCGCCCGAACCGGGTCTCGATCGCCGCCGCGATCGCCTTGCACAGCTGGGTCTTGCCGACCCCGGGCACATCGACGAGCAGGACGTGGCCGCGCGCGGCCATCGCGGTCAGCACGCGCTCGATGACGTCGCGCTTGCCGACGATCACCGACTCGATGGCATCGACCACCCGGAGGTATTCCTGGCGGATCCGTTCGACCCGGCGCCGCAGCGGCGTGCGTTCGACCGGCGCCAGGGTCGGGGCCGGCAGCTCGCCGCCGCGATAAGGATCCTTGCGTTCCATGCTGGTGTTCTCCTCGGGCGCATTGCCCACGTGATGGCGTGGCAGCCGGCCGATCAGCCAGCGCACGACCTTGCCGCCGGTTCGCCGAGAGGCGGCCTCCTCCGGTTGTTCCTGCCAGAGGCCGGCGTAGGCATCGGCGAGCCGGCGCCGGATCGGCTCATCGGCCGCGAGCTGGTAGAGCAGCGCCAGGACGCCCGCGCGCAGCTCGCTCGGGATCATCGGCGCGAGCGTCTCGGGGGTCTCGATGACGAAGTCGTGATCGCCCAGCGGGGGTCGACCGAGCGCGGACAGGCCGTGGGCGGCGCGCTCGAGATCGATCGCGGTGGGCTCGCCGGTGGCGAGCAGGACGCCCGCGACGACCCGGCCGACGCGCCGAATGTCGGTGACGTCGGTGGCGCCGGCCCCGCCGGTGCTAGCAGGACCAGGCATCGGGCCTCCTGGCGTGGCGGTCATGCACCAGGGACACCGCGAGCGCGCCGCGCGTTCCCGGCAGCGCACCCGGCAGCCCAGCCGGCGTTACAGTCGATCGGTTCGCGGTGGGCATCGAAGGTCGCGCCACCGAGCGGACGGCGACGCCGCCTTAGCGTGCAACGCCGGACCTCGCCGTGCCAGCAGAACTCCAGCGCCGGCACTTTTGACGAGAAATTCACCAGATCGACAGCACGCGGCTACCTGCGCACGGGAGCGCCGAGGCCGAGCCGCTGATGGTCGGCGAGCGTGCAGCGGTTCTGCACGACCGTGATCCCCGCGGCCTCGAGGATCCGCGCCGAGTCCTCGTTCCTGATACCGAGCTGGAACCACACGACCTTCGGGCGGGGGCTCATCGCGAGGATGTCCTCGACGTGCTGCGGGATCAGCTCCGCGCGGCGAAACACGTCGACCAGATCGACGGCTTCACCGATCTCGGCGAGCGTGTCATGGACCTTCTCCCCGAACATCTCGCGGCCGTGCAGCTGCGGGTTCACGCCGATGATCCGGTAGCCTTCGTCGTGCAGGTACTCGGGGACGTAGAACGCTGCCTTCTCGGGCTCATGATGAAGCCCGAGCACGGCGATCGTCGGCGAAGTCGTCAAGATCTCACGTAGCTGGGGGTCATTGAGCGCGTTGATCGCCATGACAAACCATACCCGTGCGGGCAGACGGTGGGTATGTACCGATCTCGCCGGAGGCGCCCGCACCCGCGGGTCGATTCACCGCGTCATCGGTATAAAGATTACGCCGCGTCGTCGAGCCCAGACGGAATAGCCTTACGCGGCGGTTCGTTGCATGATGCACGCCTCATGCGCCTCCCATACCTCTTCGCTGTGGTCGCCTTCATCGCGGTCGCATGTCACGGCAATGATTCCGCGAAGGCCGGTGCCGGCTCGTCGTCGAGCGCACCGCAGACCACGCCGCCGGCGGCCGGGCCGGCCGGGCCAGGAGCGAACGGCTCCGCCGCGAGCGGCAAGCCCACCAGCGACGGGGCAGGCTCGCAGGTAGCCGACGCCAAGCCGGTTCCGGCCAAGCCGGACGTCCAGCCCGACGCCAAACCTTCAGACATCAAGCAGGCTCCGTCGTCGGGGGAGCTCGCGCCCGGGGGCCACGACTTCACGTCTGAAGGTAAGGCGCTCCTCGCGGTCGGCGCGTGCGGCGACCTGCCGCCGCCCGCGGGCTTCGATCCCCAGGCCCTCGCGGCGCATTGCGAGATCATCAAAAGAGCACAGGCCGACTATCTCGAGCAGTGGGTCAAGCCCGCCCGCACCTTCTTCGGCGAGCACGTCCCGAGCGACATCCCCAGGAAGGTCGTCTACCCGTTCGCCGGTGGCGATCTCTCGACGGCGCTGACCGTGTACCCCGATGCCGACGAGATCACGACGCTCTCGCTCGAGCCGGCCGGCGATCCGCGCGACCTCGCCCACTTGAAGGGCGGCGAGCTCGACAAGGCGCTCAAGAAGGTCGAGTACGAGCTCAAGTTCCTCTACCGCGTCAACTTCAGCAACACGATCAACATGATCGACGCCATGCGCGAGGGCTCGCTGCCGACCCAGCTGATCTTCGGGCTGTCGGCGCTCAAGATCCACGGCTACGAGGTGGTCGCGCTCCGCTACTTCAAGCTCGAGCAGGACGGCAAGATCCACTACCTCGACGACAGCGAGGTCGCCGCGGCGCCGGCGCCGACGAAGGCCAAGCCGCAGATCCGCAATCGGATCTTTGCCAACGTCGAGATCCAGTTCCGGAGGCCGGGCGGCCACCTCCAGGTCTATCGCCACATCCAGCAGAACCTCGACAACGACAACCTCAAGAAGGATCCGCGCACGCTCTTGCACCTCGAGGCGAAGGGCACCGTCGCCGGCATGACCAAGGCCGCGAGCTACCTCCTGTCATGGGACTCGTTCTCGACGATGCGCAACTACCTCACCGACCACGTCGCGTGGATGGTGTCGGATGCCACGGGAGTTGCACCCAAGTGGGGCAAGGCGGCCGGCTTCGAGTACGAGACCTACGGCGCCTTCATCGGCCCGCACATCCCGGCCGGCGGCAGCATCGCCAAGGACTGGCGCGTCGAGTTCGAGGGCGAGCCCAAGCGCGATCTGGCGTTCCGGTTCGGCTACTACGACAAGAAGAACGCCAACCACCTCATCATCATGCGGAAGAAGAAAGGCTAGCCAGGGTCGTCTCTGTGACACCGATCTCGGTGCGTGTAGGCACCCTCGCCACAGTTAGAATTGCAACACGCTCACCGGATCTCACGGCGACCTTGCGATAATCTGCCCGCATGGTGGCCGGCATGTGTCCGCGGTGTGGGAAGGGCGTTGCTCTGCATGAAGGACGGCCGTTCGTAACGGCGTTCAACGTCGTCGAGCTGTGGCACCGCGACTGCTTCGATGAGCGCGACGTGCTCGTCACGCGGTCGACCCCGCTCGACTTCCTGCCGACCCCGCCCACGCCGCGCCTGCTCCGTGTGCTGGGCGGCGCCGTCGCCGGCTCGATGCTCATCGCCATCGTGATCGGCCAGTGGACGTGGGGCGAGATGGCGCCGCCGCCCGCGGCCCTGGTCGCGAACGTCGAGCCCGCGGCGCCGGTCGAGCCGATCGCACTCCGCGTGGTCGATACCGCGCACGAGCGGATCCCGGCGCGGATCGTCACCGTCGAGACCGAGATCGAAGCGCGCTATGCCGTGCCGGTGCGCGACGGCATGCGGCTCGACGAGATGTTCCCCTCGCTGCGCGCGTGGACGCACCCGGTGACCGGCAGCCCCGAGCTGATGCCGGAGCAACCCAGCCGGCACTTCGGCGCCCGCCGCGAAGGCATCGATCGCCCCGAGTGCGGCGAGGGCCATTGTGGCATCGACCTCGACGGCCCGCGTGGCCGGCCGATCGTCGCCGTGGCCGCGGGGACGGTCGTTCGCGTCGAGCTCAGCAAGCTCGGCCTCGACGGCCGCAGCGGCCGCTACGTCCGCATCGAGCACGACGACGGCACGCTGACGGCGTACATGCACATGGACGACGTCGCCGATGTTCGCGTCGGCGATCGCGTCGCCGCAGGTCAGTACGTCGGCACGCTCGGCGCGACAGCCGTGTTCGAGTCGGTGCCGCACCTCCACTTCAGCCTCGAGGTCCCGGCGCACCCGGGCCTGCACGGCGACAACACCGACACGCATTACGTCGATCCGGCGCCGTTCCTCGTGCGCTCGACGATCGGCCCGGTCACGCGCCCGCAGGGCAACGCCGAGCGCGAACGCCGGCACCAGATCAAGCCGGCGTTCTAGCTCCCGGTCAGTCCTGAGGCGCCGTCGTCTGGCGCCGGTGGGTGCTAGATTCCGCGCGATGGTTCCGAAGACGCCTGCCCAGCGGCCTCGTCCGGTCAGAGCGTCCAGCACGAGCGCAGGCCCCGAGCGAGCCGACAGGTCGCCAACGTTGCGTAATACGACGATATGCCATACGTTGATGGCATGGCGGTCGATCGTCTGAGCGTGACCGTACCGAGCGAGCTCGGGGCTGCCCTGCGCGCGCTCGCCGAGGCCCGTGGTGCGACGGTCTCGACCGTGGTCGCCGAGGCGATCGCGCACCAGGTACGCCTGGCGGCCCTCGACCTCGCCCTCGCGGAAGCCGACCGGCGCTTCGGCCCGGTCGATGACGAGCAGGTGACCGCGGCCGAAGCGGAGCTCGTCAAGGCCGCCAGGCGCGGGCGCAAGCGCGGACGCAAGCGAACCGCTGCATGAGTCGCCTGATCCTCGATGCCGGCGCGTTCGTGGCGTTCGAGAAAGGCGACGTTCGGATGCGCGCACGGCTCACGGCGGCGCGCCGGCTGGGGCTCGAGCTCGTGACGACGTCCCCGGTGATCGGTCAGGTCTGGCGGGATGGCCGCCGGCAGGTGCTGCTCGCCCGGCTGATCTCTGCAACAAACGTGGACGCGCCGACCGAGCAGGCCGCCCGCCGCGCCGGCGAGCTCCTTGCGAGGACCAGGACCCCGGATGTCGTCGATGCCCTGCTGGTCGGCCGCGTGATGGATGGCGACACCGTGCTGACCTCCGATCCCGGCGATCTCGAAGCGCTGCTCCAGGCCGCGGGGGTACGCGCGACGATCGTGACCGTCTGAGCTCGGCGAAGGGCGCTACTGCTTGGCGTGCTCGGCGAGCACGTCGGCGATGCCCAGCGTGAGCTTGCGGGCGGTCGGCAGGTGCAGGTCAACTACTGCGCGCCATGACGGAGCAAGAGGATGGCGTCAGTGTCGGCGATGACGATGGAGTTGCCGACGATCGTCGTCCAGGCGGTCGAGCGATCAGGACGCCTTGGTGCGTTTTTGCGCCCACCACGACTTGGCGGAGCCGACGAGCTGGAAGTAGCGCGGCCGGTCGGTCAGCTTGTGGGTCTCGAGCCACAGCCGCTTCAGGAACCGCTTGCGCCCCGGTTCGGGGTGATCCTCGAAGGCCGTCCGGGCGTGCAGCACGTGGTAGTTATTGATGAACTGGATATCTCCCGGCTGGAAGTCCATGTAGACGTTGAACTCGGGGTTGCGGCACATCCGATCCATCAGATCGAGGGCCTCGCGCTGCGCTGGGCTGAGCGGTGGCACGCCGGGGTGGCGGCGCGCCGACTCGATGTAGGGCCGGATGTAGCGCACGAACAGCCGATCGCCATGGCGCGTGAAGATCGGCACCTCGTAGGTCGGCGCGTGGCCGGGCTGCTCCTCGCCGCGGTAGTCGTAGATCATCGGCTCGTAGAGCACCGCCGCCAGGTCCGGCCGCGTGCGCACCATCTCGTTGTGCGCGAGTACGGCGTTGGCGACCGTGCTGAGCCCACCCGACCTGGCCTTGCGCAGGCACATGAGGCCGACCAGATCCGAGCCGTCGGAGTGGTACGGCATGGCGACCGGCCCCAGCTCGTTGCCGCGGGCCGTCGGGTCGGAGACGTAGCGGCCCTGATCGGTCACGTCTCCGAGCAGGTGGCCGTGCTTGTTCTGCGGCCAGGGGTGGCCGAGGTGCATGCCGATCCCCCAGTAGATCGCGCTGGCGTCGGCGTCGCTGTAGCGCTCGACGGGCAGGCCGCTGATCAGCTGGAAGCCGCGGCCGTCGATCAGCTCGTCCTCGAACCGGCGGATCGTCGCCGCCAGCGTGGGCAACGGGAAGTCGTCGGCGGTGATGTCGAGGACATCCGCGCAGCGCGCGTTGGCGTGCGCCAGGGCCGCCTCGAGCTCGGCGATGTCGGCGCCGGTCAGCCGGTACGTCCATCGCGAGTGATCGGCGATGTCGCGCGCGCGCCACTCGGCGCCGGTCTCCAGGGGCACGAGGGTCGGGGGTGATTCAGCGTGAGCGATCATGGGGTCCTCCTGGGCTTGGCGCCACGCACCAGCGTACCGGGCAGGGCGCCGGTCGGCTCGCCTTCCCGGTAGGTGACGGCGCCGCTCACGATCGTCGCGACGTAGCCGTCGGCGGTCTGCATCAGCCTCCTGCCGTGGGCCGGCAGATCGTGGACAATGTAGGGCCGGTGTAGCCGCAGCCGCGCGAAGTCGATGACGTTGAGATCGGCCTTCATGCCCGGCCGCACCAGGCCGCGATCGAACAGGCCGACCGCTGCAGCGGTCTCGCTGGTCTGGCGCTTGATCAGCCACGGCAGCTCGAACCGCCCATGCGGGCGATCGCGGCCCCAGTGGGTCAGCGCATAGGTCGGGAAGCTGCCGTCGCAGATCGTGCCGACGTGCGCGCCGCCGTCGCCGAGCCCCGACACCGTATCCGGGTGCGCCAGCATCACGCGCGCCGTGTCGAGCGAGAACTCGGTGTAGTTGTGGAGCGGGAAGTACAGGATCTCGCGGCCGTCGCTCTCGAGCAGCAGATCGTAGGCCAGATCGGCCGGCGGGCGGCCCGCCTGCGCGGCCTGCGCGGCGATGCTGCGGTCCGGACCGGGCTCGTAGTCGGGTGGATCGCCGAGCCGGAACAGCTTGTGGTAGCTGCGCGCGATGTAGCGCACCGTCGAGCTGCCCGACGAAATGGCCGCGTTCTCGTCGAGGATCCGGCGTCGCAGCGCGGGCTCGCGCAGCTCGCGCAGCCGATCGGCCAGGGGCAGCTTGGCGATCGCGCGGTAGCTCGGGCACGCGACGAACGGGTGGAGCGAGCACTCGAGGCCGAGCAGGAGGCCGATCGGGCGTCCGGCGACCTGGGCCTTGATCGGCAGGCCGCGCGTCGCCGCGCGCTCGATCTGCGCCAGCAGCAGCTTCCACTGGTCGGGCGCGCCGTCGTGCTGCGCGAGCGAGATCGTCATCGGCCGCCGGGCGTCCTCGACCATGCGGCAGAACAGCTCGAACTCGCCGTCGAGATCGGCGAAGTCGGAGATCATCTCGAACACGCCGGTGCCGGATCGGCCGAGCCCGGCGGCGATCCCGCGCAGCTCGGCCTCCGCCGCGGCGAACGTCGGGGTGTGCGCGCCGCGGCTCGTGCGGTGCTGCACCGTGCGCGACGACGTGAAGCCGAGCGCGCCGGCGGCGAGCGCCTGCTCGACCAGCTCGCTCATCGTCGCGATCTCGCCATCGGTCGCGGCCTCGCGACGCGCGCCCCGCTCGCCCATCACGTAGACCCGCAGCGCGCCGTGCGGGATCTGGGCGCACACGTCGATGTCGTGCGGCATGCGCTCGATCGCGTCGAGGTACTCGGGGAAGCTCGACCACGTCCACGGCAGTCCCTCGTCCAGCGCGGCGCCCGGAATGTCCTCGACGCCCTCCATCAGCTCGACCAGCATCGCGTGATCGGTCGGGCGCACCGGGGCGAACCCGACGCCGCAGTTGCCCATGACCGCGGTGGTCACGCCGTGCAAGGACGACGGCGCGAGCCGGGAGTCCCACGTGACCTGACCGTCGTAGTGGGTGTGAATGTCCACGAAGCCCGGCGTGACCAGGAGGCCCTCGGCGTCGATCTCCTCGCGGCCGGCGGCGCCGACCCGGCCGACCTCCGTGATCAAACCGCCGGCGATCGCCACGTCGGCGCGAAACGGCGCGCCGCCGCTGCCATCGATGACCGTGCCGTTGCGGAGGACGAGATCGGGCTTCTCTGTCATGCGATGAGCTCGTTGGTTATTGCCTGGCGTGCTCGGCGAGCACGTCGGCGACGCACAGCGTGAGCTTGCGCGCGGTCGGCAGGTGCAGGAACTCGTTGGGGCCGTGGGCGTTGGAGCCCGGTCCGAGCACGCCGGTGATGCAGAACTGCGCCTTGGGGAACTTGTCGCCGAGCATGGCCATGAACGGGATCGTGCCTCCCTCGCCCATGTACATCGACGGCTTGCCGAAATGCCGCTGCGACGCGGCGTCGAGCGCCTTCTCGAGCCACGGCGCCAGCTCGGGCGCGTCCCAGCCGTTGTTCGCGTTGATGTCGGAGAACGAGACCTTGGCGCCGTGGGGAGGATCCTTCTCGAGCGCCTGCTTGAGCGCGGCGGCCGCCGCCTCGGCATCGACGCGCGGCGGGATGCGGAGCGAGAGCTTGAGCCGCGTGAACGGGCGCAGCACGTTGCCGGCGCTGCCGACCGCCGGCCAGCCGTCGGCGCCGGTGATCGCGAGGGTCGGACGCCAGGTGCGGTTGAGGATCAGCTCGACGTTGCTGGTCGAGACGGGGGCGACGCCGGGCTGGAGCGGGAACTTGCTGTAGATCTCGTCGCCGATCACCTGCGCCGTGCGCTCGGCCTGCAGCACGCGCTGCCGGGGGATCTCGGTCGCGAGCTGGGCGAGCTTGATCTGGCCGGTGTGGCTGTCCTCGATCCGATCGAGCAGCTGGCGGATGATGCGCTCGCTCGAGGCGATCACGCCGGTGGCATCGCCGGAGTGCACGCCCTCGGTGAGCAGCGAGACCTCGAGGTTGCCGGTGATGTTGCCGCGCAGCGAGGTCGTCGACCACAGCTGGTCATAATTGGCGCAGCCCGAGTCGAGGCACACCACGAGCGAGAGCTGGCCGATCCGCGGCGCGAGGTGGTCGATGTAGGCCGGTAGGTCGAAGCTGCCGCTCTCCTCGCAGGCCTCGATCAGGATGACGCAGCGGGCGTGTGGGATCTTGTCGCGACGGAGCGCGTTGACCGCGGTCAGCGACGCAAAGATCGCGTAGCCGTCGTCGGCGCCGCCGCGTCCGTAGAGCTTGTCGCCTTCGATCACCGGGATCCACGGGCCCAAGCCCTCGCGCCAGCCGGTCATCTCCGGCTGCTTGTCGAGGTGGCCGTAGAGCATGACCGTGTCGCCGGCGCGCCCACCGGTGCCAGGGATGTCCATGAAGATGACGGGAGTGCGCTCCCCGAGCCGGACCACCTCGAGCGTCGCACCTTCGGGCAGCTGCTTGCGGGCCCAGCCGGCGAGCAGCTCCGTGGCCTTGTCCATGTAGCCGTTCTTGCGCCAGTCCGGGTCGAACATGGCCGACTTGTTCTCGATCTTGATGTAGTCGACGAGCGTGGGGACGATCGATGACGCGAACAGGTCGGAGGTCCACTTCGTGGCAGAGTCGGCGACGGGCATGCGCGGACTCTACTTGCGATCGCCGCGCGGATCTATCGATCGCCTCTGGGGTTTCCTGGGCGGTGGCCGGGCCGGCCGGCTCCCCTCATGGGCGGGCCCAGTTTGGCGCCGCCGCGAGCACATCCGCGCTAGGCTTGGGCTACCCGCGCGTGAACCCCGCGAAACCTACCCGAAATTGCGGGCTGCAACCGGCGCTTCCCAGCGCTACACAGGAGCTATAGCTCTCGTACTATTGGAGGCATGGTGATCCGGCTGTCGGACGAAAAGAAACCCCCCGCGCCCCCGAAGCGCGACGGCGAACGCCAGACGGGCCTGGTGCTCGATGAGCGCACGCGCACCAAGAAGCCCCCGATGTACAAGGTCCTCTTGCACAACGACGACTACACGACCCGCGAGTTCGTCGTCTGGGTGCTGCAGACCGTGTTCCACAAGAACGAGAGCGACGCGATCGCGATCATGAGCCACGTCCACAACAACGGCGTCGGCGTGGCGGGGGTGTACACGTTCGAGGTCGCCGAGACCAAGGTGACCAAGACGACGCACCTGGCCAAGGCGCAGCAGTTCCCGCTCCAGCTCTCGATCGAACCGACCGAGTGACGACCGACCGACGACCCGACCAAGAGGTTTCGCCATGCTTTCCCCCGAGCTTCAAGCCACGCTGCAACGCGCCGTCGATGATGTTCGCGGCCGGCGCCACGAATACCTGACGCTGGAACACCTGCTGCTGGCGATCCTCGACGATCCGAGCGGGGCCGACATCGTCGTCAAGTGCGGCGGCGACGTCGACAAGCTGCGCGGGGATCTCGAGCGCTTCCTCGACGAGCAGGTCGACGAGCTGCCCGAAGGCGAGGAGAGCGGGCCCGACCAGACGCTCGCGTTCCAGCGCGTGCTGCAGCGCGCGGCCATGCACGTCCAGGCCGCCGGCCGCCAGCAGATGACGACCGGCAACGTGATCGCGTCGATGTTTCGCGAGCGCGACTCGCACGCGGTGTACCTGCTCGAGAAGCAGGGGGTCTCGCGGTTCGACGTCATCAATTACATCTCGCACGGGGTCTCGAAGATCGCGTCCGGTGGGCCGGTCGTGCCGCGCGCGCGCGGGGTCGAGGACGATGGCGCCGAGGATCAGAAGGTCGCCAACCCGCTCGAGAGCTTCTGCATCGATCTGACGCAGCGCGCGCGCGAGGGCAAGATCGATCCGCTGATCGGCCGCGCCCTCGAGCTCGAGCGCATCATCCAGGTGCTGTCGCGGCGGCGCAAGAACAACCCGCTGCTCATCGGCGAGCCCGGCGTCGGCAAGACCGCGCTGGCCGAGGGACTCGCGCTGCGCATCGTCGACGGCAAGGTGCCGGGCCCGCTCGCCGACGCCCGGGTCTACTCGCTCGACATGACCGCGGTCCTGGCCGGCACGCGCTACCGCGGCGACTTCGAGGAGCGGCTCAAGGCCGTGATGAAGGTCCTGATCGGCGATCCGAAGGCGATCCTGTTCATCGACGAGATCCACAACATCATCGGCGCCGGCGCCACGAGCGGCGGCACGATGGACGCGGCCAACATCTTGAAGCCGCCGCTGGCCAACGGCGAGCTGCGCTGCATCGGCTCGACGACGTTCAAGGACTACCGCCAGGCGTTCGAGCGCGATCGCGCGCTGGCGCGGCGGTTCCAGCGGATCGACGTCGGCGAGCCGACCGTCCCCGAGGCGATCGAGATCCTGAAGGGCCTCAAGTCGCGCTACGAGGATCACCATAACGTCAAGTACTCGGACCCGGCCATCGAGGCGGCGGTCGAGCTGTCGGCGCGCCATATCAGCGACTCGCACCTGCCCGACAAGGCGATCGACGTGATCGACGAGGCCGGCGCGCGGTCGCGCCTCATGCCCGAGGCCGATCGGCCCGACATGATCCGGCCCGCGCAGATCGAGGAGATCGTCGCCAAGATCGCGCGGATCCCGACGCGCTCGGTGTCGTCCCAGGACAAGAAGAAGCTCGCCGACCTAGAGGGCGAGCTCAAGCGGATGATCTTCGGCCAGGACAAGGCGATCGAGCAGCTCGCCACGGTGATCAAGCTGTCGCGCGCGGGCCTCGGCAACCCCAACAAGCCGACCGGGAGCTTCCTGTTCGCGGGCCCGACCGGCGTCGGCAAGACCGAGCTCGCCAAGCAGCTCGCCGCCGTGATGGGGGTCGAGTTCATCCGGTTCGACATGTCGGAGTACATGGAGAAGCACACGGTGTCGCGCCTGATCGGCGCGCCTCCCGGCTACGTCGGCTTCGATCAAGGCGGCCAGCTGACCGACGCGATCAACAAGCACCCGTACTCGGTCGTCCTGCTCGACGAGATCGAGAAGGCGCACCCCGACCTCTACAACATCCTGCTCCAGGTCATGGACCACGCGACGCTCACCGACAACAACGGTCGCAAGAGCGACTTCCGCAACGTCATCCTGATCATGAGCAGCAACGCCGGCAGCCGCGAGATGGCCGCGGGCAAGATCGGTTTCGGCGACTCGATCGCGGACAACAAAGACGGCAAGAAGGCGCTCGAGCGCGTGTTCACGCCCGAGTTCCGCAACCGGCTCGACGCGACCGTGTTCTTCGACGCCCTCCCGATCGAGGTGATCCGCAAGGTGGCGCGCAAGTTCCTCGACGAGCTCGACGGACAGCTCGCCGAGAAGAAGGTCCAGCTCGAGGTCACCCCCGCGGCGATCGACTGGTTCGTCGAGCACGGCTACGACAAGGCGATGGGCGCGCGGCCGATGGCGCGGCTGGTCCAGACCACGCTCAAGGGCCCGCTGGCCAACGAGATCCTGTTCGGCAAGCTCGTGGGCGGCGGCACCGCGCGCATCGACCTCGCGGCGGGCGCGATCACGATCGAGTGCGAGCCGGCCAAGCCGACCGACGCCGGCGACGCCGACAAGGACGACGACGCCCCGAAGCCGCCGCCGAAGAAGAAGACGCGCGAGCCGGTGAACTGACCAACTGACTTCAGGGTTGCGTCGCCTCGGGATGATCATACTTTTCGCCACGCCAGAAGTGTTCGCCATGGCGACCGTTCGCCACCTCGCACGCCTGTCGCTGGCGTGCCCCCACGATTCTTCTGTTGGGCTCTCTGGGAGGCAGCCGCGTCCTGGTTGATGCTTGTCCTGTCCACCTTCGCGAACTACCTCGGCGAACGTGATTTTCGGATTCCCGACTAGCGCTGCCTCGGGTTCGATCCCCCTCGGCGGCCGCCTCCGATCACGGTTGCAGAAGCATCAAGGCGACGTGAGCTGGTCGCCGGGCTCCCGCGCGCGACGGAGGAAGTACCTGCCGCTGATCACGAGCGAGATGATGCAGATACCGCTCGTCGCGTACGAGAAGTAACGGAAGAACTGAAGCTTCGAGATGTTTGCTTGGCCGAGGTTCTTGTACAGGACTACGCCGACGGAGCCTCCGTAGGCCACAGCATCGCTGACGTAGATCAGGAAGACGGCGGTGGCGACGATCCCCAGCGCCGCGATCGTGCGATCGAAGAGGACACAGCCGTATGGGACATAGCCGAGATAGAGGCCGAGCCCGACGAGGATCATCCAGGGGGTCGGCCCGATCGCGCCGCCATCGAAGAGCAGCGTCCCGACGCCGACCAGCAGTGCACCGGTCGCCATGATCACGTAGGTGAGGAGGAGTCCGCGGCGGTTGTCCTTGACGAGGTAGAGCAACCCGAGGACGAGCATCACCGATAGCGCGATCGGAAGCTCGGTGATCGTGAACACGCTCGCCTGGTCACCGAGACCCAGGTCCGCCCAGATCTCTGCCGCATAATTGTCGCGGAAGTCGCGGTAGGAGGTGAGAAAGAAATAGACGAGGACGAGCAGCAGGAGCCCGGGCAGAAAGCGCCGGAGGAACGCGCGTCGCTCGGGCCCGCTCATCGGCTCACGCTCGGTCCGAGCCGCGACGTCCGCGGCGCTCGGCGCGGGGATCAGGCTCAGGCCGTAAACGGCGGCGAGGAACACCGGCAGGAACAGCAGGCCGGCCGTCGCCGGCATCCACGCCTCGCTGACTCCAGCGTCGAGCAACATCTTGCCGACCGACTTCACTGCACCGCTCGCGACGACGTAGGCGCAGCTCAGTCCAGCTCCGAGGATCTCGGAAGTCCGTCGGCCTTCGAGGAAGCTGAACACGACGCCCCAGACGGTTCCCAGGGGCAGGCCGTTCAAGAACAGCGCGATCACCTTTCCGTAGGGCGGCAACACCGCGAATAACATGAGCGCGAACTCGGCCCAGCCGATCAGGAACACGAGCGCCCACGCTCTCTGGCCGGGCCGCATCTCCGAGTTAAACTTGATCCCGAGGAACTTCGAGAGTGCATAGCCGAACAGTTGACTGATGATCAGCGCGCTCTTGAGATCGAGGAGCCAGAACGTCTCGCCCGCGTAGTGGGCCGCCGCGAACGGTTTGCGGAAGCTGTACATTGCGAAGTACGTCGTGAATGCCATCGCCACGGCGTAGAGAGCGAACAGGCCGGGGGACGCCCGCGTCAGCCAGCGGGTCACGCGATGAGGTGGTTGTTCGCTCACGGAGGCACCGTACATTGTCCTACGTCCGACGAGCGGCGTCTATGTCGAACCGTGAACGACGCTTGACAAAATTTCGCGGGGGTCGAAAGTTGATCGATCACATCAACACTTGTGAGCCGGAGGTCGAGATTTGAGCCTAGACGTCGAGCTGGTCGTCCGCATTCTTGTAGGAACAGCGCTCGGAGGAGTCATCGGTTACGAGCGGGACATCCATGGCCGACCAGCTGGGCTCAGAACCCACGCACTCGTCGCGCTAGCGGCAGCGACATTCATGGTCGTCTCTACCCACCTAGCTTACTACCAAGGCTACCACGCAGGCGATTTCACCGAGGTAGACGGATCGAGGATCGCCGCGTCGGTGGTCAGCGGGATCGGTTTCCTCGCAGGTGGCGCGATCCTGCGGACCGGATTCTCGATCCAAGGCCTGACGACAGCCGCAGGACTATGGCTCGTGGCCGCGATCGGCTTGTGCGCCGGCGGTGGGATGTATGTCGAGAGCGTTGCGGCCACGGTGATCGGTGTCGCCACACTGACGATCCTGCGGCGCCTCGAGGATAAGGACGACCGTATTCGACGGCGACTCATCCTGACGCTCACCGAGGCGGCGATCGCCACCGATCGACTCGTCGCAAAGCTCACCGACCTGAACCTGTTCCCGACGGTCGAGGGCTGGAACCGGGAGAACGCGGCCTCGCTTCGACAGATCACCCTCGCGGTCCGGCTACCGAGGACAGGTGGCGAAAAGACGCTCGTTTCAGCGCTGGAGGCCGAGCCGGGCATCGCGCGTATGCAGCTTGATCCACCGAGCTAAGATCGCCATCAACGCGAAGAGTCTCAAGCGCGCCATTGCCGAGCTGGCCCCAGTCAAGGGCATCACCCGCTTCGAGCGGAAATCGTAGCCGTTTCATCGCAGAAGTGTCGAGAGAAGCCGTCGAGAACGAGCTTGCCGACACCGTCGCGAGGGACGGCTCTGGTCGTTCGAGCGCCCGCATCCCCGGGGCGCTGCGTGCGCGGAGGCGGGACTCGTCGACTGGGGCGCAAGCGTTTCGACCGACAACGAGGGACTCATCGACGTGGCGGCCGGCAAGCCCGTGCGCTGGGGCGAGGGTCAGGGGCTGGGTAGAGGAATCGGCGTGAAGGTCGCTCACGGCACCGCCGTGCTCATCGCGGAGCGGCCCCGACAGGGGTACCGGCAGTTCTGAAACGGTCGGGATTCTGCCGCTGGCTCGGCTGGCGAAGTAGTCCAGTCAGGATCTCCTCACGGTGAGGCAGAGATCATTGAACGCAACCTGAACCGCAACGCGAAGTTGCGCACAGTGCGCCGCAGGTGTCGTCTCCGCGATTCTGTTGCACTGCTACGAACAGATCGTTCGCGCTACGTGCCCGGGATCGCACGTGACGCGGTGCGCGGGTTTCGTTTGGAACATTTCATATTCGAAGCCCTGTGATTACTGGATCTGCCCGCGGCGGAAGCCTACCGTCCGCGGGCCCGGCGTTTAGAGTGCGCATGTCGCGCCTCGTCGTTCCCCGGGTACTGGAGGGAACATGGTCTCTCGTACCGCCAAGTTACTTTGTTTGTTGCCGTTTGCCGTGGGTACCGTTGCATGTCAAGGCGCACCGGGGTTGGGGGACGTGTCGAATAACCAGTCGCAGGTCACCCTCGACCAGGGTCAGTCGGGCAACGACGATCATGCCCGGCCGGCCGATGATGACGGGCTTCCCGCGGTGCATCCGCCGGACGGGATCCGAGTCGAGCCCCAGCGGCCCGAGCGGGAGCTGCGGGACATCGTTCGCGATCTCGACCGCAAACGCATAGAGTCGACGATCCGCAGCCTCATCAGCTTCGGAACCCGTCACACCGAGTCGAGCCAGACCGATCCCCACCGCGGCATCGGCGCGGCGATCAACTTCGTCTTCACGACCATGCAGGGGTTCGCGGCACAGTCGGGCGGACGGATGACCGTGGAGCTGCAGACCTACCACCAGCCGGCGGTGGCTGGCACGATCTTGACCCCCAGCGGCGTGGACATCACCAACGTGGTTGCCACCATTCATGGATCGCTCACGCCGAATCGCATCTACCTCGCGTCGGGGCACCTCGACTCGCGCCGGTCGAACGTCACCGACGCCGTCGGCGACGCGCCGGGCGCCGATGACGATGCCTCCGGCGTTGCCGTCATCATGGAGCTCGCCCGCGTGCTGTCCAAGCACGCTCCGGAGTCGACGATCGTGCTCACGGCCGTCGACGGCGAGGAGCAGGGGCTGTTCGGCTCGCAGAATCAGGCCAAGCTGTTCAAGGCCGCCGGCGCCGACATCCAGGGCATGTTCTCGGACGACATCGTCGGCAGCAGCACGGCCGAGAACGGCGTGCGAGATCCGCACCGGCTGCGCCTGTTCACCGAGGGCGTCCCCACGCTCGATACCTCGCTGCAGGCCCAGCTGCGCGTGCTCGTCGGCGGAGAGAACGATAGCCAGTCGCGCCAGCTCGGCCGGTTCGTGAAGTCGGTCGCCCAGAACGAGGAGACCGACATGATCGTCTGGATGGTCAACCGGCGCGACCGCTACCTGCGCGCCAGCGACGACGTCTCGTACCAGCAGCAGGGCTTCACGGCCGCGCGGTTCACCGAGCCGAACGAGGACTTCGCCCACGAGCACCAGGACATTCGGGTTGATTCCAGCGGCCTCCAGTTCGGTGATCTGATCGACTTCGACGACTTCTCGTTCATGGAGCGGGTCGCCCGGGTCAACGCCTCCGCCCTGTGGTCCTTGTCCCAGGGGCCGGGCACGCCCAAGAACCTCCAGATCGTGGCCAACGTCCTCACCAACAGCACGACCATGACCTGGAACGCGGACACCGATCCGGACCTGGCGGGCTACGAGATCGTGTGGCGCTTGACCACCGAACCGGACTGGACCAACGCGATCCCGGTCGGCAACGTGACCTCCGCGACCTTGCCGGTGTCGCCGAAGGATAACTTCCAGTTCGGGCTTCGCGCCGTCGACACCGCTGGGCATCACAGCCCGGTCGCGTTCCCGACGACCAAGTTCAACTGAACCAGGACCAACGGCGTGCGGGGGACCGGCCGCGCGCCGCGGGGACCCGGGACGAGAGCGAGAGTCGACGACTCGCGGTCCCGGCCGAATCCCTGGGTCACAGATTCGATGCCGGCTGATCAGCCAGTCGCCGGCGCGCCGGGCGCTCACCGGTAGGTCGCTCGCGGGCTGTGATACCGTCGCTGCGTGAGGGGTTCGATCCTCGTGGCGATCTGGCTCGCGGCCTGTGCATCGCCGTGGCACCCGGCCGGCGAAGGCCGCCCGACCACGTCGCTGTTCAGCTACCGCTGGATCTGGACCGACGAGCAAGGTCAGCGCGTTACGTTATCGCAGTGGCGGGGCACGCCGGTCGTCATGAGCGCGATCTACACGTCGTGCGACAACACCTGCCCGCGCACGGTCGCGAAGCTGCGCAAGGTGTATGACGAATACCAGCACGACGGCCGCCAGGCCGAGTTCGTCGTGGTGACGCTCGATCCGGTCGCGGATACGCCCGAGCAGCTGCGTCGCTACAAGGAGGAGCGGCGGCTCCCCGCGGCCTGGCACCTCTTGCGCGGCGACGTTGCCCAGACCGAGCAACTCGGCAACATCCTGGGCGTTCGCCCGATGGAGATGGACGCCCACTACGTCCACGAGTCGCGCATCACCGTGTTCGATGGCAACGGTACGAGCCGTGCCGTCCTCGATGTGTTTTGAGGTACCTGCTCGCGCTCGTGGTGATCGGATGCGCCGGACATGTGCCGGTCCGGGGCGCGCTCGATCGCGGCGCGCCGGCCCCCGACGTGACCGCCACGGATCTCGCGGGCCGGCCGGTGAGGCTCGCCGCGCTCCGCGGCCGCCGCGTCGTGGTCGATTTCTGGGAGACCACGTGCGCGCCGTGCCAGCGTGCGCTCCCGGTGCTCGGCGAGCTCGCCGCGCGGCACGCGCGCCTGACGATTGTCTCGATCACTCCGGAGCGCGCGTCGGACGAGCTACGTGCGTTCGTCGCGGCGCACGGCATGACCTGGAGCGTCGCGACCGACGAGGCGGATGTCGTGGGCGCGGCGTTTCACGTGGCAAATTACCCCACGTATTACCTGATCGACGAGGCCGGCACGATCGCCTGCGCGGCTTGTACGCTCGAGCAGATCGAACGCATGCTGGGTTCGTCGTAGCTGCCGCTACAAGATCGTTTCGGCTGTAACCAACTGTGCGCCCGAAGCACGATGCGTATTGAACCTGTGGTGTGGCTCCGCTACACTGGGTCGCGGTGGCGGCAAATCTGGATCGGCTGGGGCTCATAGGTCAAACCGTGGATGGCCGCTACACCATCGTCGAGCAGATCGGCGAGGGGGGCATGGGAGCGGTCTATCGCGCCCAGCACCAGCGGCTCGGCCGGCAGGTAGCAATCAAGTTCCTGCACCACGAGTTCGCCAAGCACCACGAGGCGCTCGACCGGTTCTTCAACGAGGCGCGGGCCGCGGCGACGCTCGGCCACCCCAACATCGCCGAGTCGTTCGACATGGGCGAGCTCGCCTCCGGCGCGCCGTTCATCGTGCTCGAGCTGCTGAAGGGCCGCTCGGTCCACGACGAGGTCGGCCGGGTCGGCCCGCTGTCGATCCGCCGAGCGTTGCGCATCGCGCGCCAGATCGCGCTGGGCCTCGACGCCGCTCACCAGCGCGGCATCATCCACCGCGACCTCAAGGCCGAGAACGTGTTCCTGACCGATCGCGAGGAGAACCCCGATCACGTCAAGATCCTCGACTTCGGCGTCGCCCGTGTCCTCGAGAACACGACCAACATCACCAGGCCGGGGCTCCTGATCGGCACGCCGGAGGTCATGCCTCCCGAGCAGATCATCTCGCCGGATACGATCGATACCCGCGTCGATATCTACGCGGCCGGCGTGATCCTCTATCAGATGCTGTCGGGGCAGAAGCCGTACGGCGTGATGCCGCTCCCCGCGCTGCTCCACAAGATCCTCGAGGAGTCGCCGCCGCCGCTGACCTTCCTGCCGGAGGACGCGCGCAGGCTCGTCGAGGATGCGATGGCGCGCGATCGCAACCAGCGGATCCAGACGATGACCGAGCTCCGCGATCGCATCGACGCATGCATGATCGCGATCTCGAGCCCGGCGACGCCGCTCCAGACCCGGGTCCCGACGGATGTCATCGCGGTCGCCGAGGCGGCGGCGGCGGCGGCCGCCGCGGCGACGCAGGCCGCCGTGCCGTCGCACCTCGTGCTGCCCCGGGCGACCACCTCGCCGACGCAGGGCGTCGATGGGTCGCGCCGGCGCCCGGTGATGCTCGGCCTGGGGGTGGGCAGCGCGATCGCGCTGGCCGGCGTCCTGTTCGCCGTTTTCCACTCGCCCGGATCATCCTCGCTGGCCGGGGCGCCTGCGGCCGCACCGCCACCGCCACCCGCACAGGTCGCGACGGCCCCGGCGCCTGCCGCGCCGCCCCAGCCGTCGGCCAAGCCGGTCGAGGCTCGCGAGGTCGCGCCGCCACCGAGTGAAGCTCCCCCGCCGCCCGATCCGACGCCGGAGGCCGCGGAACCGCGCCCCATCGCGCCCGTCGACCCCCACGCGACGGCGTCGCATCTCCATACCTCGACGGCGCGCGTGGCCACCGTGCATCCCGGCGCGAAGGGCGCGCACGTGCAGCCGACCAAGCAGGAGGTCGCGGCCACGCCCGCGATGCCGGCGCCGTCCAGGCCGATCGTGGGGGCACCCGAAGCGCTGCCGGCCCACGGTCCGGGCGCGGCCGAGCCCGGCGCGGCGATGCCTTCGGTCGAGCATGGTCCCGTGGCCGCGGGGCCGAGCCGCGGTTCCAGCGCGCCGGCCGAGACTGCACCGGTGGCCCCCGCGGTGGCGCCGGCACCAACGCCTGCTGGACCGGCCGCTCCGGCGGTCAAGAAGGACGAGATCGACGTCGCGGCGACGCGCGCGGCCGTCCGGACCCACGTGGCGGCGATCCAGCAGTGCTACGAGCGCGCGAAGATGGACGATCAGAGCCTCGCCGGGGCGATGACCGTGCGGATCACGATCGCGCCCGACGGTGCGGTCACCGCCGCCCAGGTCACCAAGTCGACGATCGGGTCGCCGGTGGTCGAGCGTTGTGTGACCGCCGAAATCTCGCGCTGGCAGCTGCCCAAGCCCACAGGTGGCAACACCGCTTCCTTGTTGTATCCGTTCGTGTTCGAGTAGCGGCTCGAGATGAGACGCGCGCCGCTGTTCGTCCTCGCTGTCGCTATCCTCGCCACCTCCGCTGCCGCACAACCGGTGCCTGGTGGATCCGCCGGGGCGGGGTCATCCGGCGGGTCCGGCGCACCGACCGGGGCAAGCCCGGCGGCGGGGTCGGGGAGCGGCAGTGGATCGGGCGCGACCGCGGAGAACGATGCCGGCGATACGATGTTCGAACCCGAGCACGTCTCGAGCGGCAAGCCACCACCGCCCGCCGAGAAGCCGGCCGCCAGCGAGCCGATCACGGTCGATCAGCTCGTCATCGCGGCGACCGCCCGGCTGGACTTCAACTTCTTTGGCGACGTCAGCCTGCTCCAGCTGAACGGCGAGGACCCGGGCTTCGCGATAGGTCCGCTCGGCTTCCAGGTCACCGCCCACCTCGCGGACGGCCTCGTCGGCCGCACCGAGTACGCGATGTCGTTCGACAACGGCGAGACCGTCGTCGATGTCGAGCGCGCCTTCCTCGAGTACCGGGTCGGGCACTGGATGCTCGCGGCCGGCCGCACGCACGCCGAGTTCGGCTACTGGAACAACGCCTTTCACCACGGCCGCTGGCTCCAGCTCACGATCAACCGCCCGCACGTGGTCCGGTTCGAGGACGAGGGCGGCATGCTCCAGGTCCACCAGGTCGGCGTCACCGCCGTCTATGGCCCCAAGCGCGGCGAGCACGGCCTCGAGGTCTCGCTCGGGATCGGCAACGGTCACGGACCGTCGATCGTCGACGTTCAGACCCTGGGCGACAATAACCTCGCCAAGTCGGTCCTGCTCCGCGTCGGCGCGGTCGGGTTCGGCCACGACGCCCTCCGGTTCGGCGTGAACGTCGGCGTCGACAAGATCGCGGCCGAGCCGGTGACGGTGCGCCCGCTCCTGCCCGACACCGCCATCTTCGAGGTGATCACCGGCGTGTACGGTGCGCTACGCTCGGATACGTGGCTCGCGTACAGCGAGATCTACAACGTGTTCCACCGCGCCGCGGGCAAGAGCTGGCAGATCACCGACGGGTTCCTCCTCGGCGGATACCGCCTCGGCCGGTACATTCCGTACGCTCAGGTCGAGGCGCGTCACGGCGATGGCCTGACCGATCCATTCTACAACCCGGATCCGATGGTCTCGCCCGAGGCGACGATCCCCAGCAACTATGTCGAGGGGATCCTCGGCATGCACTACGACCTCAGCACGTGGAGCGCGCTCAAGCTCGAGCTGTCCGGGCGCCGGTTCCAGGTGCTCGAGCCCGGCGGCGCCGTGGCCAGTAACAATGACTACCGCATCGAGCTGAACTGGTCATTCGGCCGCTAAGGCGCCTCGTGTCAGGGGCCATCGGCGGGGGCGTCGATGGCCGCGTCGGGCGGCGGCGGGGGCGGCAAGCAGGACGGCTCGGTGCCGGCACAGCGATGGTCGGGCGTGCAGTGGACGGACACGAGGGGGCCGCAGTCACACGCCTCATGCGAGCAGCCGCCATGCGTGGACTGGTCGATCAGCTGCTTTGCGCGCGCGAGGCCAGGCGCGTTGTTCGGGATCGCCACGCCCTCGCAGCTGACGACGTAGGGCGCGCAGTCGCATGTCGGAAAGCCGAGTGGACCGCCGACGAGTTCGCAATCGGCGTCGGTCTGGCAGCTGCCCCCCGGCATCGCGAGTGCGTCCGTGATCTGCTGATCGAGCATCTGGCATTCGGCCTGGCTGAGAGGCCCGGAGCAGCCAGCCATGATCGCAAGCAGGAGGGAGAAGCGCATCCATCGTTGTATACCGCGGACCACCGAGCTCCCTCGATCGTTGTTCGTGAGCGGCATCACGCCCATCACGACGGCCTGGTCTGGCGCAGACGGCCCTCGATGCTGGCCGACAGGGTGGCTCCTAGCGCTCGCTGTCGAGGTGCTGCATCGCGGCGCGGCGTAGCGTGTGCCGGCGACCTCGGAGGGGCCGCGGGCGGGGCGCTGATCCGGCGCGAGGCGATGGTTGAGCGGACGGTCACTTGCCAGGCGCCGATGTGAGCTCCAGTGCGCCCAGCGGGCGGCCCATCGGGTGAGCAGACCGTGTGCCTTGCGGCCGAGCTGACATACCATCGCCGCGATGGTCGACGACTCTGACGATACCGCCGATACGGTGCGCAGCGAGCTTCTGCCGGCCCAGAGCTTCCGCGGCCTCCGCGCCGCGACCGCCGACGGAGATCTCGGCCACGCGGCCACCGGCATCGCGCAGACCCCGCTGCCGCTGCCTCCGATCCCGGGCCCCGACCGGTCCGGGCGCGAGGGTCCGGCGGCCCGCCAGCGCGGCGAGCCCTGGTTGCCCGCGAGCACCGACGGTGCGCGCTACCGCTTCGGCGAGGTTTTGGGCGAGGGTGGCATGGGGGAGGTGCTGCTCGCCCACGACGAGCACATCGGCCGCGACGTCGCCGTCAAGCGGATCCGGGCGAGCCAGCCGTCGGCGGAGGAGCTGTCGCGCTTCGTGCGTGAGGCCCGCGTCCAGGGCTGCCTCGAGCACCCCGCGGTCGTCCCGGTGCACGATCTGGCGGTCGATCGCGACGGCCGGCCGTTCTTCGTGATGACGCGGCTGACCGGGACCACGATGCTCGAGCTGCTCGGCAAGCTACGCGCGGGCACCGAGAGCGACGCCGCCGCGGCGCGCCGGCGGCTCTTGCATGCGTTCGCCGACGTCTGCCTGGCGGTGGAGTTCGCGCACAGCCGCGGGATCATCCACCGCGATCTCAAGCCGGCCAACATCATGCTGGGCGACTTCGGCGAGGTCTACGTGCTCGACTGGGGGGTCGCGCGCGCGCTGACCGAGGCGGCGGAGCCCGACCGGCCGGCGAGCGCTTCGCGGTCGTTCGCCTCCGGCCTGACGCTCGAGACCGGCGATACGCTCATCGGCACGGTGCTCGGGACCCCGGCGTACATGGCGCCCGAGCAGCTCGCCGGCGATCGCGCCGGGCCGGCCGCCGACATCTACGCGCTCGGCTGCATCCTGTACGAGATCACGGCAGGGGTCGCGCTGCACGCCCAGGGCCGCCGGCTCGGCGAGGCGCGGCCCCAGGCGGTCGCCCGGCCCTCGCAGCACCGGCCGGACGCGCCGCCCGAGCTCGACGCGATCTGCGAGCGCGCGACCCACGCCGATCCGGAGGCGAGGTTTGGCTCGGCGCGCGCGCTGGGCGACGCGGTGCAGGCGTTCCTCGACGGCGATCGCGACATCGCGGCGCGCGTCGCGCTGGCCAAGCTGCACATCGCCGAGGCCCGCGCCGCGCTGGGCGACGGGGAGAGCGAGCCGGCTCGCCGGGCCGCGATGCGGGCGGCGGGTCGCGCCCTCGCGCTCGATCCGACCGCGACCGAGGCCGCCGACCTCGTGACCCACCTGATGCTGACGCCACCGAAACAGGTGCCGGCCGAGGTCGAGCGCCACATCGACCAGATCGACACCGCGTTCGCGAAGCACCAGGGCCGGCTCGCGGCGAGCTCGATGCTCAGCTACCTCGGCTTCGTGCCGCTCCTCTTGTGGACCGGCGTGCGCGATCCGGTGTTCGTCGTCGCGTTCGCCGTGCTCGCCCTCGGCAGCGCCCTGCACGTGCTCGCGCTGAGCCGCCGCAACGACATCTCGCGCCACCGGATCTATCTCAACGCGTGCATCAACGCGGTCCTGATCGGGCTGATCTCGCGGATCGTCGGGCCGTTCATCATCGCGCCGACGCTGGCGATCACGACGCTGATGGCGTACGCGGCGCACCCTCAGTTCGGGCGGGTCAGCGTGATGGCGGCCATCCTGGGCGGCTCGGTGGCGGTGCCGTGGGCGCTCGAGCTCCTCGGCCTCCTGGCGCCGACCTACCACTTCACTCCCGGCGGCGAGCTCGTCATGGCCTCGTCGGTCGTGCGGTTCTCGTCGCTGCCGGTCCAGCTCGCGTTCGCCCTGCTGCTCGTCCTCCTGCTGGCCGTGGTCGGCCTGCTGTCGCGCGGGATCGCGCAGCGCCAGCGCGAGGCGACGCGCGAGCTCGAGCTGCACGCCTGGCACCTGCGGCAGGTCGTGCCGAGCTTGCCGCGCTGAGCTTTCCGTTACCATGCGTGCATGAGCCCGAAGGATCCACCCGAGCCGGGGAGCGAGAGGATGGGCGCTCGCCCTGGGCCGCGCTGGTTGGCGACGAGCCCGACCCTGATCGACGGCAGTCGCGCGAGGACGGAGCCGCCGGAGGCCGCCGAGCGGCCGGTCGCGTTCGCCGGCTACGAGCTCGGCGAGCTGCTCGGTCGCGGCGGCATGGGGGAGGTGCTGCTCGCGCATGACGTGCGGATCGGCCGCGAGGTCGCGATCAAGCGCATGCGCGACGCCGAACCGGAGCCCGAGGCCGAGGCGCGGTTCCTCCGCGAGGCGAAGATCCAGGCGCGCCTGCAGCACCCGGCGATCGTCCCGGTGCACGAGCTCGGCCGCGACGCCGAGGGTCGCCCGTACTTCACGATGAAGCGGCTCGCGGGGGTCACGCTGCACGAGCTGTGCGGCGGGCCCCTGCAGCCCCTGCTCCGGGCGTTCGCCGAGGTCTGCCTGGCGATCGAGTTTGCCCACAAGCACGGCGTGATCCACCGCGACATCAAGCCGACGAATATCATGCTCGGCGATTTCGGTGAGGTCTACGTCCTCGACTGGGGCGTGGCCCGCGTGGTCGACGACGGCTCCGCGAGCGCGTCGGTCTCGGACATCGCCACGCGCGAGGGCGAGACCCAGGTCGGCGCGGTGATGGGGACGCCGGGCTACATGGCGCCGGAGCAGGCGCTCGGCTACGCGATGACCTCCGCGATCGACGTCTACGCGCTCGGCTGCGTGCTGTTCGAGATCCTGGCCTGCGAGCCCTTGCATCCGCGCGGCACGGGAGGCGCGGCGAACGCGGTCGCGCACCCGACCGAGGCCCCGTCGGTGCGACGCCCCGAGCTCGCGATCCCGCCCGAGCTCGACACCGCCTGCGTGGCGGCGCTCGCGGAGGAGCCCGGCGACCGGCCGTCGGCGCGCGAGCTCGCGCAGCTGATCCAGGCCTACCTCGACGGTGATCGCGATCTCGAGCGCCGCCGCGAGCTCGCCGCCGCACAGGTCGTGCAGGCGCGTGACGCGCTGTTGTCCGGTGATCCGGCCCGCCGCGCCGGCGCGGTGCACGCCGCGGGCCGGGCGCTGGCGCTCGATCCGGAATCGATCGACGCGGCCGACCTCGTGGCGCGGCTGATCGTCGAACCACCCCGGGTGCTACCGCCGGCCCTGGAGGCGAGCCTCGACGCCGCCGAGCGCGATGCCAACCGCGTCCGTGCCAGGACCGCCATGGTCGGGTTCGCCGCGGTGCTGCCGTTCCTCGCGATCGTGCCGCTGGTCGAGGTGCGGAGCTGGTCGCTCTTGATCGGCTTCTTCGCCACGGTCCTCGGCATGGTGGTGATCTCGTGGCGGTCGTACCGGCGCGGCGCGCCGATCGTGGCGGTCTCGCTGATCACGACGTTCGCCACGATGCTGATCGCCTCGCGGGTGGGAGGCCCGTTCCTCCTGACCCCGGTGGTGACGTGCGGCCTTGTCCTCGGCCTGACCGCGATGCCATGGCTGCTCGCGCGGCCGTGGGTCGTGACCGCGTGGGTGGCGCTCGCGGTGTGCGTGCCGGTCGTGCTCGAAGCGCTCGGCCTGTTCGCGCCCACGTGGTGGATCGAGGGCGACTCGATCCGGATTCGCTCGGCGGTGCTGCATGCCACGAACCCCACGGTCGAGACCGTGGCGCTCGTCGCGGCGCACGTCGTGTTCATCTCGCTCGCCGGGAGGTTCGCGCGGACGACCAGCCGCGATCGCCGCGCCGCGGAGCGCCGGCTGCACATCCAGGCCTGGCACCTGCGCCAGCTGTTGCCGAGCAAGGCCCCGGCGGCGCCCTCGTGATCAATCCGGCGGCAGCGGATCGTCTTTTTCGCGGAACAGGCGCATCCGCACGCGCTCGTTCTGGCGCGCCTTGTACGCTTCGTGGCTCGACGCGCCGGATTCGTTGCGCAGCGCGGTCACCTTGTCGGCGATCTGAAACTCGGTGAGCACGAACACGACGTGGGCGTTGTCGGGCGGGATCTCGTTGCGCGGCAGGAGGCGCTCGATGCGGAGCGGTAGATCGGCGACGAAGTTGATGATCCGGTACTCGGGGCCCGAGAACTCGTTGTAGGGGTTCTCGCTCGGCGTGGGCCCGAGCGCGCCCAGCCGCTCCTGCGAGATTTGCTGAAGATCGAGCAGCTGGTTCACCGACTCGCCGGGGACGATGTAGTTGAACGGGATCAGCTGGCGCGTGAGGGTCGCGATCATCGGGACGAGATCGTCGGGCGTCGGCACGATCAGCCGGAACCTGAGCTTGTCGTAGATGTTGGCGGCGAGCGTCGAGCGCTTGGCCATGAGCTTGGTGATCTGCGAGTCCCGCGGCTTGCGGCTCCACTCCCACTCGGCGAGCGGCGCCCCGGCGGCGCGCAGCTGCTCGACGACCTGCATCACCTTGAGCTCGATCTCGCGGAAGATGATCTCGTCGGACACCGACATCTTGAGCAGGCCGGCGCGGCCGTTGATGTGGTGGATGATGTGCATGACCTTCAGCACGACGCACGCCCACTTCTGGTGGGGCCCGTGGCTCGACGCGACGAGGAACAGATCGCGCGCCGGCAGATCACCGGCGACCTCGTCGGGGATCGCCATCGCGAACGCCCGCGACAGGTAGTCGACGGCGTCGCTGCGCGTATCCTCGAGCCGCGCCATCTCCTCGTCGTTCTCGGGGTCGAACTCGTTGAGCCTGAGGAACCGGTCGACCTCGGCATGGTCGGCGTAGTTCAGCCGATGCCAGTCGATCACGGAGTCGCCGCGGAGCAGGAGCCGGACCGCGTCGATGTCGGCGAGCGTCAACTCGGACACCGCGGACACCCGCACTATCCGGGGCAGGACCGTGCTTACCACCCCATGATTCTATGATCGCTGGCCTGGCTTTGACAGCCGCAACGTGGCGGTGAACAGACTGAACACACCGAGCCCGGCGAGCACGTTCCCAATAACGGCGATCATGTACGGCTTTCCTCGTAGGCAACAACGCGGCAACTTGTGCGCGTGTTCCAGGTATTTTCGCCGCGCGCCGGGCCCGAGTCCAACAATTGGCGACCACTCCCGGCGAACCGGGGGCCGGGCGGCCGGGCCGGGGCTCGGCGGGGGGCGGGGCGACCACCGTCGGGGTTGGACAGTCTTAACGGTCGCGCGAGATACTATCGATGGCCGTCCGGCCCCACACTCCTGGCGTACCAAGGTGGCGAAGCGCAACGATCCAGCAACCACAGCTACCGGTCCGGGGACGCGCTTGCCCAAGGCCCGTGCCCTCACGCTCGCCAACGTGGCCACCGGCCCGGGGCCGCGCTGGGTGCGGCTCGGCCTCGCCGCGCTCGCGGTCCTGTATTACCTCGGGTTACTCCATAGCCCGGCCAAGCCCAGCTGGCTGCGGCCCGTCGTGTTCTTCACCGACGCGACCGGCCTGTTCCCCCGCGTCGACGCGTTCGCGCTCGAGTGGCGGCTCGAGGTCTGGGCGTGTGGCCGGAGCTGGGAGGCGATCGATCCGCGACCGTACTTTCCGATCCGGCCCGACGACAAGGAGTCGCGGTTCCAGCGCCTCGGCTTCTTCTACGAACGCAACCGGACGGTGATGCAGGCGCTCGATGCCTACATCTCGGCGCATCATGCGGCAGGGGCCGACGACGGTGTCGTGGGCCGGACCGGCGGGATCCGGCTGTTCAAGGTCGTGCGGCCGATCCCGGCCGCGGGCGAGCCGATCGAGCGCTACCACTTCGATCCGTTCTCGCCGGTGCCCACCGAACAACGCCGCGAGCTCTACTACACCCCGGCATCGGAACGGAAACGGCGATGCAGCTCATAGTGTTCTTCGAGGAGGTGGTGGCCGCGATCTTCCGGCCGCAGCCGATCGCTCGGCTCGTCGCCCTGCGGATCCTCGCGCCGCTCGTGATCCTCGGCTTCATGTCGTCGCGGCTCGCCTACCCCGACGACTGGCTGTCCGACCTGGGGTTTCGCGTGCCGGCGATCTCCGACTACCGACAACCGCTCAGCTTACCGCCGCTGCCGTCGTGGGCGGCGCTGACGGTGTGCGGGGCGCTCGTCGCCAGCGGGCTCATGACGTCGCTCGGCGCGCTGACGCGGTGGTCGAGCGCGGTGTTTGCGGCGCTGCTCGCCTACGTCGCGCTCGCCGATCGGCTCGCCGCGTTCACGGTCTCGAAGATCTCGCCGGTGATCGTGCTCGTGCTGTGCCTGTCGCCGAGCGGCGCGCGCGCGTCGATCGATGCGTGGTGGCGGCACCGGCGCGATCCGGAGGCGCCGCGGCCGGCGCTGGTCTCGGGAGGCTGCGTCAGCTTCTTCCAGATCATGTTGCCGGTGTTCTACGTCTCGTCTGGGATCGCCAAGGCCAGGGGCGACTGGCTGTCCGAGCCCTACGTGCTCTGGACGCACCTCCACGACTCGTACCAGACGGTGGTGAGCTGGTTCCTCGCGAACCACATGCCCACGTTCGGGTGGACGGTGATCCAGGGGGCGGTGCTCGTGTTCGAATGCGGCGCGCCGCTGTGGTTTGCGCTGCCGTTCACCCGGCGCTACGCGCTCGTGTTCGGGGCGACGATGCACCTGGGGATCGGCCTCATGTTCGGTCCCGTGATCTGGTTCTCGCTGCTCATGATCATCCTCCTGGGTTCGAGCTACGCTCCCGTGGCATGGCTGGAACGAGTCCTGACGCCCAGGCGCGCGCCGGCGTGACGTTTGCCTGCGGGCATTGCGGCGCGGGCCTTCAGTTCACGGGCGTGCGCACGGAGACCTGCCCGTACTGCGCGAGCCCGAACTTCGTCGAGCGACCGCCCGCCGCGAACCAGCCGCACCCCGAGCTGGTCGTCGCGTTCACCGGCGATGCCTCGGTCGCCCGGCGCAAGCTCGACCTCTGGCTCGGCAGCCGCACGTGGTTCGCCGACGCGCGGATCAAGCGCGCCCGGATCGAGGATCTGCGCGGCGTGTACGTGCCGGCCTACCTCTACTCGGCCGTCGCGCACACCGAGTACACCGTGTCGATCGGCGAGCACTACACCGAGATCGAGACCTACGAGACCACCGGCGCCGAAGGCAAGAAGCAGACCGAGACCCGCAGCGTGACACGCACCGAGTACCGCCCGCTCTCGGGCAACCACGTCGGCTATGTCACCGACGTCCTCGCCAGCGCCTCGGCCGGGCTCGCCCACGGCGAGCTCCAGGCGGTCGAGCCGTATGATCTACTGGCGGTGCGCCGCTATTCGCCCGCGATCATCACCGGCTGGATCGCCGAGGAGTTCTCGCGCGAGCCCGACGACTGCCGGCGGGTGAGCCGCGGCGACGCGGTCGACGAGGTCGGGCAGCGGCTGCGCCGGTTCCTGCCGGGCGACAGTCACAGCGATCTGGCGTGGCGCACGACGGTGTCCTGGGAATCGCTCGCGCCGATCCTCGTGCCGGTCTGGGTGCTCGCGGTGCGCTACCGCGAGGACAAGGCGGCGCTGCGCGTCGTGATCAACGGCCAGACCGGCGCGATCGCGGGCAAGGTCCCGCTCGCGTGGTGGAAGGTCAGCCTCGCGATCGCCGTCGCGGCGGTCGTGATCGCGGCGGTGATCGTCGCGATCGTTTCGCCCGGGGGACCGCCCGGATGACCGCCTGCACGCGGTGCGAGACCGCCCTCGAAGCCGGCGACCTGCGCTGTGCGATCTGCGCGCTCCCGGTGCCGGCCGCCGCGCAGCCGAGCGACGGCAAGCCGCGCGCCCAGGTGCTCCGGTGCGGCGAGTGCGGGGCCGCGGTGGCGTTCTCCGCCGAGGCGCAGGCGCCGCGCTGCGGGTTCTGCGGCCACGCGATGGCGATCGAGCAACCGGTCGATCCGATCGAGGCCGCCCGGCTGCGCTTGCCGTTCTCGGTCGATCGTGAGGCCGCCGAGCGTGCGCTGCGCGGCTGGCTGGGCCGGCGCGGCTGGTTCGCGCCCGAGGCGCTGTCGAGCGAGGCGGTGCTCGAGTCGCTGACGCCGCTGTCGTGGGCGGCCTGGCTGGTCAACGCCGAGGCGCTGGTGACGTGGACGGCCGACTCCGACGCCGGTGCCAACCGCTCGCCGTGGGCGCCGCACACCGGCCAGGTCTCGCTGGGGTTTCACGACATCATCGTCCCGGCGTCGCGCGGTCTGCGCGAGGCCGAAGCCCGCCAGCTGATCCCGTACTACGAGCTGGGCCGCGCCGTCGGCGTCGATCGCCCGCTCGGCGCCGGCGAGGTCGCCTCGGCGATCGAGAGCTTCGACGCGCAGCGCTCGGCGGCGCGCAGGCACGTGCAGGACGCCATCGAGGCCACGGCGAAGGTGCGCGTCGAGCCGCAGATCCCGGGCCGGCGCTACCGCAACGTCCACGTCGCGTGCCTGCTCGAGCGCCAGACCACCGAGCGGATCGCGCTGCCGGCCTGGATCCTGGCGTATCGTTATCGCGGCAACCCGTACCGCGCGATCGTCCACGGCCAGCACGCCGACGTGGTGTTCGGCCAGTCGCCGATCGACTGGAGCAAGGTCGGGGCGCTCCTCGCGATCGTGGCGACGATCGCCGCGATCGTCGCGCTGGTCGTGCTCCTGCGCCTGGCGTAACGCTGCCCGACGCCCCCGGATCGCCCGACCGAGCGGTGCATGGACCTCCATGTACGTCATGTGCACGGAACGTACAGTCGTGCGAGCACAGATCCTGGAAGCTGGTGAATAACACTCACGATCCGGTGCCTGGCCAGAAACGGATCGGTTAGGCTGCGTTCACGGTTGGCCTGGCTGCGCAACTCAAGCAAAGGAGCTCCGTGATGACACTGCATCTTCGATCGAAGACACCGATGTACCGCACGGGATGGATGTTCGCGACCGCCGTGCTGGCGAGCGCGGGGATGTTCGGGTGTGCCGAAGCGCCGGACACCGGATCGGATCCATCCGGCGAACTACCGGCCATCACGCATCCCGAGGACGACACCGCCGGATCGCAGATCCGTCTCCACGAAGGTGTGGAGGCGGTCCAGGTCGAGTTCGTCACGCAGACGCCGGGCATGGACGTCAGCTCGCACCAGGGCACGGTCAACTGGAGTACGGCCAAGGCCAACGGCGCGCTGTTCGCGTACGTCAAGGCGACCGAGGGAACCACCTACCAGAACCCCGACTTCGCCCAGCAGTACAACGGCTCGTTCAACGTGGGGATGATCCGCGGCGCTTATCACTTCGCGCTGCCCGATCGGTCGAGCGGCGCCACGCAAGGCAGCTTCTTCGTCAGCCACGGCGGCGGCTGGTCGGCCGACGGCAAGACCCTGCCGCCCGTCATCGATCTCGAATACAACCCCTACGGCGCGAGCTGCTACGGCCTGAGCCAGAGCGCGATGGTCTCGTGGATTCACGATATCGCGAATACCGTGAAGGCGAAGACCACCCGGGACCCGGTGTTCTACACCAGCACGAGCTGGTGGAGCCTGTGCACCGGCAACAGCGCGGCGTTCTCGAACAACCCGCTGTGGGTCGCGCGCTATGCCTCGACCGTGGGGACCCTGCCGGCCAGCTGGACCTTCTACACCATCTGGCAGTTCGCCGACTCGGGGATCTTTCCGGGCGACCAGAACCAGTTCAACGGCGCGTTCGATCGGGTCCAGGCGTTCGCGCTGTAGCCGTCAGTCGCTATCTTCTTCGCGGCACCTGTGCTCGGCGCGGGCCTGGCTCGTGCCGGTGTCTCCGAGCGCGCGGAACGCGACGAGGTCGAACGTGAGGTTGTCGGACCGCAGGCCGGCGGGGCCGGAGAGCTCGCGCGCCTGCGTGGGGAGGGTGCCGCGCCAGGATGGTTGATCGTCGATCCACACGGTGAGCTGGTCGCCGGCGATCTCGGCGTGCAGGGTGTGGGTGTCGCCGGCGACGAGCGGCGGGACGGCCGTGTGCTCGACGGGCGCGACCTTGGTGTACCCGCTGGCGCCGCACTGCTTGTGGGTGGCCATACCGGGGTTGTACTTGATCGAGATGTCGAGCTTTGGCCTGGGGTCGAGCCGCCACATCACGTAGACGAGGTTGCAGCCGTTCGCGGCGCGCAGCTTGAGGCCGAGCTGGCGGCGCTCCTGACCCGACGCGAGGGCGCGCGCGTGCTCGGTGTCGCCGCGGTAGGTGAACGTCAGCGCGGCGGCGTCGCCCGAGGTCTCGTGGGCGAACGCCCGCATCGTCGGCTGCGTGATCCGCTCGCCGATCCTGGCCGCGCCCTTGGTGACGCACAGGGCTTCCTTGGCGATCGGCGAGAGCTTGACCATGGGGGGTTCCTGCTTATCGAGCCGGTCGGCCGCTGCGACGCCCTCGACGTGGCTATTGCCGCACGCGCCGCCGCCGCTGGCCAGGGCGGCGAGCATCGCGATCACGGGCCGGGTGCGCGCCGTCATCCGCCGAGGACCTGTCGGAGCGCCGCGAGGTGCGCCTCGAGGTACGCGTGCTCGGCGGAGACCTTGATCCAGTCGAACCACACGGTCTGGCGGTAGCGCTTGCTCTCGTCGCCGCCCACCTTGGCGAGCGCGTCGAGCTGGCGCTTGAGGTCGGCCTCGAGCGTGGCCGTCTGTTCGCGGCGCAGGGACTCGACCTCCACGACGGCCTTCAGGCGGTCCACGGTGGCGTCGACCGCGAGCGGATCGTGCCCCGCGCGGAGGAGCCGCCGGCGGCCGGCCGCGGCGCGATCGTTGGCGCTGCCCTGCAGCAGCGCGCCGAGGTTGACGCCGACCGTGATCACGGCGAAGTAGGGCGAGGGGTTCGTCGAGCGATCGAGGAACTCGTCGAGACCCGCGCGGAGGCTCACGTCGAACGCCTGGACCAGGCGCTGCTTGGCCTCGGAGGCCTCGACCTGGTCGTCGGCCTTCTGGAACGCGGCGAGCGCGCCCGACCGCTCGCTCCCGGCGGCGGGCCTGGGCAGCGCGCTCATCTGGTCATGCGCCTGGGTCGACAGCTGGCGCAGCTCCTCGACGCGGAGCCGCATCGCCGTGGCCTCCTGCGCGGTGGTGCGGCGCGCCTCGAGATCGCCGGTCACGGCCGCGAGCAGCTTGTCGGCCTCGACGAGCGCGGTGTCGAGCACCTTCGTGCGGGCGTCGAGCGCGAAGTACAAGGTCTCGCCGCGCACCTGCTCGAGCGCCTGGTGGCGCCGGCAATCGGCCTTCGCGTGATCCTGGATGACCGGGCCTTCGTAGAGGCCGGTCAGCTGGTACTTGAGGCCCGCGACCAGGCGTAGCCCGTTGCCCTGGAGATCGGGATTGGTCGAGGCGATCGATTGTTCGATGTAGCCGAATTCGCCGAACACCTGCGGCGCGAACTTGAGCGCGCTCTGGGCGGCCGCGACGCCTTCGACGTAGTCGCAGTAGCCATCGCCGGAGACCGGGTCACCGGCGGCGAGCCGAGGGCTCGCGGAAGCCGCGGCGAGGCCGGCCAGGACAGGTAGGGCGCGCATCACAGCAGCACGGGCTTTCCGCCCACGAACAGCACGTCATCCGCGGCGGCATCGGTCTCCGCGGCATCGAGCGCGACCTCGACCATCTGGCCGCGCAGCCCGTTGTCGCGATGCGGATGCTTGAACTGCACCTCGCCCGGCAGGATCTCGATCACCTTGCCGACGTGGTGACACACGATCATGCCGAGCTTGCAGGCGTAGAGCGGCGCGCCCCTGGACACGTGCGACAGGTTGCCATACGGCACCGAGACGATCGTCGCGTGATCGTGGAGCGCGCGCAGGTACGCCGATTGCGAAAGCGCCGCCACGATCTTGTCCTGACGCGCGAGGCTGGCCTTGAGCGTGTCGCGCTGCTCGATCGACTTCGCGAGCTCGAGCCGCGAGGCTTCGTACTCCTGCTTGATCTTGAGCACGTCGTAGCTGAGCGCCGTGTCGCCGGTCGGGTTGGCGTTGACGAGGATCGCGTCGAGCGAGCGGGCCTGGGCCTCGAGGTCCTGCGCGCGGGTCTCGAACTCGGCCTGGTGCTCGGCGAGCGTGAGGTTCGACGTCGAGATCTGCGCGAGCTGGAACTTGCCCGACAGCATCGCGCGGCGATCGATGAGGCCGGCCGCGTACTCCTCGGCCATCCGCTGGCGCGACGCGCCGGCGTAGGCGCTGTTCGCGTTGCGGATCTGCG
>Ga0308176_10000046_pt1 | contig 74474 bp, 60 predicted proteins | sample PhyCR2_3_FD_203890 | JGI IMG/M metagenome (GOLD analysis project Ga0308176, IMG submission 203890) | Soil microbial communities from UC Gill Tract Community Farm, Albany, California, United States - DLSLS.C.R2 | ecosystem: Environmental > Terrestrial > Soil > Agricultural land | place: USA...
TGCAGGCGCGGAACTGACCATTCGCTTTACGTGCAAGGAAAAATTGCCGCAAGACCCGAAAGACGAAAATGACATTCCCAAAGGCATTGTGAAATGGCTGGTGGAAATGCTGGATGAGACCGGCGAGATTGCGGGCATTGCAACGATTTTGACGATGGTGAAAAAGAAAAATGTCGCACAGAGCGAAGGAAAAAAGGAGAAAAAGCCAGGTTAACTTTTACGATTAAATCAAACGCTTATCAACAACGTTACTTGTGAAATCATGTCGCCACCGTTGAAGTTCACAGGATGCACAATCTGATTATTTGAATCTGCGCAGGAAGAACCGGTTGCTTATAAACTTAGAAAACGGCAAATAATTATAGCACGAGAAGCAGTTGTACCTGTTCAGTGTGGAGAGATAAAATCCATAGAGACAATAAAGACAGTACATAAAACAAGCAACAACTTTCTTAAGATTAACAAGCAACAAAATCTGATTGCTGATTAATTTTAATGAAGAATTAGTTAAGGACGGCAGAATAAAGCTGTTCAACAATCAGGTAGGATAACTCCTTTGCTCCTTCGCTCCATGCGAAAAAAACAACAACTATGGCTAAAGATTTAGTAAACGGTTACGTAACCCCGGAAACACACAACGGCATCACCACCATCGAATTCTTTCACCCGCAAAGCAATTCCCTGCCCCGAAGACTGCTCAGCGACCTGGCCCATGAGATTCACACGGCGGGTTTGGACAAGGAAACCAAAGTCATCGTGCTTCGCTCGGGCGGCGAAAAAACCTTTTGCTCCGGCGCTTCCTTTGACGAACTCGCAAAGATTGAAACCAAAGAAAAAGGCTATGATTTTTTCAGCGGCTTTGCCGGCGTTATTAATGCCATGCGCAAATGTCCCAAACTGATCATCGGTCGTATTCACGGCAAATGCGTTGGCGGCGGTGTTGGCTTGGCAGCATCGGTTGACTACGCCATTTCGGTTGAAGGCGCAGATGTTAAGTTAAGCGAGTTGTCCATTGGCATCGGGCCTTTTGTTGTTGGGCCGGCCGTTCAACGCAAAATCGGCTTGTCGGCATTTTCTCAAATTGCAGTTGACGCCACCATGTGGCGCAATGCCGACTGGGCTCGCCGCAAAGGACTTTATGCCGAATGCCATCCTTCGGTAGAAAGCATGGACGAAAGCATTCATCGTTTGTCAAATACCCTGGCACACTCAAGTCCGGAAGCCATGAGCGAATTGAAAAAAACCTTATGGTTGGGCACAGAAGACTGGGACTCCTTACTAACGCACCGCGCAGAAGTCAGCGGACGTTTGGTTTTGAGCAATTTCACCAAAGAAGCCATTGCCAAGTTTAAAGCAAAAGCAACAACCTAAAAGAGTGGGACGTTCAACGTGAAACGTGAGACAAGATAGCGTACACATAAAATCAGTTCCTGCGGAAAGTGAAATTTGGGATTCGTTGCAAGAAGTCAAAGACCCCGAAGTACCTGTGCTTTCCGTGCTTGATTTGGGCATCGTTCGCGACGTAAAAACCGAAGGCGAAAAAATAAGCATCACCATCACACCCACATATTCGGGGTGTCCGGCGATGGATGTCATCAGCATGGACATTCGTTTAAAGCTGATTGAAAAAGGCTACCGCAACGTAAGCATCAAACAACAACTTTCGCCCGCCTGGACAACCGACTGGATGACTGAGGAAGGCAAGCGAAAGCTCAAAGCTTTTGGCATTGCGCCACCCAATCCGAAACAGCAATTTTGCACGGCGGAAATGTTTAAAGAAGAAGCCGTGCAATGTCCGCGTTGCAATTCTTATCACACCGAAGCCGTCTCGCAATTTGGTTCAACGGCCTGCAAAGCGGTGTACCGTTGTCTCGATTGCAAAGAGACCTTTGATTATTTCAAATGCCATTAAAAAGTTCTGAGTTATAAGTTCTACGTTTTAAGTTGGCGAACGTACCGCATCTTTCTTTCTCTCAACTTGCTTTAGTTTTGAAACTTAAATCCTTGCCATGCCTTTCGTTCTCTTTGAAGTGAAAGATGCGGTTGCTTACATCACACTGAACCGCCCCGAAAAATACAATGCCTTTAACCGCGAGATGGCTTTGCTGCTGCAAGAAAAATTAGACCAATGCAAAAGCAAAGACATTCGTTGCGTGTACATCACCGGTGCGGGAAAAGCCTTTTGCTCCGGCCAGGATTTGGACGAAGTGGTTGACCCGAACGGTCCGAAGATTGAGCACATCGTGGGCGAACATTACAATCCAATTATTACACGAATCAGAAAATTAGAGAAGCCCGTTGTGGCTGCGGTGAACGGCGTGGCCGCCGGTGCCGGCGCCAATATTGCGCTGGCCTGCGACCTAGTTGTGGCTTCGCAATCGGCTTCCTTCATCCAGGCCTTTTCAAAAATTGGCTTGATACCAGACAGCGGCGGAACGTTTTTTTTACCGCGGCTGATCGGCTGGCAAAAAGCATCGGCCCTGATGATGTTGGGCGATAAAATAAGCGCCGAAGACGCCGAACGAATGAACATGATTTATAAATTTTTTTCGAACGAAACTTTCAACGAAGAAGCAAAAAAGATTGCAACCACGCTTGCGGCCATGCCTACAAAAGGTTTGGCCTTTACAAAACTTCTGCTCGACAATTCTTTTGAAAACAGCTACGAAGATCAACTGGAAGACGAAGAGAATTATCAACAGAGAGCCGGCGGCACAAAAGATTACAAAGAAGGTGTACAAGCCTTTTTGGAGAAACGAAATCCAAATTTTACGGGAGAATGAAGACGCAGGAAGATGCAGTTGCAAAGCAGGTGGTGGAGCAGATGATGAAGAACGATTTGTTCAGTCAATGGCTTGGCATAGAAGTTTTGGAGGTTCGTGAAGGTTATTCAAAAATTAGCATGACACTTCGCGACGAAATGATCAATGGCTTTGGCATCATTCACGGCGGCATTGCTTTTTCGCTGGCCGACAGCGCCTTTGCTTTCGCCTGCAACAACCGCAACAATTTATCCGTTGCGCTGGACACAAGCATCACCTTTACCAAAGCCACAAAGCCCGGCGATACGTTAATTGCCGAAGCCAAAGAACTGCACAACGGCCGCAGCACGGGCCTTTATCACATAACCGTTACCAACCAAAGCGGCGAAGCGGTGGCGCACTTCAAAGGAACTTGTTTTCGCACCGGAAAAAAATTGCTTGACGAATGAAAGAAGCCATCCTTCATTTCTTTCAGGCCTATCCACACATTGCCGTTCTGAGTGCTTTTGTTTTCAGTGTCGTCATCGCGTTTATCGGGCTTATTCCAAGCTTCGTCATCACCGCGGCCAACATTCACTTCTTTGGCTTTTGGGAAGGCATCGTCATTACTTTTTTGGGCGAAGCCATTGGCGTGTTGCTGGCTTTTATGCTGTACCGCAAAGGCTTTAAAAAAGGCGTGATGCACCGGCTGGAAAAACACCCCAGGGCAAAGGCACTGCTCGAAGCCAGTCCAAAGGATGCGTTCTGGTTAATTTTTTCGCTGCGGCTTGTGCCCGTGGTTCCGGCCGGGCTGGTAACCTTTACGGCAGCCATGGCCCGCATCTCGGCGCTTGGTTTTGTCGTTGCCGGATCACTGGGCAAATTGCCTTCTTTATTTCTTGAGGCAATTGCCGTGTTGAAAGTGATGCACATTCACTGGAAGGCACGGGTTATCATACTTGCCGCCGCCGCCGCCCTGCTGCTCTTTTTTGTCGTGCGGCACATCGTTCGTGCAAAAAAACAAACCTAAGGTCTATGGCTTTTTATCAATTCAACGGCATCAAACCCGTTGCGCATCCTTCGTCGTTTGTGCATCCGCAAGCCGCGGTTACGGGCAACGTGGTTATCGGCAAAGATGTGTACATCGGGCCGGGTTGTGCGCTGCGCGGCGACTGGGGCAAGATCGTCATTGAAGACGGCTGTAACGTGCAGGAGAATTGCACCGTGCACATGTTTCCCGGCGTAACGGTTTTGCTGAAAGAAGCGGCGCACATCGGCCACGGCGCCATCATTCACGGCGCTACAATCGGACGAAATTGTCTGGTAGGCATGAACGCAGTAATTATGGATGAAGTGGAACTCGGCGACGAGTGCATCGTCGGCGCTTTGTGTTTTATCCGGCAAGGCGAAAAAATTTCGCCGCGTTCGCTGGTGGTTGGCAATCCGCACAAGATCATCAAACACGTAAGTGATGAAATGATACGATGGAAAACGGAAGGCACAAAGCTCTACCAACAATTGCCGAAGCAATGTCTCGATACGCTTCAACTTTGCGAGCCTTTGCCTGTAGAAATTGAACAGCAAAACATCTTTAAGAATGATTATAAACCGTTCAAACGAGAAGGTTAATCACCGGTAAAAATTTCACTTTATGCCGGAAGAAAAATCGTAATTTAATGTTCCCAATCACCACTTAAATCAACGGATATGAGAAGAGCTTTACCCTCCGCATTTTTCTGCGCAGCCTTCACACTTGTAACTTCCGCTAACCTGTTTGCACAAAGCGATCGTTTTGCTTATGCCATTACCGATGTAACCAAAGACGGCGCCGGCTGGAACGTACTGCGGCGGCTTGACCTGGAAACCGGCCAATACAGCGACGTGTTGATTAACGGCACCGACGCGAAGTTGGCTGTGTACGATGCTTCCTCCAAAAAACAATTGTCTTTGCAACCCGATGCAAAGTGGGGCAACCTTTTGCAAACGCCGTTCAGCACCGGCGTGGCGGCAGCGGCTTACGACAAAGCGCACAACCGGCTTTATTACACGCCCATGTTTGTTGACCAATTACGCTACGTGGATTTGAAAACGATGAAGGTTTATTACGTTACCGGTCAATCGCTTACCGGCACTGGAGACATGCACAACGACGAAGCAAAGATCATCACCCGCATGGTGATTGCGCCTGATGGCTACGGTTATGCCATCAACAACGACGGCACGTCTTTTATTCGTTTTTCCACCGGCAAAAAATCATCCATCGAAAACATGGGTTCACTGGTGGATGATCCGGCCAACAATGGCATCTCTATCCACAACCGTTGCAGTTCCTTTGGCGGCGACATGATTGCCGACGACAAAGGAAATTTTTACATCATCTCGGCTCACAACAACGTGTTCAAAGTGAACGGAGAAAACAAAGTGGCAACCTTGCTCGGCCGCATCAACAACCTGCCCGCGACGTTTACGGTAAACGGTGCGGTAGTTGACGGCGACGGAAATCTTTTGGTGAGCAGCGCCGTGGATAGCAAAGCTTATTACGTGGTGAACCCGAAAGACTGGACGGCAGCCGTTTATCTTGGCGCTTCATCTGTGTTCCGCAGTTCTGATTTGGCCAACAGCAATTTTCTCTCTGCGTCCACAAAGAACAAGTACACCGAAATTGCCATGACGTCTTATCCCGAAGAAAGATTTTCAAAGCTGATTTCGGTTTATCCCAACCCGGTTACAAGCAACCGCATTTCGATCCGCTTCAACAAAGTGCCGCAAGGCGATTATACGGTTGAACTCACCGATATTTTGGGACGCAGCGTGGTGCAGAAGAAAGTTTCCATCAGCAACGAAGCAGCCGTACAACCTTTGTCAATCAGCGACGGTTCGTCCAAAGGCGTTTACATGGTGAAGGTGTACGATGTGACAAAACAGTCGGTGTTTACGCAGAAGGTATTGGTACAATAAAAAGCCGCTGCTTCCGTCACGGTCTTCAAAACGCAATCAGGGAAATGATTGCGTTTTTGTTTTATTGTTTGCTGATTGTTTATTGCCAATTGCCCTTGCACGTCGGCGTCTTGATGTCGTGATAAAACAAAAAGGTCCAGCCTTCTTTGTTTCCTCTCTCCCACCATTCCCGCCGAAGGTTCATGGCCTTATCGGGATCAAAATCATACTTGGTTTTGTAGCGGGTTTTCATCTGGTGCAATTGCGGTGCGTCGTCGCCGCCAAAGAAGATTGTTTCGCCTTCGTCCTTTATCCAAAACACCTGGTGGTGCGGCGAGTGAGCGCCGGTGTGCTGATAAGAAATGTAATCGCCAATTACACCTTCATCGTCGGTTAACAGCTGCACCTGGTGATTGTCTTTTAAGACTTCAATTTCTTCCGGAATGAAAGAAGGCAGGCCTTTTTGCAAGGCAAAACTCAATTCTCTTTCCTGTACGTAATACGTGGCGTTGGGGAGACTGAGCCACTGATGGTCTTTGCCAAAACTTACGCCGCCTGCGTGGTCTTTGTGCAGATGGCTCATCAAAACTTTTGTTACGTCTTTCGGTTGATAACCCGCAGCCTTGATGTTTTTGTGAAGCTGCAATTCATCGTCCGAATCGCCGAAGCCAAGGCCCGCATCCAGGAGCAAAACGTCTTTTGACGTAACGACCAGAAACGGCTGTATCTCTACCAGCAAACTTCCAATGGGTCGTTGGTTCAACACGTCTTTTTCTTCATCAAAAGGAACGAACAACTTCGTTTTGTCAATGGTGAACGAACCTTCGGAAAGCGGGATGATTTTCATGGCGCAAAGTTGCGGGTTTATCGCAACACCATCTGCCGGTCAGCATCAAGCCGTACCAAGATTGCCAGCATGATGCTGAACGTAAGCAGCGATGTACCGCCGTAACTAATGAAGGGCAGCGGAATGCCAATTACCGGCGCCAGGCCCACCGTCATGCAAACGTTGATGACAATGTGAAAGAAAAATACTGCTGCCACGCCGTAAGCATAACAACGGCTAAATACGCTGCGCTGCCGTTCGGCAATGGCAATGATGCGAAAAAGGAGCAAGAGATAAATCAGCATGACGACACTTGTTCCCACAAAGCCGAAGCCTTCACCAATGGTGCAAAAAATAAAATCCGTTCGTTGCTCGGGCACAAATTCGTAACGCGTTTGCGTGCCTTTTAAAAGCCCCTTTCCCAACACGCCACCGGAGCCAATGGCAATCTTTGATTGCTTCACATTGTAATCACCTGCATCTTTGTCCTTCTTGGTTGTTTCCGGTGAATTGAGTTCTTTTTTATGCGCCAGAATGTATTCTTCCGGCACCTCGCGGCCCACGGTGCTGTAGATGCGCTCCACCTGGTAGAGCTTCATTACGTTTTTAAAGATGATGGGCACACCCACGCCAACAAATAGCGCAGCCAGCACGCCAATAAAAAGCACGGGAACCGCAGCCGACAAGCGTTGCCGTTTTCGCTGCCAAACAATAAAGGCAATAATACCGGTGATGACGGCAATGGCAATGAGCAGAAGCGTTTTGTCAACAAGCAAGGTGCACACTGCAATGGCACCGACAAAGAATCCAACAACAAGAATCGTTGAAGGCAGGCCTTCGCGGTACATTACCACAAAGAACGAAAAATACACCAGCGCCAAACCCGTTTCGCTTTGCGCAATGCTCATAAAGGCCGGCAACAACGCAAGACCGGCGGCGATGAGTTGCGAACGGGTTTTGCTGAAATCCATGTTGGGCAGCGAGATATATTTTGCTAACGCAAGACAAACGCAAAGCTTGCAGAAGTCTGCCGGCTGAAAATTAAAGCCGCCAAAGCGAATGATGGATTTTGTGCCCTTTACGTTCGAGTGCAGGGGAAACACCAACAGCAAAGTCACAATGCCCACGGCATACCAGAGATTGGCCGTGGCGGTAAAAAATTTGGAGTCGGTAAGCAAGATGAAAATGCCCAGCACCACCGATATGAAAAAAAAGTAAAGCTGCTTGCTGTAATCGGTTTTAAAGCCAAGAAAGCTGGCCGTCACCGGGTCGCCTTCGCGGTAAGTAACGGCAAAAATGGCCATGATGCCAATGCTTGCAAGCAAGAGGTAAATCCACACCAGGCTCCAGTCAATGCGGTTTGAGAAACCGGTTTCTTTTCGGCTCATGATAACAGGGCCCTCCGCTTTTGCAACAGTCGTTGTTTGGTGTGTGATTGTTCATCGAGCAAGATGAATCCCATGCGTTGTGTGTCGGGACCGGCGGGCTTAGGCGCTTCTTTTTTAGGCGCATCCAGTTTGGCAATGGAAACCTTTGGCTTCACCGTATCTTTTTTTAAGGAAGGCAAATCACGCCCAAAAAACTTTCTGAGGTAGTTGCTATCACTTGTCAACTTGAAATAATACACCGCACGGGCCGAATCAGCCTTGTATTGTTCACGCTTCAACCACAACGGCATCAGGTTTTGCGCCGCAATGCGTTCCGCTTCTTTTACCCGGTCGGCCCGCAATGAATCGGTCAAATATTTTTCGATCATCAGCGAGGCCATGGGAGCCGCCCACGTGGCGCCGAAGCCTGCGTTCTCCACAGCAACGGCAATGGCAATTTTTGGATTTTCCCGCGGCGCAAAAGCCACAAACATGGAGTTGTTTGGCAACTTCACCCGCCGGCCGTCAATGATGCGGTAGTTCTCCGCCGTACCCGTTTTTGCGCACATGTTTATGCCCGGAATTTTGGCAATTCGGGCCGTTCCAATCTCCACAACGTCCTGCATGCCGGCGTGTACTGTTTCGTAGGCCGTATCCGAAATGTGCGTGAGCACTTCGTGCCTGATGCGGTATTTGCTCAGCAGCGTGTCGTCTTTGTCTTCGTTCTCAAATTCTTTTACAAAATGCGGCGTGTAGTAATAGCCTTTGTTGGCCACAATGCACATGGCATTGGCCATTTGCAACGGCGTTACCAGCATCTTGTCTTGGCCAATGCCAAGCGTGACATTCGTACATGAATTCCAACTGCCCCGGTATTCTTTGTTATAAACCGATGTGTCGGGAATGTTTCCTCTGTCTTCGCTCGGCAAATCAATGCCGATGGGAACGCCGTAGCCAAAAGCGTTCATATACTGCCGCCATTTGACGTAGCCTTTTTTTACGCCGCCGTATTCGGGATTGTCCACGGTTAAGCGGTAAGCGTTGCAAAAAAATGAGTTGCAGGAATGCGCAATGGCGAGGCGAAGATTGGCTGCATGACCCGCCCATTTTTCTTCGCAGCCCACACGGTGATTGCAACCATAATAGGCACCGCTGCACGCAATGCCGCTTCGGGGCGTAATCACGCCTTCGTCCAGACCAATAAGCGCTGCCAGCGGCTTATAAGTAGAACCTGCGGGATATTGGCCTTTGATTGCGCGGTTAAGCAAAGGCGCGGAAACGTCGAGCACAAGCCGCGAATAGTTTTTTTGTTTTTCCGAGCCGCTTAATTCATTGGGATTGTAGTCGGGACTGGAGGCCATAGCGAGAACACCGCCGGTCTTTGGCTCAATGGCCACAATAGAACCGACTTTGTTTTGCAAAAGTTTTTCAGCCAGTTTTTGCAGATCGGCATCCACGTAAGTGCGCAGGCCGCGACCCGCAACGGCTTGCTCGTCCAGTTCCCCATTTTCAAAACGGCCCACCAGTTTGTTGCGGTTGTCTTTTATCCAGTACTGCACGCCGCGTTTGCCCATCAGCACTTTTTCGTAACTGGCTTCCATACCGGTGCGGCCTACGTAGTCGCCCGATTGGTAAAAACCTTCCGAACGGGCAATGATGGCGGAATCCACCTCGCCGATATAGCCTACAAAATGGCCGCCGGCATTCAGCGGGAAGGAACGCACCGACCGCTCCTGCAAATAAAAACCGCTGCCCAGCCGCCAACTGTTTTCTTCCAGCCTCGCGTGTTTTTCGGGCGAAAGCAAAGCCTCAAAAACCGATGGTCTTGCGCGGCCGTTCTTCACAATGGCATTTACCATTCTCGTTTTGAAGTCCGTTGTGTCAATCTCCAACAACTGGCAGATGTAGGCTGTATCTACACCTCGGGCTTCCGATGGAATCACCATCAAATCGGTCATTTGCTGATTGGTGACGATGGCTTTGCCGTTACGGTCGTAAATGATACCGCGTGGCGGGTAAACGATTTTTTTGAAGATGGCATTTTCTTGCGCCAGCCTTTCGTACTTGCTGCTCACCACTTGCAGCGCAAACAAGCGGGCGATGATGACAAAAAAAGCCACCGCGAAAATGATGCGGATAATGTAACTCCTCGATTGCGTGAACACAGGCATTTGAATGAAAAGTCCGAGCCGGAAAGTGAAGGCGGTTTTTCTGTTGCAAAAATGCCGAACGTTTTGCGAAAGAAAAAATCGGTTTGTGGTGGGAGGCTTGTAGTTTGTGGTTATCGTAACAATTTGGAAAATCTTTCCTTTTTCAGAATGCCGGCGAAAGGAAAGGCTTCCGCAACATCGCAATAACCACAAACCACTAACGTCTCAGTCACCGGCTTCAAACCCAAGCTTTCGCTCAACGGCTTTTGGCAGTTGCGGAAGCCTTCGCCGTTCAATTAAAAAGGATGTAAGCTGCGCAATTTCTTTAAAAATGTAATGCTTGTCGGCAGCGGCTTTGAGGTAGTCTTTGCCGCTGCTGCCGCCCGTACCAATACGGGTGCCGATCATGCGGTGCACCATGTTCATGTGGCGGTGACGCCAGGTGCTAAGCTGCTCGTCAATGTCGAGGAGTTCGTTAAGAAGTTGAAAGGGCAATTGCAAAAGTGGATAGCCGCGGTAAAGCATAATGAACAAAGCGGCTCGATTTGCCTTTGCCGAAAATGTGTAATGGCTTTCGCGCTGCTTGAAAAATACGTCGGTAAAATATTGCAGGTTGTCTTTTTCAACTTCGGCCAAACTGCTTGCGTAGGCTTTTTGATAGGCTTGCCAAAAAGGATGATCGCTCGCCAGGGAAAATTGTCCTTCCCACAACCTGTTGTCATCGAAAAAAGGCATGCGCTCCAGCCATTCGCTTAACAATTGCAAAAGCGATTTTGAGGCCTCTGCTTCCTTGATTAATTGCACGTGTTCATCACGCAGTTGTTTGGTGTAATACTCCTGTCCGTGACGGTGTTCAAACTTCAATCCCAATTTTGCTTCCAGCAGTTTAAACTGCCAGCTTTGAAAACCCGATGCCGGCCGCAGCATGTCTCGGAAGTCGAGGAAATCCATCGGCGTCATGGTCTCCAAAACATCAATCTGGTGTACCAGCACACGAAGAATAACACCCATGCGGTGCAGGCGGTGAACAACGGTTTGCAGTTCGGGCGAATTGTCGTTCAGCGAAGGCTTGCGCATGATTTCAACAACGCTGTCGGCTTCGTGATGCAGTTGTTTAAACCAAAGCTCGTAAGCTTGGTGAATGACGATGAACAGCATCTCGTCGTGCGCCGGTGCGTTGTGCTTGTTGCTTTCGGGATGCTGGGCAGAAAGAATCTTATCGAGCTGTAAATAATCGTGGTAGTGTAAACCCCCTGTCCCCCTAAAGGGGAGACCTAAGTCGTCGTTTCCTTTTTTTTCTTCAATCATTTCTTAGGTTAAAATGTGAAGGTAGGATTTGCTTAGCCGCGGCAAGAACGATGAACGTAGTGCGGTGCTCTGGCTTCGCTCAACATAAGCTCCACGAAAGCTCAACAGACAGGCGAACCTTCGGTTCATAAAAACTATACTGAAAGAAAAATTGCGTGTTGTAAAGTTTCATTGACCTAAGTCTTCCCTTTAGGGGGCAGGGGGTTTATAAAAATTCAAACCCAATATCTCTTCTGAAATACTTTCCTTCAAATTCAATTTCTTCAATCGCATCGCGGCTTTTGTTGATGGCGTTGTCCAGGTCTTCGTCCAAAGCGGTTGCGCAAAGCACACGGCCGCCGTTCGTGACTACTTTTCCATCGGCTTCTTTTGTGCCCATCTGAAAGATCATGGCCTCGCCTGCGCTGTTCAAATTCTTTATAGCAAAACCTTTGGTGTATTCATCGGGATAGCCGCCGCTTACAGCAACGATGGTGGTTGCAAAGCGCGGGTCTTTTTCAATCACACTTGATGAAAGTGTCCCGTTCGCCGTTGCTTTCAGCAACTCCACCAAATCATTTTTTATGCGCGGCATCACCACTTCGGTTTCAGGATCGCCCATGCGGCAATTGTATTCAATCACGTAAGGCTCATCGCCCACTTTCATCAGGCCAATAAAGATGAAGCCTTTGTAATCCAGGCCGTCTTTTTGCAAGCCCTGCACGGTGGGCTCAACAATTTTTGAAACCACCTTTTGCATGAACGTTTCATCGGCAAAAGGCACGGGACTAATGGCGCCCATGCCACCGGTATTTAAGCCGGTATCGCCTTCGCCCACGCGTTTGTAATCTTTGGCTTCGGGCAGCAATACGTAAGCCTTCCCGTCGGTTAACACAAAGACCGAAAGTTCAATGCCGTCTAAAAATTCTTCTACTACAACTCTTTTGCCCGCTTCGCCAAATTTGGAACGCTGAATCATCAAATCAAATTCAGCAATGGCTTCGATGTTGTTTTGGCAAATGAGTACGCCTTTGCCTGCGGCGAGGCCGTCGGCCTTTATCACAATGGGTAGCGAGTGCTTCTTTAAATAGGAAACGCCGTCTTCGAAATTTTCGGCTGTAAACTCTTTATACGCTGCGGTTGGAATGTTGTGACGTTGCATGAAAGCTTTTGCAAAGGCCTTGCTGCCTTCGAGCTGTGCGGCTTCTTTTGAAGGCCCGATGATGTGCAGGTCTTTGCTTACGTTGTCACGCAAATAATCCACGATTCCTTTCACCAGCGGTTCTTCGGGGCCAACAATGACCAGCTCAATTTTTTCATCAACGCAGCATTTGGCCGCCGCTTCAAAATCGGTTACCGCAAAGGGCTTGTTCATTCCGCATTGTAACGTACCGGCGTTGCCGGGAGCAATCAGTAACTTGGAGCAATGCTTGCTTTGGGAAAGTTTGTAGGCCAGTGCGTGTTCGCGTCCGCCGGAGCCCAGAAGAAGTATATTCATGGTTATCAGATAAGCGGTGCGAATATCGGCACAAATGCGAAAGCGAAATTGAAAATAGATTTCCCTTATTTTGAGCCGCGCAGAACAAAACGCTCTAACGATTTTACTCACTAAACTTTACACATGCAACAGAACAGCATCGTAAACAGTACCCAAACGAAAGCAAAGCATCCACGGGCTTTGTACGTTCTTTTTCTAACCGAAATGTGGGAACGCTTTGCCTACTACCTGATGGTGGGCATTTTGCTTTTATACCTCATTGATGATAAAACCGGCGGCAAAGGTTTTTCGCAAGGCCTGGGCGCCGACATTGTGGGCAGCTTTATTGCTCTTGTTTACCTCACGCCTTTTATCGGTGGCCTCCTCGCCGACCGTCATCTCGGTTATATCAAATCTATTTTCCTGGGCGGAAGTTTAATGTCTCTTGGCTATTTCTGTCTTTCCATTCCGGGCAATACGGCGCTGTTTGTTTCGCTTGGATTGATCATCGTTGGTAATGGTTTTTTCAAGCCCAATATTTCTACGTTGCTCGGCAACATTTACAACCGCGAAGAACTGCGTCCGTTAAAAGACAATGCCTACAACATCTTTTACATGGGTATCAACGTCGGCGCTTTTATTTGCAATTTCGTAGCGGCTTATTTGCGCAACAAATACGGCTGGGGCTATGCTTTTGCCGCAGCCGGTGTGGGGCTTATCATTGGCTTAATTGTATTGGCCATGAACCTGAATAAAGTGAAAGAAGGGGATGTAAAAAAGCCGGCGCAGAAAGAAGACATGGCTACCAGTAAAATATTCGGCGTTGTGTTTTTGCCCGCTATCATTGCGGCAGTTATTGGATGGTTCTTGCCAACGCTTCTTTTTCACAAACCGCTTATGGGTTCGCAAGCCAGCGATGCCTTCATCTTTGCCTGTTTGCCGGTGATTGCGTTTTACGTTTCGCTGTATGTAAGAGCGCAAGGACAAGACAAAAAAGGCATCGGTGCGCTGCTGTTCATCTTTGCCATTTCGGTTATTTTCTGGACGATATACAACCTGAACTCGACTGCCTATACATTGTGGGCGGAACGATATACAGACAGAACCTTGTCGCCTACCACAGAAAAAATTACCGGCGCCATTGGCGCTTTGCAAACGGTGGATGATAAACCGCGATGGGTAAACAAAGTAGATAATCAACTGGCAGAAGTAAAAGACGTCAGCCCAATCGTTAGATTGGATTCGGCATCGGAAGTAAAACAGAAAGGTGACAAGCCCGAGACGGTGAAGACAATCTTTGGCATTACCGCCAGCGGCAACCGCATTGATACAGCCACGAAGATTGTGCAAGTACAAGGGCCAGATCCTTATTTCAACAACGTGCCGCCCGAACAACGTCCCGGCGGTAAAGAGGTTAAGCTAATGAACACGGAATTGTTTCAATCTATCAATCCTTTGTTCATCGTTGGACTGACGCTCATTTTTGTTCCGCTCTTTAGTTACATGCGCACCAAAGGCAAGGAGCCCACCACGGCTTCCAAGTTTGCGATGGCTTTGTTCATTTGCGGCCTGTCGGCGCTGGTGATGGTGTTCGCTGTTATGTCGGTGCCTTCGGTTTACACGCACAAAACATCGCCCATTTGGCTGTGGCTGACGTACGGTGTTTTTACCGTCAGCGAAATTTTCTTAAGCCCGATCGGCTTGTCCCTTGTTTCCAAATTAGCGCCTGCACGTCTCACCGCTTTGTTGATGGGCGGCTGGTTTTTGTCAACCTCCATCGGCGGTAAAATTGCCGGCATTATGACGAGTTATTGGGATGATTTTTCGGACAAGAAAATTTTCTTCCTCATACTTGTGGCTGCGGCCTTCATTGGCGGTGTTTTGATTTATTCACGATTAAAATCACTCAACCAGATTCTTCGGGATAAAACGGGTTCGGCGTAATTTGTTTTTCGTTTTTGTAGAAAGGAGTTGTATCACCAACTCCTTTTTTTATTTCCCTATTTTTAAACCTTACTAAACCAACACTTATGGCCGAAACGACTACGTTCAAACCCTTTGTACCCGCGGAAACCAACATGAAGGAATTTACCCTGAAAGCTTTGCTCATGGGTTCTTTTTTTGGTGTGTTGTTCGGTGCGGCCACCGTTTATTTAGCCCTAAAGGCTGGACTTACTGTCAGTGCTTCCATTCCCATTGCGGTGATGGCCATCACCGTTGGGCGAAAACTTTTTGGCACCACCATTCTCGAAAATAACATCATTCAAACCACAGGTTCGGCAGGCGAAAGCATTGCATCGGGTGTGGTGTTTACACTGCCCGGGTTTTTGTTTTTATCCAACGTGCAATCGGCCAATTATTTTGATTACGTTGTCATTTTTGTTCTTGCCGTTTTCGGCGGCATGTTGGGTACGTTGATGATGATTCCGTTACGTCGTTCACTCATTGTAAAAGAACACGGCGTGCTGCCTTATCCCGAAGGAACGGCTTGCGCGGCGGTATTGAAGGCCGGTGAAAAAGGCGGCGAGTTTGCCAAGCTGGCTTTCCAGGGGTTGGGTTTTGCTTTTGTCTATGCCATCTTTCAACGCATGTTTCGCGTGGTAGCCGAAACGGTCAGCTTTGCCACAACCGCCACCAATAAATATTTTCCTTCGGCCAATCTTGCCGGCGACATTACTCCCGAATATTTAGGTGTGGGTTATATTATCGGTCCACGCATTGCCGGTGTGTTGGTAGCAGGCGGTGTGCTGTCATGGTTTGTTTTTATTCCACTGCTTTCGTCGCTTATTCCCGATCCCGTTATTGCGGCGCAACAATTCAAGCTCGGTTTGATACACGATATTTCAAAAGTGAATCTTGGCTCCGGTGGCTGGAATCCTGCCACACAAACCTTCACCGATAAAGCCGAAGCTCTCTATCGTGCCTACATCCGGCAGATTGGCGCCGGCGCTGTGGCCGCGGGTGGCTTTATGACTTTGATCAAAACCATTCCCACCATCATCTCTTCGTTCAAGCAAAGTATTGGTTCTGTGGGCGAAGCAAAAGGCGAAGGCGTGAAAAGAACTGACCGTGACCTGGACATCAAGATCGTTTTGTTCGGCAGCATTATCTTAATTGTGTTGATGGCGGCCTTGCCGATGATTCCCGGCAACAACATTTTCAGCAAGCTGCTTGTTGGTTTACTCGTCATCATCTTTGGTGCTTTCTTCGTAACGGTTTCGTCACGCATCGTGGGTTTGATTGGTTCTTCAAACAATCCCATCTCGGGCATGACCATCGCCACGGTAATGAGTACCTGCTTAATATTTATTGCGGTTGGTTGGAGAGGCCAGGGTTATGAAGCGATGGCACTCGTTGTGGGCGGCATGGTGTGCATTGCAGCGGCAAATGCGGGTGCAACGTCGCAAGATTTGAAGACGGGTTATTTGATTGGCTCTACGCCGCGCTACCAACAACTGGCTTTGTTCGTTGGCGCCATTGTATCGGCCGTTGTTGTTGGTTTCACTGTAAAATTTTTGGACAAGCCCAGTGCTGAATTAGCAGCACAAGGTGTTCAACACGCCATCGGCACAACATACAACGCACCGCAAGCTACGTTGATGGCAACGCTGGTGAAAGGCATTTTATCGTTTAATCTTGATTGGAACTTTGTGATCGTGGGTGCTTTTCTTGCGGTGGTGATGGAACTCTGCGGCGTGAAGGCGTTGAGCTTTGCCGTGGGTGCTTATCTTCCTTTATCCACAACGCTTCCCATTTTTATTGGCGGTGCAATCAGGGGCTTAGTAGATGTTTTGAAGAAGAAGCGGGCCGATCCCGTTGTTGAAGGCGAAGAAGATTTGGAAAGCGGCAATTTGTATGCAACGGGACTAGTGGCCGGCGGCGCCTTGATGGGCGTCGTCTTTGCTTTTTTGCAAGGCAGCGATGCCATTGCCGGTTGGTTAAAAAAGATAAGCGTAGAAGAAAAGCTCGCCAATGCTTTGGGTCAAACGGGGTTTTATTTTTTGGGCGTGGCCGCCTTTGCCTTCATGGGTTACATGCTTTACCGCGCCGGCATCAAACGGCATAAACACATTATGTAGGAACATGCCTGCAACATTTTATACCTAAAAAACAAACGCCCTGCCTTAAAAGACCGGGCGTTCAACTTACTGACAGGTTCTTCATTAAATACGAACTCACCGTGTAAGTTTGATGCGGTTGGCAGCTCGTTAATAGTGCTGCCTTCTTGTTAAACGCAAAAACGCTTTCGATATTTTGTGGCCGCTGTTCTTGTTGCTTTTTTAATGGGCAGGAATCGTGCAATGCAATCGCTGTATAGTTACATAAAAAAATGCAGCGCGGGCTGCATTTCAAACACGTTTCGGTATAAATTAATTTTTTGACGGCAGTATCCAGCGCGAGGCGATGCACTGGTTTCACCGTTGTGATTTCGCATGATGAAAGAATACGTAAAGCGACTAGAAAATATAGCGAAAAAAGAAACTCACATCTGATAGGCCCTTACTGTAATTGACCATCGTTCCTGTAGAAAAGTTTGTGTGTGTGTGGTTTTAATTGTGCTCATATTTGGACCACTGCTTTCAGTTGTCCCTTTGATAAAGTTAACAGAAGCAAAATCGTTGGCGGACAGTCCAAGAAGAAATTTCTGATTTAGCTTATAATTCAGGATCGGAACAAGCGAGATGCCGGAAGTGAAGTTTCGGGTAATATTCGAACGGTTCAAAACGGCATTAAGGTAATCATTGCTTCGTCCTGACGAGTAGCTCATTCCTGCAGATAAGCGTCCTGAAAAAGCGAGCCTGTTACTTAAAGAAAAGAATTTTTCCAAAAAAACGTTGCCTCCCAATTGATAGCTATTTGATTTGTTCACGCGATGGTTTTGTACATCTTCATTGCGACTGTTGTTGAAACCAAGACTGAGATAATATCCCAAAACAAGATTGCTCCTTATTGCCTTACCATATGAAGGATAAAGCGATACATAAAAGTTGTGCGCTTTCAATACGTTTCCCGTGGCGCCTGTTGAATCATTTGTTGAAGAAAAGCCCAATCCAAGACTACCGCCCATGATTTTTTTATTTTTTTCAATGAACTGTGCATTGGAAAGTTGAACAAGGCAAATCATAGCAATGGTTAAGAGTAATGTCTTTCTCATGAGTTAAGGTTTTAAAAACAAAAATGCGCCACAAAACAAAAAAGCAAACCGGTGGTGGTTTGCTTTAACATTCATTTACCGCATGAAGATTTCTTCGCAATTATGCGTCGAGTTTTTTTACATAACCTTCACTCGTTTTTTCAAAACCCATCACCGTTAAAAATTGTAAGTGGTTTTTATTGGCAACTGTTTTATACACCAATTTCTTCACGCCTTTTGAGAGCAAATAGTCTCTTTCTTTTTCAAAAATGAAGCGGCCCACTTTATAGTCGCGGTATTTGGGAACGGTGTAGTTCAATTCCACTTCCGCCGTGCCATCTTGCGATAGCGTTGCCACAAATACGTTGGCCACCACCACGTCGCGCAGCACCACAAAGCGAATGGCGTTCGATGCTTCTTCCAGTTTAAAACCCGGAAAGTAAGCCTTGACGTCGGCCGCATAAAAACTTAAAAACTTTTTAATCAGTCTGGCATCCGTGCCGAATTCCAGCAAATCAAAATCTTCCGTCTTCCGGTAAATTTTTACAAGGCTCCAAAGGTTGATGAGCAAAAGACCGGCATTGGTGAGAATGATGGGGAAGGCGCCAATCAACACGCCGTACACGATAAAGAAAAGGCAACCGCCGGTGTTGAGCCAGCGAAATTTTAAATCATTACTAACAAGCAACGAAAGGCCAAGCAACAACGAGGCAAGATAACCGAAGACTTGAATGAGAAAGGAAGACATGCGTATGAAAAGTTCACGTGTTTACTTGTTCACCCGTTCACATGTACGTGTAACAGTCCGGAAAAATTTGCTGCGTCTCCAGCAAACAACTGAACAAATAAACACGTGAACAGGTGAACATTTTTAAATCATTTCACTACCAAAATAAGATTGCAAAACTGCGGGCAGTTTGATACCGTTTTCATCCTGGTTGTTTTCCAGCAAACAGGCAAGAATGCGCGGCAGTGCAAGCGAACTTCCGTTGAGCGAATGCACCAATTGTGTTTTGTTGTTCTCGTCTTTGAAACGAATCTTCATGCGGTTCGTTTGATACGATTCAAAGTTGGAAACCGAACTCACTTCAAGCCAACGTTCCTGCGCAGCGCTCCACACTTCAAAATCATAAGTCAGTGCGGAAGTAAAGCCCATGTCGCCGCCGCACAAGCGAAGAATGCGGTAGTGCAAGCCGAGTGTTTGCAAAAGTTTTTCTACGTGCACCACCATTTCTTCCAGGGTATCGTAGCTTTTATCGGGATGAACCAGTTGCACGATTTCCACTTTGTCAAACTGGTGCAAACGATTGAGGCCACGAACGTCTTTGCCGTAGCTGCCTGCTTCTCTGCGAAAGCAAGGCGTGTAAGCCGTCATTCTTACCGGTAGGTCGGCGGCTTTTAAAATCACGTCGCGGTAAATATTTGTTACCGGCACTTCGGCGGTTGGAATCAGGTATAAATTGTCTTCGGTTACGTGATACATCTGGCCTTCCTTGTCGGGCAGTTGTCCCGTACCGTAAGCCGATGCTTCGTTCACCATAAACGGCGGCAGATACTCGGTATAACCGGCGCTTGTGTTGTAATCAAGAAAATATTGAATGAGGCTCCGCTGAAGTTTCGCTCCCTTGCCTTTGTACACCGGAAAGCCGCTGCCCGTGATTTTGTTGCCCAATTCAAAATCAATGAGGTCGTACTTTTTTGCCAGTTCCCAATGCGGTACGGCGCCGCTGTAAAGTTGCGGTTTGCTGCCGCCCGTGCGCACTACCTCATTGTCGTCGGGCGAAGTGCCTTTGGGTACTTTGGATGATGGTAGATTGGGCAACCGCACCAACAGTTCGTTCAATTCTTTTTCCGCTTTGGCTAACGCTTCTTCAACTGGACCCAATGTGTTTTTAAAACCTTCTACTTCTTTCTTCTTTTCCTCTGCTTCTTCTTTATTGCCTTTTGCCATCAGGCCGCCAATCTCTTTTGATGCGGCGTTGATCTTTGCCTTGGTTTCGTCAAACTGAAAGGTCAGTTTTTTGCGTTCATCATCCAATGAGATGATTGCATCCACCAATTCCGGTTCTTTAAAATTCCTGACAGCCAAACGTTGTTTTACTTCCTGTGGATTGTTGCGCAAAACGGCCAGTTGTAACATGGGCGTATTTTTTTGTGGCGGCAAAGATAATTCACAGACGTTCGATGTTCGACGTTTGATGTTTGACGCAACCTCTAACTTTGAACTTCAAACATACAACCTCCAACTTCCAACGTTTTTATGGTTCTATCTTCAGCCGCCCCACCTGCGAAGCTTTTTTGAGTTTTTCAATTCGTTTGCTCACCAGTTTTTCGGTCTTTCGCTTTTGCGTGGCTTCCTTGTATTTTTTTGCGCGGGCCAGTTCTTCGTTCCAGCTTTCAATTGCTGTATCATGCAGAAGCAAGTTGCGTTCTCCGGTCATGGCACATTTGTTTTAATGGTTGTGGCAGGTGTGGTTTTACTGAAAGGTAGAAAGCACGGGAAAGACTTTTTGGGGAAATAGTTTTGCACAAGCCTTGTTCAATTCTGAAGACAAAGAAAGATGGCTTCACTTCGCAGTTTGTGTTTTGTTTTTGCCAGAAGAAAAAAAATTATGCACAGGTGATTTTGTGCGGTTTTGCTTTAAAAAATTTTTTTCTTCCGTAAAAACACGGCTTTCATTGCGTAGTCCCGCGAAATAAAATCATTACTTTCCGTAAATACACGGCTTGTAAACTCGGTTGAATTTTCGCTTGATTGTCGCCATCTATACATGTAGTTTTATTCTAAGAAGAGGACCGGTTGCAATACGTGAAAAACAACGGTTTCTTTTGTTTATCCGCCCCCTGAAAGCTACCTTCTATCCGTGCCACCTTTGAGAACCGTACCAATTATTGACGAACCTTAAAGTTGGTGTATGCAAACAGAAAAACACAAAACAAAGCGCATCCTGCTGGTGGATGATGACATTGACCTGTTGATGTTGCTGGAACGCAAACTGCAAAAATCCGGTTACCTCATCGAATCCGCTGCTTCCATGCCCGAAGCCGAGTACGTGCTGTCCTTGTTCAGGCCCGATCTGGTTATTCTTGACATAAACATTGCCGGCGACGATGGCCGCCAGCTTTGCTGGAAGATAAAGCACGCCGAAGGCGCCCGCAAAGCAAAAGTCATTTTAATGTCGGGATATAATTATCCCATCAGCGGCCCGCTTTCCTTTGGCGCCGATGATTACGTGGCCAAACCCTTTCAATCGGAATATTTAGTCAACAAAGTGGAACGTTTGTTAAGTGAAGAACCGGCGCCCGAACCTGTTTTTGTTTTTGCGCCACCGAAAGAAGACCTGAAGTAACGACAATGCGATATTAGGATATTGAGATATTGCGATACTAGGATATTGTGAATTGTCCTTTAGTTTTCAATATCCCATATCCTAATATCTCAATATCCTCTCTCAATTCACCTGAAAATAATTTGCTCTTTTACCCTGGTGTCGCCGTAAACAACTTCGAGTATGTAATGCGTTTCCCGCGAGAACGAAGGCGGCACGCGAAAGGCCAAACTGTTTTGCACGCCGCTGAAGCGGTTGTAATAAACTTTGGCGCCCATCAAATCGTAAATCGTTACGTCAACAGGGCCGCTTACTTTTTCAAAAAATTCAACGTGGATATTGTTGTTCTGAACCGGGTTGGGGAAGACGCGTATCAATTGTTGCCTGTCGGAGGAACGCAACAAGACGGTGTTTGAATAATCCGTTTTGCCTTGTAGGTTTTGCGCGGCAATGCGGTAAAACATTTTGGGTGCCGATGTTGTATGCAAGTACGTATAGGTTGCCGTAGCGGCAAGGCTTGTATTTGTTTGCCGGCTTACTTCGGCAAACTGAATTCCATCGGTTGAAAATTCCAACGCATACCAACGGTATTTCCCGTTTTGTTCTGCACGGCAGTTTAACCGGCTTTGACCCTGATAGTATTGTCCCGTGAGCGAAACACCTTCCAGCGGCAACGGCGCCTGCGCCGCAAAGATGGGCAGCTTGGGAAACGAACTTCCCAACACGGTTGCCGATTCGGTTGCGGTTAAGCAAAGCCAGTCCTGCATAACCGTTGCGTACAACTGGCGGAAGTCGTACTGCATGTTCACTTGTGAGTTTACATCAATGTTGCCGCTGCCGTTAAGTGAAAACGACGCCGACGTGCCGATGATGCCTGCCTGAAGAGCAGCCCCGAAAAAAAACACAGGGGCAGCCGTACCGTGATCGGTACCCACAGAGGCGTTGCTCATCACGCGGCGGCCAAATTCGCTAAAGGTCATGCCCGTTATTTTGGCTCCCTTTCCCATCTTTTCTATGTCATCTTGAAAAGCAACAATAGCTTTCGACAGAATGCTCAAGTTGTTGGCCTGCGTACCGGTGATCAAATCCGAATTGACTTGCGCCGAATGCGTGTCGTGCGAGTATGGATGATTGACAATATAAATCGGCGTTTGCAGTCCGCCGCCAATCAGTCGCGCCACGATCTTTAATTGATTGGCCAGCGTATTACCCGATGCCGGGTACAACGTTGAAAGCGTTTGCTGCGCATTGTAAGCGGATGTGATGCGGCCGCGGTACACATTGCTTTGGTCTTTCATCAACCGCAAAAACGTCAGTTCGTGACCGTAATCATTATTTGGCGCCGGGTCAGTCGTAGCGTTAATCACGTTTAGCAACGCATTCGGGTCCGTAACATTATAACCCATGTTCACCGCCGGGCCTTGTAAAGAAAACGGCAGGGTTGAACCAATTTGAACGGCCAGCGGATCGGGGGCTTGCGTGTTGGGATAATTCTGTGGATAAGCTGGGTAAGTCGTATCAAGTTCTCTGCCCAACCAACCGGTATCCCAATATTGATTGGATGCGGAGCCGGAAAACCAAATATCCGTTGCTCTAAAGTGACTGAAATTTGGATTGGGATAAGAGACCGCCTGCACGATGGCAAGCTTGCCGTTGTTGTACAAATCACGCATCTCGGTCATGGCCGGATTTAAGCCGGTGGTGCTTGTTCCATTCAGTGCAAGAATGTTGGCTTGCGGTGGCAGGATGTTGCTGCGAACATTTTGCAGGTTAGAATATTTGTCCAGGGGAATGACGGTGTTCACCCCGTCGTTGCCGCCGTTTTGCTGAATGATGACGAGCACCTTGCCACAACTCTGCGAACTTTGCGCCAGCACGTCGAGCAGACTGTTGCCGGTAGAAGGTGAAGCAAAAAGCGGGATGTTGTTGAGAAGCAACGGAACCGAAGCAGCGGACGTGTTTTTTATAAAATCGCGGCGTTTCATGTGTTGATTGTTTGAAGGAAAGGATGGTTAATCGTGAGTGGTGAGTAATGAGTCAGGCATTCACTATTCACTATTCACTACTCACCACTCACAGCTTACATTAATTGATATTCGGCCAGTTGACAAATGCCCGAAAGAAGATTCTTCAACCGCGGTTCAATCACCGAGCGGTTGGCCGATGTTTGGTTGTTGTACCACGTATCCCAAGCCGTGGTCCAATACGAATCAGTGGATTGTCCGCTTAACAAGGTTGAGCCTTTCAGTTGGTCTTTCTGTCCCTGGCTTAAATCAATCGGCAAAAGATATTTTATGCAAATGGCGGTTAGTGCATTGGGATCGCGGGCAACCGTATTGCCAAATGAAAGCGCAAAAGCCACCGGGTCAACTTTAAAGGAACGCAACGTAGTTCCGCCGCTGTACACACCGCCCACCGTATGCCCGTTAAACATGTCCTGGATAAACGTGAAGCGCTTTTGCACGGAGTTGGAATTAATCCAATACTCGTGGTAGGCCGGTGTTTGATAATAAGCGTTCCATCCCGAAACGTTTGGTATGGTGCCCATCTGTTGCTCCATATTCAGGCAATAACCGTCGTTGTATTTGCTCCAGATCCGGTATTGGTATTCGGTGTTAACATCGGTGGTGTTCAAAGCCAGCATGTTTATGGCGCCGCCCACCAAATCGAAGGGGCTTTTAATGTAACAACCGCGGTTGGCCATGTCGAAGAAATGTTCGCTCTTGAACAATTGGCTCAATACCGGCTGTATGTTCCAGTTGTTGCTCACAAAGGTTTGCGCCAGCGGCGTAATCACATTCGCTTCCACGTTGGCGTCAACATCGTAATAAACAAAATAGCGGTACAACCTGCGGCAGATGTATTTGCTTACTTCTACCTGCTTTGAAAAAATCATGTTGATGAGCGCATCAAGTTCGTTTGCACCAGCGGCTCCGGTTTGACCCGTGATCACCGTATTGTTGAAAAACGAAGAAAAAGTTTTGTTGCCCTGCTTGTGCGATCCCGAAACAAAATTGGTAGCGGGATTCGCGGTGTTTATGTTTTGCACCCGCCAGCCGGTAAGCACTTGTGCAGCCGCTACTACATCGCTTTGCGCATAGGTGTTGTTTGGATCGTCCTTGCCCAGCGTAAAAAGTTCCATTAACTCGCGTGCAAAATTTTCATCGGGCGCCGTGGCGCTGTTTTGCTGGTTGTTCAGGTAATACATCATGCCGGGTTCTACGACGATGGCCCGGATAAGCGTTTTGAAATTGCCCAGCGCATTGTCGCGAAAGAGTTTGAAATAGCGATAAAAGAACCGTGCGGAATTGGTGTTGATGTACGCATTGGACGATTGGTAAATGGTATCAAAATCAATGGGAATAAAATGATACCAGAACCAAACCATTTTTTCTCGGATGGTTTGATCGCCGTTGAGCGCAAGTCCAAATAGCCAGCGGCGCATGCCGCTATTCCGGTTGCTGTTGGTGGTTTGCCCCACGGAGCTTGTGGTGAAGAAATCGGCCGTCCAATCAGCGCCATAAGCCAGGTTGTTTTCGTCGGCGTTGCCGGAAATATTCTGATACCAGTTTACCGGCGGCGAAGGCGGGGTATTGTTGATGTTGAGCACCGCATCCACCGCGGCTGATGGCGTTAGCGGAAGCAAGGCATCTACCCAGGCTTTCTTCCAGCCAAAGTTGGTGCGTCGCAGCAGGTGCAGCGCTTCCCATTCGGTCCAGGCGCCGGTATAAGGATTAAGGCCACTGGTAACGGGATTGCCCGTGCGTTGCGCGGCGCTTGCATCTTCTTCAGCCCCTACTTTTAATTGCATTTCTTGGGTGCTGTAGTGCCGCGTGGTTAATTTTTTCCGGCTGTACTTCTGAAACAGCGGGTCGTCTTGGGTGTCAGTGTCAGCCGGGGCGGCAAGCGAACGAAAGAAATGCCTTCGTGTAAAATTTTTGTTTCCCATAGCAAAGCGTTTGAGGTGAAGAAAGGGCGGGTAGAGACGTATTAAATTTATGCATGAATCGTGTCGCAAAATCAGGCTTGGATTGGTTTTCGACAAAACACAAAAAAAGTTGGATGAAACTGTGGAAGCTCCATCCGGTTTGACTTCCATCTTCTTTTTTCTATATTGCGCCCCTTTACCAACGCTATCTGTTTCTATGAGGAAGACTCTATGTTTACTTCTGTGCCTGTTTTCAGGCGTCATTGTCTTTGGACAAACAATCTCTCCAAGTAGCGCTACTACTTTTTGTGAAGGTGGAAGTGTGACGCTAACCGTCTCGGGAGCAAACGGCAATCCTTCTTTTCAATGGATAAAAGACGGAGCAAATATTTCCGGCGCAACTTCATCAACATTTGTTGTGACTGCATCGGGCAGTTATAGTGTTTCACTTTCCGGCGGCGCGGCGCTCACGCCGGTTGACGTAACGGTAAATCCCAAACCGGCATTTAATTTTTCATTTACGAACAACAATGCTTGCGCTGGCACTTCAATTCAGTTTACGCCGAACATAACGACCGGCACGGCCCCATTTACATACGATTGGGATTTTGGCGATGCCGGCACGTCAAGCCAGCAAAGCCCGACACACAGCTATTCTTCATTTGGCTGCGGTACTGTGCAATTTACCGTAAAGCTCAAGGTCACCGACGCCAATGGTTGCACGAATACTGTAACAAATCTGGTGGATGTAAAGCAGGTGCCTGATATAGACATGAAGGATGCTGCCAATCCCTTTAATCAATTCAGCAACTGTAAAAATTCTCCCTCGACAACCAATCCCAATTTTGCAATCAGCCTTGCTTTCAATACGCCCAGTCCTTCATGCGCTGCAAGTTATACGGTGAGTTGGGGCGATGGAAACACACAAAGCAATTTAACGGCAGCCAATTTCCCTTTGCCGCACACCTATACGCAATTGGGCACTTTTGATTTGGTGGTTACGGTAACCGGGACTAATGGTTGCACGTATAGCAAGACCTACAAAGTAGTTAACCAGTCGAATCCCGCTGTTGGTATTTTGGCGCCAGGAAACACAACCGGTTGCGCACCGGTCGGCTTTTGGTTTAAGCTGAAAGGTTATGAGCTAAATTCACCGGGCACTACTTACACCTGGGATTTTGGTGACGGCACTCCGCTGGTGACATGGACAAACATTACGATTGATTCTATTTTTCATGATTTCAATGCTACTTCTTGTACAAAAACAGGCGGGCAATTTATTGTGAAGGTTACTGCCACCAACGGCTGTAAATCTACTACGGCTACGGTGGACAACATCACGGTTTACATAAAGCCAACTGCCGGATTTACAACACCGGCATCGGGCTGCGCGAATACGTCTGTGAATTTTGTCAATGCAACCGTCGGAGGATATAACCAAGGCACTTGTGATCGCACAACATTGTATAGTTGGGACTTTGGCGATCCTAACTCCTCACAGAATACGTCCACTGCTACAAACCCATCGCACACATATTCTTTGCCCGGAGTATATACAGTTATGCTTATAGCTGAAGGCTCATGTGGCAAGGATACTGTTAAGAAAACCATCTGCATCGTTGCCGCTCCCACCGCTTCTTTTACACTCGACAAAACAGAAGGGTGCGCACCGCTGACCGTTGCCGCTACAAATACGTCCAGCACGCTGAATGACTGTGTGCCTGCAACTTATCAGTGGACAGTGACCTACACATCATCAAACTGCGGCACAACCAGCAACTGGAACTTTGCCAACAACGCCAATGCTTCCTCCACTCATCCGTCTTTTTCAATTACGAACCCAGGCACGTACACCATCAAACTTAGTGTCACCAACTCTTGCGGAACAGTTAACAGCACTAAAACAGTTGTGATAAAAAGACCGCCTACGGTAACGATTAATACCATTCCCAATGCCTGCGGCGCAACCACCTTCACGCCTGCGGCGAACGTCACCAACTGCGGCACCGGAATACTTACTTATTCCTGGGTAATAGACGGCGGTGCGCCCATCACAACAGCCAACCCTGGAAGCCTAACGTTCAATACGCCGGGAATACATACGGTTTCGTTAACCGTATCAAACGAATGCGGTTCTGCATCGGATACAAAAAGTTTTGTCGTCAATCCCGTTCCTGCTCTAACAATTCCTACCAACCAAACGTTTTGCCCGGGGCAAACAGCCGGGCCTTACACCTTTACCAGCACAACATCGGGTGCTACCATATTATGGAGCGCATCAGGCCCATCTATCAACTTGCCTTCTCCATCCGGAGCCAATACGATTGGCACCTTTACAACAACAAACAGCACCGCGTCCGCACTAACTGCTACGATCAACGTAACAGCAAACGCTAGCGGTTGTACCAACTCGTCTTCCTTCACCATCACCGTCAATCCCAAACCAGCTAATCCAACCGTTACCACTCCGGTTAATTATTGTCAAAACGAAACAGCCGCTCCGTTAACAGCTACGGCGGCAAGCGGCCATACGCTTTTGTGGTACACGGCTGCAACCGGCGGTACTGGCAGCACAACGGCACCTACACCTTCTACATCATCAGTAGGCAGTGTGCCTTATTATGTGAGCCAGATAAATACAACAACAGGTTGTGAAAGCGGAAGAGCCATCATCAACGTTGCGGTGAAGCCTGTGCCTTCTATCACCGCCGCCTTTACCAACCCAACCAGTTGCGCATCGGCAACAGGTAAAATCGTCATCAGTGGTTTAATCACCGGCTCAACTTATGCAGTTGGTTATGACAAGAACGGAACACCGGTTACACCAACTAATCAAACAGCGGTTGCAGGCGGCACCATCACCATTAGCAATCTTGCTGCCGGCACTTATGCCAATATCAGGGTTACGCTGAGCGGCTGCGCATCCAATGTCGTTGGGCCTTTTACCCTCAGCGATCCAAACCCGCCGGCTACACCCACAGCCGGGAGCAACTCGCCTTTGTGCAGCGGCCAAACATTGAGCCTCACAGCCAACAGCGCCACTTCCGGCGTGAGCTATCAATGGTCAGGGCCCAACGGTTTTTCCAATACCGTACAAAGTCCAACACGATCCAATATAACCATAGCAGATGCCGGTATCTATTCGGTAACGGCAATGCTGGCCGGTTGTTCATCGCCTGCTGGTACCGTTACCGTTGTTGTAAACCAAACACCGGTTACACCAACCATCGTCCCTAACAGTCCTGTTTGCAGTGGCACCACAGTTAATTTAAATGCAACGACAAGCACCAGTGGTGTAAGCTGGAACTGGACGGGCCCCAACGGTTTCACAAGCCCCGTTTTCAATCCCAGTATTTCCAACGCCTCTACTGCATCGGGCGGCACCTACACCGTAACCGCTACGCTTGGTACGTGTACATCAGCTACGGCTTCGACCATTATTACGGTGAAACCAACACCTTCCATTACTGCCACTGCTTCTAACCCTACAGCCTGCAATTCAGCTACGGGTTTGATCACCATTTCCGGCTTAAGCAACAATACAAACTACACGTATAACTACCGGAAAAACGGTGTTGCCCAATCAACGGGTTCGGGTACTTCTTCGTCAACAGGCACACTTGTCATTGGTAACCTTACTGCCGGTACGTACGATAACGTTACGGTTACTTTAAGCGGCTGCCCAAGCAATGCCGTCGGTCCTTTTACCTTGTCCGATCCTAACCCGCCCGCTACACCTGTGCCAACCGTCAACAGTCCCATTTGCGAGGGCGGCACGCTGACACTCGGCACGACGGCCGTTACCGGTGCTGTCTATACATGGACAGGCCCCAACAGTTTTAGCAACAATCTGCAAAATCCAACCATCACGAACGCTACCGTTGCAGCCAACGGGACTTACTCACTCACGGTAACGGTGGCCGGCTGTGCTTCGGCAGCAGGCACAGTGGCGGCAGTCGTAAACGCAACGCCGGTAATTACTACCGTTGGCGGCCACTCTCCCGTTTGCACAGGCACTGCCATCAATCTTTCGGCAAACAGCAATTTTGCGGGTCAGTTTACATGGAGTTGGTCAGGGCCAAATGGTTTTACAAGCACGCTGCAAAATCCTACCATCAACAATGCAACGGTGAACGATGCAGGAAACTATACCGTTATTGCAACGGCAACAACCGGTGCTTGCGCTTCTGCTTCCAGAACAGTGACGATAGTGGTGAATCCAACACCGGTCATTGTAAGTGCTGTTGCCAACAATCCAACGAACTGTAATGCAGCAACGGGAAGCATCGAACTAAACGGCCTTACAGCCGGCGCAACATACTCCTTGAATTATACGAAGAACGGAACGGCTGAAACACCCAGAACCATAACGGCCAATGCAAGCGGCGTAGTCATCGTCAATAATCTTTCTTCCGGTGCATACGACAACATTAGTGTTAACTTATCCGGTTGCGCATCAAACCAGGTAGGACCTTATACTTTAGTTGACCCGAACCCGCCAGCTACACCTGTTGTTACGAGCAGCGGGCCGGTGTGCAGTGGCAATACCTTAACCCTTAATGCCAGTACTACCACAGCCGGAATAATTACCTGGTCATGGACAGGGCCAAACGCTTTTATACGCAACGCACAAAGTCCTTCCATCAACAATGTAAGCCTGGCGGCCAACGGCATTTATAGCGTTACGGCAACACTCAATGGTTGTATTTCGGTAGCGGGAACAGTAAACGTGGTTGTGAACGAAACGCCTGCCGCAGCGGCCATTTCGAGCAACACGCCTGTGTGTACAGGCAATCCGATTACGCTATTTTCTACTACAAGTTTTACCGGGGCACTTACTTATTCATGGAATGGGCCTAATGGATTTACCAGCAGCCTTCCCAACCCGTCCATTGCCAATGCCACTCTTGCGGAAACTGGCAATTACAAACTTGTCGTTACGGCTACAACGGGTAGCTGTCCTTCCGCTGAAAGCACAATGAATGTTGTTGTTAATCCAACGCCCGTCATTACCGGAACAAACAGCACAGACCCAACAAACTGCAACACCGCTACAGGAAGCATTATAGTAAAAGGGCTTTCGGCTAGTGCAACTTATACGGTGAGTTATACGAAAGGCAGCACGCCGCAAACGGCAACAGTGATGGCTAATACAAGCGGTGATGTAATTATCTCTAACCTTACTGCGGGTATATATAGCAATGTCAGCGTTTCGCTGTCGAGTTGTTCTTCTAATACCGTAGGGCCGTTTACGCTTACCGATCCCAATCCACCGGCATTGCCGGTAGCGGGAAGCACCGGACCGATTTGCAGCGGCACAACGCTCCTGTTAAATGCAAGTACCGTAACTACGGGTAATCTTGTATGGTCATGGACAGGACCGAACGGCTTTGTCAGCAACCAACAGAATCCCTTCATTGCCGACGCCGCTGTTGCTGCATCCGGAACGTATTCCGTAACGGTTACGCAAAACAGTTGTGTATCGGCTGCAGGAGTGGTAAACGTGGTTGTGAACGAAACACCGGCAATGCCGACCGTCGGCAGCAACGGGCCGCTTTGTGCAGGCAGCACATTGAACCTAACGGCTTCGACGGCTACACCGGGCACCATGACCTGGTCGTGGACCGGACCGAGTGGTTTTGTCAGCAACGAGCAAAATCCAAACATCACCAACGCGACACAGGCAGCAACCGGAACCTACGCGGTTACTGCAACATCAACACAGGGCGCCTGCCCTTCACCCTCAGCAAGCGTTCCGGTGACGGTACACCCGGAATTAGTTAACGAAATTGACATGGTGGCGAAAACACTTTGCTACGGACAATCCGTAACCGTCAGCAGCACAACCATCTCAGGTGGCAACGGAACCTATACCTATCAATGGGAGCAAAGCGCCGACAACCTTACATGGACATCATTGACAGGGCAGACAAGCGCCTCCATTACCATTGCACCAGCAACAAGTCTTTATCTGCGCAGAAAAGTAAGCAGCAATCCTTGCCAGTCGTTTAGCTTGTCGGTTTATATTGCTGTGCAGCCGCCGGTATCGAACAACACGGTGCAAAAAGACGAAGCCGTTTGCGTGAATACGGCCGCTTCGACCCTGATCGGTTCTGTTCCAGCCGGTGCAAACGGCGTTTACGATTACCGGTGGGAAAAGAGCACCGACAATGGAAGCACGTGGTCTGTCATCGGTGGCGCAACAGCGAAGGACTTTTCTCCCGGCGTGCTCGCATTGACGACGCAGTTTAGAAGGATTGTAACCACCTCGCTTTGCACAGGCCCGCAAAGCAGCACCAGCAACGCGGTCACCGTCACCGTTCGCCCCGATGCCAAAGCATCGTTCCTGCCAAAAGATACCTTGAACTGTCCGCCATTCAACATCTCCCCTGCTAATGTAAACCTGCAAACCTATCCGGCGCAGAACGGAAGCTATCAATGGTTTGCAAACGGCGTGTTGATTGGGAGCGGAACATTCCCCGGCTATACTATCGTAAACGAAGATGATTCGGTAACGATTAAATTGAAGGCAATCTCGCTTTATGGTTGCAAAGACGACAGCCTTTCAAGAAAATTCTATACGTATAAACTGCCGCATCCTTCGTTTAACCTTAGCGATACGGTGGGCTGTGGCCCATTGACCGTACAGATACAGAACACGACGCCCAATACGCAACTGTTTACCTACTTCTGGAGCTTTGGCAACGGCCAAACTTCGTCGCTAGCGCAACCGTCGAGTGTAATCTTTCAACCTAATCCGGCTTACGGCGACACGATTTATAAAGTCAAACTGAAAGTGTTTTCGGTATGCGATACGGTAACAGTGTCAAAAGACATCCGCGTAAAGTCAAAGCCTAAAGCTTTGTTCACGCCAACAAAAACCGTTGGTTGCTCGCCAATGCATGTGACGTTTAAAAACACGTCGAAGGGAACGAACAATACTTACTTCTGGAATTTTGGCGATGGCACTACGTTGTCTACCACGAATCCTGACAGCGTCCAACACACCTTTGTCACAGGCGCGGTGGATACTTTTTACGTAAAGCTTAAAGCCGTTAACGAATGCGGCGCCGATTCGTTAACCTATTCAATCATCGTTGCGCCCAACAGCATTCGCTTAAACCTTGCGGTGAACGGCACCGACCATTTTGGTTGCGAGCCGCACCCCGTTTCTTTCATCAACAACTCGCAAGGTGCATCGGTCTTTCTTTGGAATTTTGGCGACGGCGCCAACACGACAACGACGAAGAATGTTGACACGGTACAGCACACGTATCTTTCACCGGGAACCTACACAGTTCGGCTGCAGGCCATCAACAATTGCAGCGATACAACTACCACCGAAACCATCGTGGTTTATCCAAAGCCAAAAGCATCTTTTACCGCAAATAAATTTTCTGTTTGCATTGGCGATTCAGTGCGTTTCCTCAACCAGTCCGACAGCGCCACGGCTTATCTCTGGACCTTTGGCGACTGCAACACGTCAACGCTGACAAATCCTTTTCATCTTTACACAACGCCGGGCAGCTATGTTGTTTCGCTTGTTGCATTTCGAAACAACGCATCGGGCAATGTGTGTACGGACAGTGCGAAGCAAACGGTCACGGTATCAACAACGCAAACGGGCTTCTTTACCGTGAGCGATTCGGTGGGACAATGCTCGCCGTTCACGGTAACATTTGTCAATAAAAACAAGCCTTCTGTTTCGGCTGTTTGGGATTTGGGTGACGGCACAACGGCAACCGGCGACAGCCTCGTTCATACTTATACAACCGCGGGAACTTATCTTGTAAAACTGACGGTAAAAGTTCCGGGCGGCTGCACCTACATCACAACAAAAATGATTAACGTGCTTGGGCCAAAAGGAACCTTGCAATACAACTACGGCTACGTGTGTTCGCCATCGGCGGTGCAGTTCCAGGCCGTGGCAACCGGCGCTTCAACGTATGCCTGGGATTTTGGCGACGGCACTGTGTTGAACACAACGCAGCAAACCGTTTTTCATTCTTACAACAATCCCGGTTATTACCTGCCAAAGGTTACTCTTCAAAGCAGCGGTTGCAACGTATTGCTCAAAGGCATTGATACCGTCAAGGTAGATAAAGTGGATGGGGGCTTTACGTTCGCAAAGAATGAAATTTGCGGCGCAACAACGTTGACTTTTACCGATACTTCACACGTGTTCTTTGGTAGCAAAAGCATTGCCTGGAACTTTGGCGACAACACAAGCGCAGCAGGCAACAATCCTTCGCACGTTTACACCGCAAGTGGCCGGTACACGGTGCAAATGATTGTGCAAAGCAACAGCAGTTGCACCGACACGGTCTCTAAGCAAATTGATATATTGGTGAAGAGCAAACCGATTGTTTCCATCAACGCAACAGACACAGCCTGTACGCGAAGAAGCATAGCGTTCAATGCGCTGGTGCAAACGGTTGACCCGCTCAATCTTGTTCAATGGAATTTATCAAACGGCGCAACGGGCACGGGGCCGCAGTTCAATTACACCTTCACGCAAACCGGCACGTACAACGTTCAACTGATTGCGGGCACAGTGAACGGTTGTTACGATACGGCTTATCACACGGTTCGCATCAATCCTTCGCCGGTGGTAACGGCCACGCCGCCGCTCAATCTTTGCAAGGGCAATACGGTACAGTTAAACGCCATCGGTGCATCTATCTGGCAATGGCTTCCGCTGCAAGGCTTGAGTTGCTATACATGTCCGAACCCAATTGCTTCGCCAACCGTAACGACGCCTTACGTAGTGGAAGGCAAAAACAGTTTTGGCTGCGCCGATTGGGACACGGTTGTCATCACCGTTGTGCAACCGCTGAAGATGACTGTTGCACCAGACGATTCTATTTGTATTGGACAATCAGTAAATCTTTTGGCGAGCGGTGCAACATTCTACAGCTGGTCACCGGCCATTGGTTTGAACAACGTGAACATTTCCAATCCAACGGCTTCACCTGCGGCAACAACGAGGTATCGTGTTGTTGGTTACGACGGCTTCAATTGCTTTACCGACACGGCTTACGTTACCGTTGCCATTGGACAATATCCAACCGTGAGTCTCGGCCCCGATCAAACGTTGGCAACAGGCACCTTGTATCCGTTAACGCCTGTTATCACAAACAGACCGATTAAAACATGGAACTGGACGCCTACCACAAACCTTTCGTGCAACAATTGTGCATTGCCGATTGCAGAAATTAAAAAAGACATTACATACAGCGTTACCGTCACTACGCCTTACGGTTGTTCGGCGAGTGACACCATCAGCATCAAAGTCTTTTGCAAAGACGGGCAAGTGTTTATTCCAAACGCTTTTACACCCGATGGCGATGGCATCAACGACGTGCTGACGGTAAGGGCCAGCGGTATTGTGATGGTGAAGTACTTCCGCATCTTCAACCGTTGGGGCGACCTCATCTTTGAACGGACAAACTTCAAACCCAATGACCCGAATTACGGTTGGGACGGAAAAGTAAGAGGCGTTGTCAACGGACCCGAAGTGTTTGTGTACACCTGCGAAGCGGTGTGCGAAAACGGCGCAAGCTATACCTACAAAGGCAATGTGTCCATCATCAAATAGTGAGTGGTGAAGAGTGAATGGTGAGTGTGCTTTAAGCAAAACAATCTATGTCGAAGAGAACATCAAAAAGTGAAGCGAAGAAAACAAAGCGAAGAAAAATGGATGAAGCTGGAAAACGAGTGTTTTTCTTTTTGTTGTCATCCGTCATCACTCTTCTGTCATCTGCACAAGACATCAACTTCTCGCAGTTTTACGAACTGCCGCTGCTGCGCAACCCGGCGCTATCGGGTTTGTTCAACGGCGATTTGCGCATCACGTCGGCGTTCAGGAATCAGTGGGGAAGTGTAACCGTTCCTTATCGCACACAAGCACTCGGCACGGAATTAAAGTTTCGCTTATCCGATGTGAATTACATGGCGCTTGGCTTACAAGTAACCAATGACGTTGCCGGTGATTCGAAACTGGGCAAAACGGCGATTCTTCCCGCATTGACCTTTCACATTTCGCTCAACGGCGATAAGGATACTTACATTTCCGCGGGCTTTTTGGGCGGGCCGGTGCAACAACGTTTTGATGCGTCCAAACTCAGTTTCGACGACCAGTTTGTGAACGGATCGTACAGCGCCACCAATCCTACGCGACAAGTGTTCACCAACACCAATCTTACCTATTACGATCTCTCCGCAGGGCTTTTGTTCAGCTCTGTGTTTGGCAACGGCGTAAAGTATTATGCCGGCGGCTCCATGTTTCATGCCTTTCAGCCGCTGGTGGCTTTTAGCGGTGCAAAAGACGTGAAGCTAAACCGCAAATACATGCTCAATGCAGGTCTTTCCGCTCCTACTTCAGATGCGGACAAAGTGATTGTTTACATAGATGGCTTTTCACAAGGCGGCAGCACGCAAACGCAAGGCGGCTTAATGTTTAAGCACGACGTGTTGCAGGAAGACGAAGACTACGGCGTGAGTTTATCGGCCGGTGCATTTGTAAGATGGAACGATGCCGTGATGCCCTTGCTTAAATTGGATTATTATCAATTCGGCGTTGGTTTAACCTACGATGTAAACCTAAGCAAACTGCGTTCGGCTTCATCGGCACGCGGCGGTTTTGAACTCACGGCTTCGTACAAAACCTTTTTAAACATTCGCAATTCTTCGGCGGCGGCAGTAAGATGCCCGGTGGCGTTTTAACCCATTCACACAAACAGCGTTTTGGGTTCTGCGTTGTCACGCTGAGCGAAGCCGAAGCGTTGCAGCGAAGGCTTTTATAAGTACCAATCTTCAATGCTGTTGTTGCGGGCTTGCCGGACAATGAACCTGTCAACTTTTTATTTACGAAACCACCTATAATAGTAAACACTTAGCAATAAAAACTTACTGCACAGGATGGCAAAAGCAATTGGTTGTGCTTTTATATTTACGTCTCTGGTTGCTTTAACAACAACAAGCAACCACCTTAACCAAACCGCCGAAAAGAACACTGCTTTTGGCCGGGCAATTAACCGACATGCGAACCCAAAACTGCCAACTGCTCCGGGAGCACAGCCCGCCTGTTTACGTTTTCTTTTTATTAATTCTTAAATCTACAAGTATGAAAAAATCGATCTCGTTTCTCATTTCCTTTATCCTTTGCTTATCCGCAAAAAGTCAGCTAAATAAAACCACATGGCTTGCGGGAGGAGCAGGCTCCTTTTATTCCTATACGGAAGATTATAATACATCTGGTTATAGTGAAACCTCTAAATACACAAATATTGATGTTTCTGCATCAATTGGTTATTTTCTTGCCGACAAATTTGCAACTGGTTTAAGGCCTTCCTTCTCATCAACGAAAGGAGAGGCAATAAGAACGAGTATTGGAAGTGGGGGATCTACCAATTCATATAGGTTAGGAATAGGTCCATTTGTTAGGTACTATTTTCTAAAGAGTGACCAACAATTTAATATACTCGCAGACGTAAGCTACCAATTCGGTTTCTATCAAAGATTAGGATCATTACATAGCAAAGGAAAAAACAATACATTTTCTCTAATGGGAGGAAGTGAGATCTTTTTCAATGAAACCGCTGGCGTAGAAATATTGCTTGGTTATGCCCAGAAAATTTTATCAATTGATAACGCTCAAGATGGATTTGATAGCAAACAAAAAGGATTTCAAGCATCCGTAGGTTTTACACTTCATTTAAGAAAACTCTGAAACAAAACTCATGAAACGTTTTTACCTCGTAACTATCTGCCTTATTATGATGAAAATAGTTATTGCCGAATCGATAACACCGGCAATAACTGATGAATATTGTCCTAATGTCGAATATACTTTTACGGTAACTATCCCAAAAACCTACTCGAGCATGATAGGTGTTAATTCCGCTGTTGTTACTCAACTTCCGTCAAGCCCAGTAGGTAGTACCTTTACATTCAAGGAAAGTTTGGTGATGTAAATCAGAAGCAAACATTCCGTATCAACTACACTGATGGCACTTCTTATGATTTCGACTTCAAAAAAATCAAATCTTTATTCTTTTCAATCAGTTGTTCGCAAGTGCCGAATCAAGCAACCATCAACGTTCCGCTTTGTCAAACATCCAACATTACTGTGTCATTTAGCAATGTTCAATGGGGTACTAACTTTGAAAGTCCTACTCTTTGTTTCGGTTCCATAACAACATACGAATACCAATTGCCGAGCGGTTGGGTTCTGAATGGCGTTACCTCAACAGGCAGCAATTGGATAGCCGGTAGCAGTGGCGTATCAATCACGCCTGATGCAACCACCGGAGATGGCGGCGTGATACTAATCCGGCCAACCAATTCATGTGCATCGGGTTTGCAAAACGGACAGGTTCCGGGACAAATTCCGATTTCGCGGCCACAGCCCAACCTTACCACAACGGCTTCGAATATTTGTGGCGGAACGTATGCGTTTACGCTTCAGAACGTGCCTTCGGGTTCTTCGGTTGTTTGGTCATCCAGTTCCAACATCGCTTTCTCCGGCACGCCTACCAATTCCGGCGCAAGCGTCACTCGCAACAGTACCGGCAACGGCAGTGGCTACGTGCAGGCTGATATTACGCTTCCCTGTTCGTCAACGGTCATTACCAAACGCATTGACATACCCGTGGGCCTTGCCACGCCGTTCTTCAGCGTTGCCATGACGGGCTGCGATTTGGAAGGCCAGGGCATCAGCAACAACTTTCAGCAAGCCGTCACCTACAATTGGTACGTCAACGGCAACTTTTACTCGCACCTTCGAAAGATATTTACCACCGTCAACGACGGCGATATTTATGAATTAACCGTCTCCAATTCGGACTGCGGCGTATCGGACGGCTATTGGGAACACGAGTACTGCGACTATTCATTTAGCCTGTCGCCAAACCCTGCAACTTCCGTTGTTACCGTTGAAACAACAGACGGGTCAGCGATCAGCGAAGTGCGGATTTCGGACAAAGGCGGCAACCTGAAGAAACAAACGAAGTACAGCGGCAAGAACAAAAAAGAACAAGTGAGCCTTGCCTCTCTGCCCGCCGGTGTTTACACCATCCAGGCGTTTAACGGCAAGAAGTGGGTTTCCAAACAACTCGTGAAGCAATAAAACATTGGTAGAAAAATTCAAGAAGAAACCGTCTCGTTTACAAGAGACGGTCTTTTGATTTTAAACGGTCTCCGGCAGAACGTTTACACCAACCGGTTTCTGTAAGCCTGGCCTTAAAATCTTTATCGCAATTCCATTCTTTTCCTGCACTTCGTGCGTCGTTGCACCTCAACGTTTCGCACGGGTTTTCTTTTTCAATCCCGCTTTGCAAAACGCTTCGTCGGCCCGTTTCCGCCATTGGGAAAAGCAAAACCGCAGTTCGTTCATCTTCGGTTGGCAAGGGCCTTTGTGCTGTTTTATGTTTGTGTGGTCAATGCAATTCAACACACACAAAACAAAAAATATGAAACAGTTTTTCACTCTCGTTTTGCTGGCAGCAAGCCTATTTGCCAAAAGCACACCGGTTCACAGCAAGCCAACAGAACCCGCAGCCGTACAGGCTTTTGAAGCCGCCTACGGCAAAAACGCAAACGCCTCATGGAACTGCACACCTGCAGGTTGCCGGGTACAGTTTGAGCACAAAGGCCAATACATCACGGCCGTGTATTCGCAAACCGGCAAACTGCGTTTTTACCAAAAGCACATTCTTTCCACGCAATTGCCCACGGCCTTGCAACTGAGCTTGAAGAACCGCCTGAACGGTTACTGGATCAGCGACGTACAGGAAACCTCGGCACGCAACGGCGCCACTTATGTGCTGACGCTGGAAAACGCTTCCAAGAAAATTACGCTGAACGCAGCCGGCGGCACCTGGCAACAAATCAAAACCATCAGTAAAGCATAGCAGACTTTTTCTCATGTAGCACGGCGACCCTTTCCAGGGTCGCCTTTTTGTTTTAATTTTCAAATGACAAACGCTTCCTTCACCCGACAACGCCTGCTTTATGCCGCTGCGAAATACGCCCAGCAAAAAAATATTCGTCTCTTACCGCGTAAGCGATACCGCCGGGGAAACGGGCCGCCTGGTGGATGCGCTAAAACAGCACTTTTCCGACGACCAAATTTTTATGGACATCGAGAACCTAGAACCCGGCGCCGATTTCACCGAAGCCATTGAACGTTCGCTTGGCGCTTGCGATGTGTTTTTGGCGGTCATCGGTCCGCGCTGGCTTGGCAATGCCGGCAGCGAACCACGCATCAACAATCCCAACGACTGGGTACGGTTGGAAGTCGGCACAGCACTAAAACGCAACGTTCGCGTGGTGCCGGTTTTGGTGGACGGCGGAACCTTGCCAAACGCAGAGCAATTGCCCGAAGATTTGCAGCCCTTGTTGCGGCGACAATCCATCGAAATCAGCAACAAGCGCTGGCGCTACGATACCGACCAACTGATTAATTTTTTGGTAAACACCGCCGGCATTCCGCCCAAAAGGGCGGCCTTGCAAAGCGCTTCTTCGCCGGCGGCAAAACCCACAAAGAAAAAAACCTGGTTGTACGTGGCCGGCGGCTTTGTGCTTTGCTTTGTGGTGTTTGCCGTAATCGGTTCATTGATGCAGGACGAAAAAAAAGCCGGCAATACGCAATCTCAATCAGGCGCAACCAAGCCAATGGAAAACCTGTCCTCAAACACCGGTTCTTCTTCGAACGAAACATCGTTACCCGCTGCCTCAAGCGGCGAAACCAACAACGCCGTTGAAAGCATTACCGGCGTTTGGGATGAGGTGGAGGAAGGGCAAACAGCAACCTTGTTATTAACCCAAAACGGTTCGCAAATAACGGCGGAGGCGCAAACGGCGGGCCAGGCGATTGGCACCGGCACGGGCCAAAAAGACGGGCAAAGCATCGTGATGAACTTATCGTTATTGGGCGTTGCTTATACGTTGCGGCTCACGCTGTCCGACGATGGAAACACCATGAGTGGAACCTACTTCGTTCCGTCCACAGGCCTTACGCAACAGGAGAAGCTGGTGCGCCGAAAATAACGGCGCAAACCATCCTTTAACGAGGCATCCTTATAAATTTCACAGGCTTGTTTGCGCAAGGCTTTGTAAACTTGACCATGCCTTCCGCTGTTCCTTTTTTTAAAACACGCATAGCGCCTACACCCAGCGGCTATCTTCATGCGGGCAATGCATTAAATTTTTTGTTGACGGCCGCACTGGCGAAAAAGCACGGTGCAAAACTTTTGCTGCGCATAGATGACCTGGACCGCGAACGCTACCGCCAAGCCTACGCAACGGACGTTTTTGAAACGCTTCGCTTTTTAAACATTCATTGGGAGGAAGGCCCGCAAAGCGTAGAAGAATTTGAACGCGAATGGTCGCAACGCTACCGCCTGAATTTATACGCAGCAGCATTGGAAAAATTAAAAGAAGTCAACGCGGTCTTTGCCTGCACTTGTTCGCGAACGCAAAGCGATGCGTGCACCTGCTCTCAAAAAAATTTATCGCTGAATGAAAAGGGTGCAAGCTGGCGCTTGCGCACAAACGAAAATCCTGTTTTGGTAAGAACAATTGACGGGAATGAAACGATTGCGCAATTGCCTGCTCAGATGAAAAATTTTATTGTGCGAAGAAAAGATGGTTTGCCTGCCTACCAACTGGCTTCGGTGGTAGATGATCTGCACTTCGGCATTGACTTCATTGTTCGCGGCCATGACCTTTGGCCTTCTACGCTTGCACAGGTTTTTTTGGCAAGACAACTGGGCGAAGAAGGGTTTGCCGCGATTCGTTTTTATCATCATCCTTTGTTAATGAACGAGAGCGGCGAAAAGTTGTCCAAATCGGCTGGCGATACATCGGTAAAACATTGGCGGGAAGAACGAAGAACCTTGCGTGAATTTCTTGCCTGGGTTGGTAACAGAATCCAGGCGCCAACAACCGGTACCGATGATGTTTTCAATGACTTCCTTTTGTCGCCTTAAACGACAATTTGCCCTGCGCAATCGCCCCGCAAAATTGTCGCAATTGGGCCTGCATTCGCTTTCAATTTCAGCCATCTTTGTGCACAACAAAATCATTTTCTTCACCGCCAAAATCAATCAATCATGGCCAGCGTTTCCATCTATCTTAATTTCCAGGGCAACACGAAAGAAGCGTTCGAGTTTTACAAGTCTGTTTTTAAAACCAATTATTCATCGCCTTTTATGTACATGCGGGATATTCCTGCTGACCCAAACATGCCGGCGCTTCCCGAAGCCGAAAAAAGCGCCGTCATGCACGTAGCATTGCCCATTTTGGGCGGCGTGCAAATCATGGGCACCGACATGCTGGAAAGCATGGGACACAAACTAAAGATCGGCAACAACACCACCATCAATCTTGAACCCGATTCTAAAGAAGAAACCGAACGGTTGTTCAATGCGCTTTCGGAAGGCGGCAGCGACGTTTCGCCCTTGCAGAACCAGTTCTGGGGTGCTTTGTGGGGCACATGCCTTGACAGGTTCGGCATTCGTTGGATGTTCAATTACACGAAAAAATAAAACCGCACAGAGACCGTTGTGAATGGTGAGTCGCATGTCTCCGCACTCACCATTCACTATTCACTCTCGTTGCCATCCATACAGTATCTTCAACGCCGATGGTTACGGTGTTACAGATTATTTTCGTACTGGCCCTTGTTGTTTTGCTGATCCTGCTTGTGTTTCGCACAAGACAAGCGGCTGCCTTCATTCTGCCCGATCATTACCTGGATTTGCTGAACGATTATGTTTCCTTTTATGCAGGCCTTGACGAAGACGGAAGGAAAAAGTTTGAAGAGAAGTTCCAGCGCTTTTTATCAACCGTAAAAATTACCGGCGCCAATGCCGATGTGGAAGACCTCGATCGTGTGCTGATTGGCGCGGCGGCTGTTATCCCTGTTTATTTTATTCCCGATTGGGAATACATAAACCTGCGGGAGGTTTTGGTTTATCCCGGCAATTTCAACACCGATTTTGAACAGCACGGCCGCGAACGAACGATCTCGGGGATGGTAGGTTCGGGCGGATTGGAGAACGTGATGATTCTTTCGAAATGGGAGTTGCGGCAGGGCTTCATCAATGGCAGCAGTAACCGAAACACGGCCGTTCATGAATTTGTTCACCTCGTTGATAAAATGGACGGAACGCTGGACGGTGTGCCCGAACTTTTGCTGGAACGCAAATACGTTGGGCGCTGGAAAACATTGCTGGAAGAAACAATGCAGGACGTCAGAAGCGGCCGCTCGGAGATAGATGCCTACGCCGCCACCAGCCCGGTGGAATGTTTTGCGGTACTGGCAGAATATTTTTTTAGCCGGCCGGAAACGTTTCGCCAATTGCATCCCGAACTGGATGAACTGATGCGGCGGATTTTTGTACGTCGTTAGAAAGACACCGTTTATTGCCGAAAGACTTCTTTACAGCCATTCTTTGCGTTCCAATAGTTCGGCTTAAACTTCTACACCATCGCCGAAACAGTTTATTGGGAAATGAACCCAATCGTTTTTATATTCACAAGGCCTAACGCAAGACCTTCCCTCCGTCCATTTTTTCCCTTCTGAAAACAACGCCTTCCGCGCCTTCACGAAGCAAGTTTAGTAAGTACAATTCACAGTCCTAAAATTTTACGTATGCCGCAACCAGAAACCAACAAAAAATTTTACGTCGGTGTTTGCATGGCCGGCGCTGTATCGGCCGGTGCTTATACTGCCGGCGTGATGGATTACCTGATTGAAGCGCTGGAAGAATGGCGCAAACAAAAAGAAGCGGGCAACCCAAACACGCCTTCTCACGAGGTGGAGATTCCGGTCATCGGTGGCGCATCTGCGGGTGGCATGACGGGCATCATTACGGCCGCGGCACTTAATCATTCCATTACACCGGTAAAGCCACCGAAAACGGCCAATGCGAAGGAAGAACATCCCGAAAACAAATTCTATCATTCCTGGGTGGATCTTTTGGGCGAAGACATGTTTTCGATGATGCTGGATACTGCGGACATGGAAGACGAACAAATCATCTCGCTGCTTAATTCTTCCTTCATTGATACGGTGGCAAGCCGCGTGGTGCAAACCGATGCCGCGGGATGGAAACCCGCGCCGCCTTACATCAGCAAAGACCTGAAAGTATTTGCCACGCTCACCAATCTTGAAGGCTTTGGTTACAACATTGCCATGAAGGGCACGGGTAAATCACCCGCCAAGTATTACATGTCCATTCACAACGACTACGCTTGTTTTAAACTGAATGCCGACGGCGAAATGCAGCACAGCGAAGAAGACGGCTGGATACCGCTTGATTTTAAAACCGGCGAGAACACCGACGTGGCAAAGAACGCCGCAATGGCCACCGGCGCTTTCCCTGTTGGGTTGAAATCGAGGGAACTGAAACGCGAAGCCGCAGAGGTAAACAAGCTGCCCTTCTGCCGCGATGTGACCGACCACTTTCCGGTAAAAGGCCCCTACTGCACCACGCTTAACGTTGACGGCGGCGTGATTAACAACGAGCCTTTTGAACGGGTGCGTGAAGTGTTGAACAACGTTGCGGCAGACGATGAGAAAGAAGATGAAAACGGTAACAAAGCCTACAATAACGAGAACAAGTTTGGTAGCACGGTGCTCCTGATTGATCCTTTTCCGAGCCACGAGCCGGGCGCCTTTAAAGGCAGCCAAAAATTGTTTGATGTAGTTGGCCTCACCTTCGGCGCCATGCTGGAGCAAATGCGGGCCAAGCCCGCAAAACTTGCCGACGCGATGAACGACAATTGCGTGGGACAATTTTTAATTGCGCCTTCGCGCCGCCTGCCCAAACTTGACGGCACGGAAAAAGATGCCGCCGGCGATGAAGCCATTGCCTGCGGAGCGATGGGCGGCTTCAGTGGTTTTTTGAACAAGGAGTTTCGCATTCACGATTATTTTTTGGGCCGCTTTAATTGCGAACTTTTTCTGCGCGATTATTTCACGGTATCGGAAAAAGCGCTGAACGAAAACGAAATCTTCCGGCAGGGTTATGCGGGCATTAACAAAGAAGTCTTTGCGTCAAAACGCAAGGAAGGGCATTACCAAATCATTCCCATTTTTACACCGCACCCGCCCGACCGCGAATTGCCTATGCCCGTTTTTTCAAGCGGCAGCAATTGGCCGTTAATGGAAGAAAAAAATGTAGACGCCTTTGAACCCGCCGTGCGCAAGCGGGCCCAAAGCCTGTTGATGAACAGCGTGAAGCTGAAAGGAATTGAAAAGTTTTTGGTGTGGGTTGGCGCCAAAGTGGTGCTCAACGGGCTGCTTACAAAAAAGGTAATGGAGGCGATAAAAAAATCACTGCAAGCACAGGAGCTTTTGCGCGGCGCTCCGGGCGAAGGAAAGGTATCGGAAGGCGAAGTAAGACTCGTTCGCAAAGAACAAGTGGCGGAGAAAGAAACATAAACCGCAGAAGAAACACGCCGCGATTTTTTCGTTGCTGTTGATGTTAACGAGCAGATTTTGTGCTTAACGTACCAACAACCGAAGCACGAACGGCCTTCAATCAATCCAGCACAAACTGCCCGTCTTTGTAAATAACTTTTTCTGTTCCGTTGCGCAACCGTGCATTGACCGTTCGGTTGGTGGTGCTCACAATGTCGGTATGCACTTTGGGACAACTGTTGTAACCCATCTCCGCCCATTGCTCGTCGGATACGGCGGACATGTCACCGGTGAAGGTGTCTTTGTACGCATTGCCCAGCGCAATGTGCGTGTTGCCAAAAGTGCCGCCCGTGTTTTCGTCAAACAAGGTCGTGGCCATAAACTTTGTGATGCGGGAATGGCGTTTGTCGGTGAGCGAAAACTCGCCCACCTTGTCGGCATTTTCCTGCGCAATCATTTCCTTCAACGCGTCTTCGTTTTCCGTGGCGGACGATGCCGTTACCACGCCGTTTTCGAACGTGAGCGATACACCCGAAATGCGTTTGCCCGAATAATACAAAGGCTGGTTGAAGCGAATGAAACCGTTCGTGCCACGCCAGTCGGGCGACGTGAAAATTTCAAAAGAAGGAATGTTTTTCCCGCCGCCGCTCAACCATTTGCGGTGTTCGCCAAGGCGGATGTGCAAGTCAACGTCTCCGCCTTTTACGTGCAGGTCTTCAATGGCCAAAGCATCCAGCTTGTCTTTAATTTCTTCAATCTCTTTTTGCACTTCTTTCCATTTGGCCACAGGGTCATCTTCGCGCAGGTAACAGGCATCAATAATTTGTTCCCAATAATCTTCCAACGTCAGTCCTGCTTCGGCAGCCATTGATTCGGTGCCGTAAAGGCAAAGCGACCACGATAATCTTCCTTCCTGTTCTTTCTTTTCACGCATCTTCATGTACGGCGCCCTTGCGCTGTTCATGCGGCTGATTTTTGCGGCGGGAATATCTTCGAGGTAATGAACGTCGGGTTCGGAAATGATGAAGAGAATGTGATCGGTGGCCTCCACAATTCCTTTCCAATACGGTTCGGCAAAGAAGCCGATTTGTTCGTCCGTTCCGTTTTGCAACAGGTAACGAACAAGGCTGGTGTCACGTAAATTATTCGGTTGGTAATTCGTGATTACGTTTCCGCCGGCAGCGTAAATTTCTTTGGCAATGGCCGTAAACAAATCTTTTGTGCATTCCTGTGCCACCAGAAAAACCGTATCGCCTTTACCAATTCCTTTGCCGTCGTTCAAGGCATAGTGCACCATTACCCGTGCGTAGTTTTTCAACAGCCGCTCGTCAAGCTTCGTCATGTTTCTTTTCATTTAGACGGTCGAAGTTAGAGAAGGAAGTTTTACAGAACGATGCGCAATCATCAATCGTTCTTGCTTGAATTTTTCTATTCACATCACAGCCTTCTCTTTTCCACAGCCGGAGAAAGCACCGGTCCTAATTGGGTCATCACCGGAGTTGTGGCCTTGCTGCTTTTGTTGCTCCTTTTTCATTTTTCTCCAGAGAAGAAAAAGGAGGAGCAAAAAGAGTAAACCAACCCGTTGCACGTTGCAGTGTTTGCATCAACAATGGAAAATAGAAAAGCCGCTCCATAGGAGCGGCTTTTCTATTCAATTTCTTTCACCTTAGTGTCTTCCAAAACCACGGTTATCATTTCGTTGACCAAAACCACCGCGATTGGTTTCGTTCATTCTTTCGTTGTGGTTGGTTTCTCCTCGCCGTTGTTCCATGCCGCGGTTGTTGTCGTTGTTGCGTTGCTCATAAACGTTACGGTTGGGCGTATTGGCCCGCTGATCGAAACCACCGTTCCGGTTTTCTCTTTGATCAAAACCGCGGTCTCTTTCCATCCGGTTGCGGTCGTCAAAATGTTGGTCTCTTTGGTCGTAACGTTGTTCAATTCTTTGCTCAAAGCGTTCGTTGCCACGGGCCGCATAACCCATGTTTCTGTGATCGCGAAGCACCGGCTGATTGTGGTAGCCGCGGTAACTGTAGTATTGTCTGCGGTAATAATCGGCACGCAAATAAGGTCTCTGTTCGTTAACAACCACTTTGTACGCACCGTATAAATCAAAATTACTGTACACGGAAGGCAGGTAGGGAGATGAGATCCAATCGTAGCCGTCAAAGTACACAAACTCCCGGTTCAGTACGTCGTAGTAAACATCAATATCGGGAAAGTAATAATATTGGGCGTAATCGTAACCGTAGGGTCCCCAATCCGGCTGGGCACCGGTATTAATGTTTACACCTACCCGTACCTGTGCATCCACTTTTTGCAGAAAGAACCCGGATAAGAGCAACAATGCAAAGAATAGTTTTTTCATAAATGATTGCATCAGTTATTAAGCACTGACTGGATAATTAGAGTCCGTTGAACCCCGGTAGTTTAAGGCGGCAAGGGGTATTAACGTTTGCTTATAAAGACTTCGAAGAAGGTAAACAACGTTGTAAAAAGGCTCATCCGCAACAGCAGTTTTATTTGTATTAAACCGACCAAACCTTATTCGGAGAATCTTTCCTAGGTGTTATAGTAGCCCATATACATGCTAACAAAAACACTGCGGCTTACTCAATACGCCATATCCGCACACGACCAATGCGCTGGCGGCTTTTGGTGCTTCGGATGCCGAACCAACCCTGCGTGAACGGATGTTCATCCCGGTAAGAAAAAAAACGTTTCCCGTCAACGTAAAAACTGGAAACGCCGTCCTTTGCCAGTATCGAAATGTGATAGGTTTTGTTGGGCTGCAAAAGGTGCCCGCTGTCTTTCCATTCGCCCACAATCTCCAGCTTGCCGTGGCCGTCGTAGCGGCGCATTCTCGTGGTTGTATTGTAATTGCCGCCCATGCCCACGTAATAAAGTTGCAGGCTGTCGTATTCTTTGAAATCTCCCTTGCGACTGAACAACATTTTCTGCCGCGGGTCTGTCGCCATCCAAAACTGGTTCAGGTCACTCAGCCGGTCGTTGGCTCCGCCTTCCATTACCACCGTGCGATCAAATTCGATCAGCACATTGCCGCTTAATTCTTTTTTGTACCATGCGGTTACGCCGCCCAAGGTATTTAACTCTAACTGTCCGTCTTTTACCGCACAAGCTTTTCGTTCTGCTTCGGCCACTTCTACTATCCAGTTTTTGCTGATGGCCGTGTCGGTAAAATCATCGCTAAACAAAAGAGCCTTCTTGTTGTGCACAGGAAGACTCTCCTGGCAAAACGATGCCGTTTGCAGTGTTGTTAAACCAATAACCATAAGGCATGTGATTCCTCTTTTCATGTTTGCTTTGTGCAACGTAAAATAAAGTTTTGAGTGCAGCTTTACGAGAGTATTCTCCTGAGTAATTGATTGCCACCCTAAGCCTTGCTTGCCGACCTCACTTCTACTTTGCTAAATCAGGTAGGTAAATGATGGTTAAGCGGTCAATTGATTTCATTTTGTAGTTTCTTACCTGGCTTGTTATGATAAAAAAAATAACCGCTGCTTTTCTATTTCTTTGCACCGCTACTCTTTGTTTTGCCCGCACGTATTTTGTTGCACCCTCAGGCAGCGACAACAATCCCGGCACGAAAGAACTTCCATTCGCCAACATTGGAAAAGCGCAAGGCCTTGCCGCTCCCGGCGACACAGTTTTTATTCGCGGTGGCCGCTATCAAATGCAGGAGTCGCAGATCGCTTCGCGGTCCGGTATAAAGGCCTTTGTGATTCACCTGGATAAAAGCGGTGCGGAGGGTAAGCGCATTCAGTATTGGGCTTATCCCGGCGAGCATCCCGTGTTTGATTTTTCCGCCGTAAAGCCGGCCGGCTTTCGCGTACACGCATTTGAAATCACCGGTTCCTGGCTGCACCTGAAAGGACTGGAAGTAACCGGCGTGCAGGTCACCATCACCGATGTAAACACCCAATCCATTTGTTTTTCGAACGACGGCGGCAGCAACAATATTTACGAACAGTTAAGCATGCACGACGGACAAGGCATTGGCTTCTTTTTGACAGCGGGCTCTAACAATCTTGTGCTGAACTGCGACGCCTACCGCAATTACGATTACACCTCTAAAGCCGGTGGCGGCCGCAACGGCGGCAACGTGGACGGCTTCGGCAATCACCCTTCAAAAGGAAGCGTAAACAACGTCTTTCGCGGTTGCCGTGCGTGGTACAACAGCGACGACGGTTACGATTGCATCTCGGCTTCGGAAGCGACGGTGTTTGAAAATTGCTGGGCCTTTTGCAACGGCTATTCGGCCGATGGTGTGAGCCGTGGCGACGGCAACGGCTTCAAGGCCGGCGGTTATGGAGGGAGAGCTTTTAACGGTCTGCCCGATTCGATACCAAGCAACACCGTTCGCTTTTGCCTGGCGGTGATGAACAAGGCCAACGGCTTTTATTCAAACCATCACCTTGCCGGCAGCCGGTGGTACAACAACACAGCCTATGCCAACGGGATAAACTACAACATGCTCAACCGCAAGGCTAAAACCGAAGCGGATTATTTAACCGACGGACCGGGGTACGATCACGTGCTGCGCAACAACGTGAGCCTTGCGCCGCGTTCGGGAACGGACATTGCGAATTACGATGCCGCCCGTTGCACTATTGATCACAACAGCTTTCTCGATGCGGCTATCACCGTTTCCGCGGATGATTTTTTAAGTCTCGACACGGCTCAATTAACGGCACCGCGAGGGGCTGATGGCAGTTTGCCGCGTATAGATTTTATGCATCTTAAACCCGGAAGTAAATTGATTGACAGTGGCGTCAATGTTGGCTTTTCGTATTACGGCAAGGCGCCGGATTTGGGCTGCTTTGAAGCGGCTAAGAAATAGCGCTGTATTTCTCCTGGCAGTTGACTTATTGACTTCGCTGTAAACTGCTGCGGTAAAGCACCAACTTCTCGCTTACGTAATCAATCACCTGCTCTTTTGCAGGCTGCTCCCGCAGCCATTGATAGGACGGCGTGTGTCGCTGCATAAACAGAAGCAAGGCATCGCCTTTGAGGCCTGTGTAAAAGGCAACCATCTGCGGCGGAAAGCGGTACCGAACGTAAGCCTGCTGTTCGCCGCTTACAAAGCTTTGCTCGTCCGCTTTCTTGTTCTTGTACTTGCGTTTAAAGAGCCGGTCCAAATTGATCGTTAGGCCAAAATAGGGCTTTACGGAAGAACGGTCAATCGCGTTGAGCGTGTGCCCGCGGACCGCTTCAAAATCATGTCTTCGCTGCAAACTGTCCCGCTGGTATTTCCCGTAACCCGTTTCAATTGTCACGGCTTCCATTACGTTAACGGGAGCTAAGTATATCGTAAGGGTATCCTGAAAAAGAGGCGAATAGCGCAACGTATCGTAATTGTAATGAGGCGCCAGCGCATACAGCAAGTCGTTGGGAGAAACGGGCAATTGAAAAAAGGCAGCCGCATCGGTTTGCACTTTTTTCTTTGTAGCCGGATTGGAAAGCATTCCGCCGGCAAGGGGAAGCTCTGTGATGCTGTCTTTTAAATACCCGCTCAACATCCGTTGTTGGCTCGGGGCTGCAAGAGAAAAGAAGGCGAAGGAGAACAAAAGAAAGCAGGCTTTGTGCATACCGCGTCGAAACAATGAATGTAGACCATAGCGGAAAGAAGGATTCGTTAAACTTGGCTGCGTGCAAGGGCAGAATTGGCGGTATTGAAGACGCATGTTCCCGTTAGTGGCCGCGCCAACAAGGAAGCAGAAAACTGACGAAATAATTAAACACACTGCATTCTCTATTTGTGCGCACGAAATTCTATTTTCAGGGCATGCAAAGAAACAGTGCAAACTTCTTGACAATTATCCTGCTCACGGTATCCCTGAACGCCGCCGCACAAACGGATTCCATCAGTTTTGCAAAGGCACGGTGGACGGTTCAAAACCTGGCAAAAGAAATCGAATGGAAATCGTTTCATTTCGAAAAAGGTTCCTTGTTTGGCGCGGCCGAAAACATCAACCTCATCGAAACTTCGCCGGGGCAAAAAAAGTACAAGCTGCACGTGGTGCATTCCGATTCGCTGGAGCCGACGTCGGTGCTGGCGATGCGCAGCAAGGCACTGGCGGCGGTTAACGGATCGTTTTTTAAAATGCGTGGCCCCGACCCTGATGACACAAAAAAGGTGAACGGCAAAGCGCCGCTGGAACGCTCCCTAATGGATCACAACCGCTCCGTAGTTTACCTCCGCGAAGGCGACAGCGTGATTGCCGAAAATGCGGAAAAGGACAATACCCGCAAACGCCACAACCAAGGTTCCGTCGTCATCAACAAAAGAGCGGTTTCGTTGGTGAAAGATTCGGCTGACATCGGGTGGGAGCACCGGTTGCAGGGACAGGATATAATGTCCACCGGCCCGGTGCTGATCATGGGCGGGCAAGATCAACAGCTCACCAAGGATGCCTTTACCACCGACCGCCATCCGCGAACGGCGATTGGCAAACGGCGCGACGGAACGGTGGTGCTCCTGGTAGTGGACGGAAGAGCTACCGAATCCGCGGGCATGAGCCTCCCCGAACTACAAGCCGTTCTTCGCTGGCTCGGTTGCACGGAGGCCATCAACCTTGATGGCGGCGGCTCCACAACCATGTACATCAAAGGCCAGCCTTTTAACGGCGTGGTGAATTATCCAACCGACAATAAAAAATGGGATCACGAAGGCGAGCGGGAAGTGGCGAATGCGCTGGTGATTATAGCACGGTAATCTTTTTTTGAGGAACGAGTAAAGAGCGAACGGTTCTTTTTTCGTCTCTCCGCCAGATTGCGTTCCTTGCTTGTTCGTAGGCGCGGACGCTAACGAGAGCAGGCAAAGAAATAGCCAGTGAGCAAACGCAGTGTAAAACGATTGTTATTCTATCCCTCCACAATTTTTATTTCTTCTTCTGTTAAGCCGTAAAGTGCGTACACCATCGCGTCAATTTCTTTGTCGGTTTGGTGAATGAGGTTTTGGAGTTCAAGGGCTTTTCGTTTTTGTTCTTCAAAGTAGGGCAGCCATTCGGCTTGTTCGGCAAGGGAGAGTTTGACCTTTTGTTTTTCGAGTTCTTTTAAAAATTCTTTGAAGGAAAGCTGCGGCCAGCCGGCGAGTTTTTTGGAAGGCGTGATGCCTTCGTGCTTTGCTTTTACGAACTGCAACAAGGATTGTTTGAGGTTGTGCAGTTCACCATTTTTGGAAAGCATGATGTCGGCTTTGGCGATGAAGGGCTGTTGCTGTACTTCACTTCTTTCTGGGATAGGCAACGCCTTGAACTCTTTGGACTTTATTTTCGGAAAGAGTTCATCAAATTCGTTGTTCTCATTTTGAAAGAACCAAAACAAAAGTTTAGAGTTTAGAAGAGCTAACGCAAACTTCAAATTGATTTGACCGCCTGCCTTCCGTTTAGCTATAAAGGCCGATTGGTCAATAATAAAATTCTGTTCAGTATAGCCTGCAATCAATGACTTACTGCTTGGTATTTGTCGTACAAGAATCTTTTCACCTTCGAAGAATTTTGAACCTCGTGGTTCAGCAATCCAAGGACCATAACTCACATACTCATTTGTCCAGTTAACTCCATATCTCAATACATTTTTCCCTCTTAATTCAGGCTGGAATGTTTCATCTTTTTTGTAATCCGCATTGAACCGTAGCGTGTCTTTATCGAGTTGACTTTGAGGAGGCGACCCCTTACCAACTTGATATTCTTTGATTCCCGTTATGATGTCAAAGTAGTCACTAAAACAATTTGATGATGTTTTGATCTTTGCAAAAAGATTTATTGATTTAGAATCCAGAGTTACTATAAAATTTTGATTTTTATTTGCCCTGAATCCCTCCTGATCAAATTCATTCTTGAAGATGAACTCTTTCTTTTCAAGAAGAAAAAACTTGGCAGAACTGCTATTCTTGTTTTTTGAAAAAACGAATACAAGAGATTCAACATCTGCATCAGCAAAGACTTCTTTTTTGCACTCTGATATTGAAAGGATATTGTAGTTGTCAAGTATAAATGACCTTAGGCATTTTGAATTTTCATTAGCTAAAAACGCATTAGGTACGATGAAAGAAATTAGTGCGTCATGATTAGACAAATCTCTTGTCGCCTCTATGAACAAGGGATATAAATCGAGTTGATTTTCTCCTACTATGAATTGCTTCTTCAAAAACTTTAGTTCTTTTTCTACAAAGCTTCTTGGCCTAACATACGGCGGATTTCCAATCACCACATCAAAGCCGCCTTTGTCAAATACTTCTTTGAATTCTTCCTTCCAGTTAAACGCTTTTTCTCCCGCTACGGTTTTGTCGTCAATCAAACTGTTGCCCACTTTAATGTTGCGGCTTAAGTTGGAAAGCTTGCGTCCTTTTTGCGCGGTGCGCAACCACAGGGAAAGGCGGGCAATTTCCACGGCTTCTTCGTTAATATCCACGCCAAAAAGGTTGTGCTCCAAAATGTCGTTCGGCGTCCACTTAAACTCCAGTGTTCCGTGGCCCGTCAGCTTGTTGGTCAGTTCATCAATGTAGCTGTGTTCGGCAATTAAAAACTCCAATGCCGCGTTTAAAAAAGCGCCGCTGCCGCAGGCCGGGTCGCAAATGGTAAGGCCCAACAACCATGAGCGATAGTCTTGCAGTTTTTGATCCAATTCTTTGCGGCGGGCTTCGCTGGCTTTTGTTTTCTTTTGCGCCGGTGCGTAGTCTTCTTCGGCAATCGCCAGCCCTTCTTTCTTCTCGCGGCACAAGGCGCCAACGGTGGCTTCTACAATGTACCTGGTAATGTAGCGGGGCGTGTAAAATACGCCTTCTTTTTTGCGGCGGGAGATGCGGTTCGCGGCCCCCTCCCGACCTCCCCGACAGGGGAGGCCAACTGCGCTTCGCTTCGCACCTCACTTTCCAGCGACTCAACTTTTGTATTTGACTCTTCGACAGGCGAGGGCTGTGAATTGGAAGCCTCTCCACCGGCAAGGTCGGGATGGGCTGCCTGCTCAAGCTTTTCCACTTCGTTCAGCGAATGCTCAAAGATGTGGCCGAGGATGTTCACGTCCACTTCCGAATCGTAATCGTAATTGCTCAGGGCCCTGGTGTGCTCGTACAAAACGGCATCGTCTATCTGCACGCTATCGAGCAAATTATCCGGCGCAAACAAGCCGCCGTTGTAGGCAAAAATTTCGTGCTGCGCCCCTTTGTGGCCGGTGTTGAGATAGCCGAAGTATTTTTTAAAGCGGTCGTACAGCGGCACGTAGTTGTCCAGCGCCGTTAGCTGCTGCCATTGCGAAAGGATTTCGCGAATGCTGTTGGGCGGCAAGAGCAAGCGGTCTTCGGCAAAAAAGATGAAGAGAAAGCGGTCGAGCAGCTTCTGTGTTTTGCGAAAGAGTTCCAGCTTGTCGTGCCGCGGATTTGTTGCAAGGAGGTTTTGGTAAAGCGCATTTTTAAAGCGGCTGTAATCGGCGTAAAGCTTTTTGGTAACGGCGTCTTCCTGCGTCAGCGATTGCTGTTTTACCGTCAGCGGAACATCGGCCAACAAGCTGTCTTTTTGCAGGCAGAGAAAAAGAAGGCCGAAGTTTTCTTTGGTAAGCGTGAAGAGGTTGAACTCGATGTGCTCCGTCGCATCCTGAATGTAAAAGCGAAACTTTTCAAAATTAGAAGTGATAACGTAGGTGCAGCCTTTTTGGTTGTGCAAATAACCAAAGGCCTGCCCTTCGATTTTTGAAAGGTCGGTGGTGTCGGTGCCTTTGAGTTCAATCACCGCACGAACGGCCCCGCCGTTCAAAATAGCGCCGTCGGCCTTCTTGCTGTCTTTTTCGTTCTTGTGTTCCGTGGTAAGGTTGTAGCCGGGTTGGGGGTTCAGCGTGTAGCCAAGAACGTCCACAAACAAGTCGCGCAGAAAACCCTCCTGGTATTGTTCTTCCTTGGCGGCGCGGATGTTTTCCTGTTTTTGTGCGTCGTGAAAACGGGTTTGAAAAACGGTCCAGGCGGCGGACAGTTTTTCTTTGTCAAGCTCACTGGTGTATTTGCGCAGAACGGTTTGTTGAAACAGGGGCATAGCAGTTAGAAAATTGCAAAATAAGCAATGCTGCCGGAAAACCTTTCGGAGAAAAGCGGAAACGAAAATTCGTTCCGGCACTTGTTTCAGGCCGGGAAGGAAACGTGATCGTTTGCGACGGCAACGGTTCTTTGCGCTCCCTCCGCCAGCTTTTCAAAATAAAACTTCCCGTCGAAAGGCTTGACGGTGGCCATGCCGAAATCAACGGCTACTTTCAAAATGTAAATCGCTTCCAATCTTTCGTGCAGCGACAGCATCAGTTCGCGAAACTGTTTGGGCGTGCGGGCCCGCTTGTAGTGGTTGCACCGGCGGCAAGCCGGCATCAGGTTTTCCTCGGCGTGCACGTCTTTTTTGCAGCGGCGGGCATAAAATTTTTCGCGGCATTGGGGCAGGTAATGATCTACCTGCATGGCTTTGTATTCAAGTACGGAACCGCAGTAAGCACAGCGACCGCCAAACTTTTGGTACACCCGCTGGCGCAGGGCTTTTGCTTTTGACATAGGCGAAAAGAAGACGCAAAATAATTTCTTTCTCCTTTCAACGGCCTTTTGATCAAAGCAGGCTTCGGCGGCAAACCGCGAACTAATTTTGAAACCACGAAACCGCGTTTTATGTGTTACGACATTTCTTTTGCAGCCCGCTTCGACAAGATCATCCAAGACATTCCCGGCATTGACGTTGACCCTTCGCTGCACCGCGACGAAGACATGCTGCTGCATGTGCAGGCGCAGGCACACCGCAAGTATCCCGTGGTGATTTTTGAGAACGCCAACTACAAGCTGAAACCTTTTGAATGGGGCGTGATAGCCGAGTACATGAACACGCCGGAAAAGCAAAAAAAGATGCGTTCGCAAATGTGCAATGCCCGAAGCGAAAAGATTATTGAAGACCGGAAAAGTTACTGGCACCGCCTGCGAAAAACGCGTTGCCTCATTCCCGCAACGGGCGTTTACGAACACCGCGAAGTAAGGGGCTTCAAAAACAAAATTCCTTACCACGTTTCGCTAAAGGGAAGAGAGCAGTTTTACATTCCCGGCTTGTATCATTATCCGCACAAGGCCGACGTGGAAACCGGCGAGATTACGGGAACCTTTACGTTGATTACAAGACCGGCAAACCGTGTAATGGCGCAAATACACAACAGCGGCGACCAGGCTTTCCGGATGCCGCTTTTTCTGACCGAAGAACTGGAAACAAAATGGCTTTTGCCCGATTTAAGCGACGAAGAAATGGGCGAAGTGCTGGACTTTGAAATGCCTTCGGAAGAACTGGATTACCGTCCCGTTTATACCGTTCGCACAACGAAGGAAAGGCCCGACGGCAAAACAAAAGTGGACGCTTACGAATGGCCCAATCTTCCGCCGCTTGGTAACGACAACGTTCCGCCGCAGGCCGAATTATTTTGAAGAATCATAAACTACAATAAACAGCTTAACACATGAAGGAAATACGCATTCTGGCATTCAGCAGTTCAAGAGTTGGCGGCGGTGCTTATTTAGAGGCAGCGGCGGCGGTTATCAAAGAATTTTTGGGCACAACATCACGCACAATTGCATTCGTTCCGTTTGCCTCGGTTGACGATCATGACAAGTATATAAACAAAGTGAAAGAAGGACTGTCTGCACTATCGCACAACATTGTTTTGGTGACACCGGGCAATGCAAAAAAGATTCTTGAACAATGCAACGCGATCATGGTTGGCGGCGGCAACACGTTCAAGTTGCTGCACGATTTGTACGAACTTGATTTGGTGGAAATCATCAAAGCAAAGGTGCAAAGCGGAAGGCCTTACATCGGCTGGAGTGCGGGTTCTAATTTGTGCGGCCCTACCCTTTGCACCACCAACGACATGCCCATCGTTCAACCAAAAAGTTTTGCTGCTTTTGGCTTTTTTCCTTTTCAAATCAACCCGCATTATTCCAACGTTGTGACGAAAGGTTTTCACGGCGAAACAAGAGACCAAAGACTGGAAGAATTTTTGAAACTAAACGAAGGCAAAAGTATTGTTTGCCTGCCCGAAGGAACCTACCTGCGCTTGCAAAACAACGAACTGCTTTTTGGCGGGGCGACGCAAGGCACGGTGATGACGCGGGAAGAAGGCCAGACCATTCACCGCCTTGTACACCCCGGAACGTTGATGTCAACAAATCCCAAAGCCGACCGTTTGTTTTAATGATTGCGGTCTATTCAAAACAAAAGGCACCTTGCTTTGCACAAGATGCCTTTCATGCTCTATAATTTTTGGGTATATCGCGACATAGCGCACGGATTAAAACCTTGTTCTGCTCTTTAAAAAAGTAGGGCAAGCCACAAAATTCACCACGCCTAACATGCACCAAAATCACTGCTTGCCCTAAAATTATTCTGCTTTGCGAACACTGAATTACCTTGTAAAACCATGCCACAATAGCCGTGCTTTGGCCGCCACACCCAAATTGAGTTTAAAAAAAACTTCTTGTGTGTAGCGGTGCAAATGCAATCCTTTTATCGGGAATAAAAACGCGGAATTGTTTGGGATTTCGCGAAGATTTTAGGGAAGAAAGTCAACAGCCTGTGTAGGTAGAAAACGCCTCAAGCCGGCACTTACTTTTTGTTGGTTAGTGAAATAAAAAAGCTGCCTCCGTGGAGGCAGCTTTAAAGAAAGGCGCAATTGCTTACTACTGTGCCTTGAGCACTTTAAGCGTTTGCCGGTTGGCGCCCTTTACCGCTTCTATCAGGTAACCGCCGGTACCGAACTTTTCACCAATGCGAAGATTCGTGTTCGGCATTACGTTCGTCTGCCTAAACACAACGCGGCCAAGCACATCGGTCACCCGTACTTCTACCGGGTTCTGATTGCCGCTCTTCACCAGTACGTTGAAATAACCTGCACTCGGGTTGGGTGCGGCCGAAAGGATGAACGCATCGCTTTGCAAACCGCTTACACCCGGATTATTCCTTGTAGTGAACGACGATGCGGCACCGCAAGGCGTTTGATCGCAGCGGCCAAGATGATCGCCGTGGCCCGGGTTAAAGATGTGTGCAGAAACAGCGTTAACGCTAATGGAAAGTGTTTGCACATTGGTTGGGTTACCCGGAGGGGTATGGCAAACGTAAACCTTACCGTTGCTTTCCGGCACGCGGATGTCGAGAACGCAGATGGTAATGCTGCAGGTTGTCGAGATTCCACACTTGTCGGTAACTGTCACGGTAAACGTGTACTTGCCTTCAGCCGTTGGCGTAAATACCGGTGCACCGCTAGTAGCATCGCTCAAACCCGTTGCCGGCGACCAAGCGTAGGTATAACCACCGCTTCCTCCGGTTGGCGTCACTTGCAGGGTGGTACTTTGCGGGCCATAGCCTAAATAAAGATTGGTTGATACCCCACCCGTATAAGTGTTGTCCGATGGAACAGAGGCGATACTGCACGAAGGCACTGGACCATTTACCGTAACATTAAAGGAACAGCTTGCAGTGCTTGTAGCATTCGTGGCGGTAGCTGTAACAACCGTAGTTCCAACTGGGAAAAAACTACCTGATGCCTGCGAATAGGTAATGGTGGGAGTTGGATTTCCATCTGCAACGGCAGGTGGAAATGTGACATTGGCGCCGCATTGACCCGGTGTGTTGTTAACAACTATATCAGAAGGGCAACTAATGGAAGCTGCAACCGGTATGGGCGTACCGTTCACGATTACTTGCACCCCCCTTACGTTGTTCTCTGTTGCACAATCGTCAAATTGTGCAATAACGATCCGGTTAACTTCACCGGCCACGGCAAGACTTGCCAAATTTGCCGTAACGGGAGGGCCACCTAAAACAATATCACCTCCACTGATGAATGCTCCACTTGGATGCGCTGAATTGAAAATATAGGCCCGCGCACCATCATCTACCTGAGAAAAGGAAACGGTAAATGTGTTGATGGCTGTTAGCGGAGGAATGGTAATCAACGTTTGAAAGAACGTAAAATCAACCGCACTTAAACATCTATTACCGGGTAGAGCAGATGGTTGTGAAAAGGCAACATTTCCCGAGCCATCAAGTGGTGCGTTAACCCAATTCGGATCATTTATCGCCGGAACAACGGCATAGGCATAGGCTGCAGATGCTCCGTGAAACGGCAAGGCAGGCGAAATCAACTGAACTCCACCATCCGCGTTCATTTTCCACGGAGAAATGGTGATTTGTGCCTGTAGCTTTGTTGATTCAAAAAACGACAGAAGAAAAAAAACCAAAGCCGCGGTAGGGATTGATTTGATTATTGATAGCAAGCTTCTTTTCATGTTATTTATTTTTTTTAATGGTGAATAACAGACTTACGACATAAATGATTTGAATTAATTATCGAACGAATTATTGATTCTTACCAGGCACACTTATATCCAGTTTCAACCATCGCATATTCCCGTGGTCAAGCCGTTATTTTAAAGAGGCTTCTACTGGAGGCGATAAACAATTCGGGGCAAATGGATCGCTCATACCTTATCTGATGACTGTTTGTTAAGTAAGCTAAAAGCAATCAAGGGTTCCGGTATAAACCGTAAACTCACAGGCCGTGTTTATAAGCGCTTAAAAACACAGTTTAATAAGGTAAGAGAGAGAAGAAAAAGCCCTAAGGTGCTTTAGAAGGATGACAAGTGAAGGTTGATTTATAGAAGGATTGGACCCGTCGGTATCATGTAAGCAACTATATCAGACGTGAAACTAAAAATACATATTATTTTATCGTAAGTGCAAACTGTTTGCTGATAAATTTTAAAAAAATTTTCATGTGAACCCTTGGTATGATGACGACAAAGGGACGTTTATCAAAACGCCCCTTTTTTGTACCGCATTAAAACTTTAAAACCCACCACCAAATACACGGCCCAGCAAACCACCGGTGCTGCCAAACCCGCCCCCGCCCATCATGCCAATAAGTGAACCGAGACCGCCGCCCATGCCAAAGCCTCCGCCACCAAACATACCGCCACGCCGGCCAAAACCACGACTGAGCATGCCACCAATCAAAAGCGGCGCAGCCATACTAAGCAAACCTTTAAACAGCCCGTTGGTATTAATGCCGGCACTTTGCATTTTGTCCTGAAGACCGCTTAAGCCAAACAAACTTTGCGGGCTCGCATTTTCCGGTGCGGCGGCACGTGGTTGTTCCGTAGCCTTTTGCGCAAATTGGTCAAGCAGGGAAAATTGTTGCTCGTTTACACCAAGGTACTCGCTCATGCGTTGAATGGTTTGTTGTTCTGTTTCGGAGTAATTGTTGTCTGCTTTGGCAAAAGCAATTAAATCAGTAACAAGCGAATACTTCAGGTCACTGCCTTTCAAAACATCAAGGCAACGGTTTAGCTCATCGCCCGAAAGTTCGGTGGCTGCTTTTTCAATCAGTGCTTTTTGATCGCCGGATAATTGTGCCGCGTTGCAGAGTTCACGGATGTAGGCTATTTCTTCTTCAGAAGCTTCCCTGTCTGCGGTGGCCAATGAAGCAATGGCGCCGAGGTAAGCACCTTTCTCCAAATTGCTGTAGCCCTCTAAAATTGTTTGCTGTGCCATGGGTTGTTTTAAGAGGCTTGCATAAAAAAAACGGGCCGTGTGGCCCGTCTCATTTATGCAACTTTTTCCTCTTTTAGCTGCCGCGCTGCGAACCGCCCGTCATTGGTTTTTTGGGGCCGCCGGCTGCTTTTGTGGATTTGCCCGTAATGAATTTAGAACCTTGTGTGTTGTTTTTTGGTGCGCCACTTTTCTTTTTGTCGGCGTCTTTGCCTTTCTGATTTAGCAATCCCATAGAATGATTGTTTAAGGCTGTGAAGATAAGAAGAAAGATGCCCCGGAGAAAGACAAACCCGGCTTACCAGGCAATGCTCCAGCGGCCCTCGTCGTCTTTTGTATAAGCAAGGCCGTTGCTCATGTGATGAACATCACGACCTGTTTTTTCGTCAACGCTTGCCTTTTGCTCGTACACGCGGATACCGTTGTTTTCCTGTGTTAGAAACAAGAGCAAAGCGTTAACCGTGGGTGCCACGTCGTGCAACCATTGCGCATCGCCTTCACGTACAAAAGCCTGACTCATACGAATTTTTGATTTGCGGTTTTAGATTTCGGATTGGACCCTTCACCACGCTGCTTACTTTCCGTTATCACTCCTGCAATCGCTGTGCCTTTGAACAAGCAGACAAAGCACCTCCCATCCCTCACTTTTCACCTCACTCAGTCTCATTTCTCCGGCTCGCCGAGCGCCATCACAATGGAGGCAAGCGCCAGCACGGCCACAGCCACGATGAGGATGACGAATTCAAAGAGTTCATTCGTCATAATGTTGCCGACGGAACGCACCAGGCGGTAAAGCGTATAAGCCAGTCCTCCGGCAATGAAAACAAGCGCAATAATTCTTGACGTTCTTTGCGGCACACGCAAGGCCTTCCTGCCAACCCAGACATAAGCAGCAATGCACAGCGCATAAGGCAGAATGAACATGAAGATGCGATAGATCGTATCCAGTACGCCCATTGTTTAAGTGGTTTGTGTGTTTAGCGTTGCCCACAACAAGTCTTTCAACGCCTGAATATTCTTATTGGTTACCGATGAAATAAAAATGTGCGGTACGTTTGGCGGCAATTCCTTTTCAATTTCCTTCATCAGTTCATCGTCCAGCATGTCGCTTTTGGAAACGGCGATGATGAATTGCTTGTGCGCCAGTTCGGGATTGTATTCCTGCAACTCGTTCAAAAGAATTTCGAATTCCTTTTTATGGTCTTTGCTGTCGGCGGGAATTAAAAACAGCAAAATGGAATTGCGTTCAATGTGCCGCAGAAAGCGGTGACCAAGGCCTTTGCCTTCGGCTGCGCCTTCGATGATTCCGGGCAAATCAGCAATGCAAAAACTTTTGCCGTCGCGGTATTCTACCATGCCCAGATTGGGTGTAATGGTGGTGAAAGCGTAATCGGCAATCTTTGGCTTGGCTGCCGTCATCGCCGAAAGCAGGGTTGATTTTCCGGCGTTGGGAAAACCCACCAAACCCACGTCGGCCAGCACTTTTAGCTCAAGCACTTTCCAGCCTTCTTCGCCGGGCAGTCCAGGTTGTGCGTGTTCCGGCGCCTGGTTGGTTGGCGTTTTAAAATTGGTATTGCCCAAGCCACCTTTGCCGCCGGGCAGCCAAATTATTTCTTCGCCGTCGCGCAAAACTTCCACTTCTTTTTCACCGCTTTCTTCGTCCAGTGCAATGGTACCGAGCGGCACTTCCAACACAATGTCATTTCCGTCGCGGCCCGTTTTGTTGTTGTCGCTGCCTTTCTCGCCATCTTCGGCCAATACGTTTTTGTGATAGCGCAGGTGCAGCAAAGTCCACAGGTTGCGGTTGCCTCTTAAGATGATGTGCCCGCCGCGGCCGCCGTCGCCGCCATCGGGGCCGCCCATAGCCGTTAGTTTGTCGCGCCGAAAATGTTTGATGCCCGCACCACCGTGCCCACTGCGACAGAAAATCCTTATCTGGTCAACAAAATTGCTCTTCTCCAAAATCTTGTTTTAGGCCGCAAAGATAATCGTCCGTGCACCGCCTGCGGCGAGGGACTTTCGCGCAGAGAGGCAATTATCTGAACCGGAATAAATGGGATGTTTGGAATCATTTATCCCAAACATCCCATTTATCCAACGCATCCTGATTCAGACAGGATTACTCTTCGGTCTTTCCCCGCTCGCTGTCTTCTCTTTCTTTTTGATACACGAGCAAATAAATTTTCCATTCCATTAATTCGTATTGCATCGAAAGCTCCACTTTTACTTTGGGCAAATACGTGGCGTTGGGCAGCAAGCGAAAGGCCGAACTGCAAAATGTTTTGCTTTCATCGGGTTTGCCGTAGTCGCCGGCAAGCGAATAATCGTAATCGCGGTTTAGTTTCAGGCTCATGCCCTTTAACTGGTTGTAAAGCGATTTGTATTTTTTTTCCGCGGCTTCAAATTCTTCGGTGGTAAACATTTGCGCCTGCCAACTGTACACAGGGTTCTTACCCGAGTATTGAATGATGGTGTTGCTCTCGGCGCTTTTAAATTGCAGAAGCGAGGCGTATTCCACCGTCTGCGGGTTCGTGTTCACCACGTCTCCTTTTAGCGTTGCAAAATTTTTTTGATAATCGCCGATCACTTTTTCCAAAGCCTGCCGCACATCGGCATTGCCCATACCCGGAATTTTAAACTGTGCGTTGGCTGCATGAAAGAACAGGAAGGACAGAACGGCAAGGATGCTTTGTGTCGTTTTCAATTTCATAGAGGGGATTTTTTAACAAGTTTTCAGGGGGCAAAATAGGCCAGCCATTTTTTTTCTCAAAGAAAATGACTAAGTTTATCCACGCATTATCCCCAAACCCGAAAACACTCGAATCATGAAAAACAGAAACATTGAGTACCAAAAACAAGCTGCAAAAATTTATAGCGATGCGTACAAACCGTCCACAAACGTCATTCGCTTTGTACGGTCTATTTTAGGCGCATTGCTTTACGGCTCTTCAACGGTACAGGGTTATTCACCCACCGACAAACGGATTATCCGGTAAAAGGAAATCCTCCCAGACGGGAGGATTTTTTTATGCAATCAATGTTTTGTTTCCTGCGTCTTTCTTGGACATGCTAGTGGCACGTCCCTACAATCTCAACTTGATTTAAAACCTTATTCCTTTTGTTGCCCGCTCCATCATCGGCGGTATGGTGCGTCCGCCCATGCGGCTGATTTTATACGTAAACGTGAGCATGAAAAAACGTTTCAGCGTACTGTTGCGAATGTCCTGAATGTTCGGCCCGTCCACCGTGCGGTAAACGCTTTTGTTTTGGTTTAAAATGTCATACACCGAAGCCTTGAATTCACCGCGTTTGTTTTTAAAGACTTGCTTGGCCAAACTGCCGTTCCAAATGGCGTAGTTCTGGTTGTAACCGCTGGCAAGGCCGGTGTTAAAAGTATAATCAACGTCGGTCGCAAGAATGAAATCTTTCGGGAGCGTATAAGTAATGTCGGCCGAATAAACGTGGGTATAGTACGAACTGTTGGTGCTTTTCTGCACCGTGTTGCGCACTTGGTTGTAGGTTACACTGGCCGAAAGCCCCATGTCCAATTTCTCTTTGTAATTGTAGCTTAAACGAAGGTCTTCCGCAGCCGAAAGATTGCGGGTGAAGTTCTTCACGTTGTTCACAAGGCTTGCATCCTGGCTGTAGGAAACACGTGTATTGGTGTTGAAGTTGCCACCTTGCAAATGTTTGATGGGCAAACCAAAATTGATATTGCCGCTTACGTTGTAAATGCCACTCAAATTCACCGGCCTTGTGTACTGCCCGCCGTTTGGAAGATAAACGATGGAGTTGGCGATTTTGTTCTCCGTGACGTTGTAAGTTAAGAAAGCAAAGAGGTTGCGGAATTTGATGATGTCAAAAAAATTATAGCTCAACATAAGGCTGTGCGAAAACTCTTGTTTCAAATCGGGGTTGCCGCGGTAGATATTGAGCGAATTGTCGCGGTTCTCAACGTCTTGCAACTGCGTGGCCGAAGGTTGATTGGTGCGGCCGCGATAGCTGAAACGCAGGCTGCGACTACGCTGAAACTGGTAATTGAACGAAGCGGTTGGGAAATAGTTCCAGCTTTTTTGCGTCACAAAACTTTTCTTCGAAACGTTGTTGCTTTCCAGGTTCGTTTGTTGTGCGGCAAAGCCCAATTGATAATTGTATTTCTTTTTGACGACGCGCAGGTTGGTGCCGAAACGATCGAATAGGTTGCTGCTTTCGAAATAACTGCTTTGCGCCGTATCGAGGATCTCGTACTTGTTTGAGGCAAAGTTTTTATAAAACGTGCTGCGGTCGGATGTGCTGCGGTTATCGGTGTGGTTGTAATTAAACTCTAAAATCTTGTCTCTTGCAATGGCTTCGGTGTACGAAAGACTCAGCGCATAATTGTTGGTGCCGCTTTTCGTTTGGCTCATTTGGTCGGACTGCAACTTGCTTAACTGATTCAACGTATAACCGGTGCGGTCGTTGCTGCTCCAGGTGTTTGTAAGAGCCGCGGAGAAGGTTCTTCCCGGCTTGCGAAATTTCTTTCGCCACAAAAGGTTGTTGCTCCAATTATAACCATCACCGGTGTTGTTGTTGACAGTGCGGCCCTGGTTCAGAACCTTGCCGTTGGAGCTATTCTTCATCAAACTATCGTCGCTGTAAGTATCGGATTTTTGAACGCTGACGTTGGGTTGATAAATTATGGAGTTGAAAGAATCAATGCTGTAAATGATATTAAGGTTTGCGCGGCTGTTGTAATTGCGGCTGCGCGAATAGGTATTGTCTGCTGTGGTGATGGTGGAGTCGCTGGCAAAGGTTTGCTGTAAGCTTGTGTACGTGTTTTCTTTTTGCGCATAGTTGTAGAAGTAACTGCCGTTCACATCAAAATGCTTACTCCAGGTATCGCGGTAATTAAGGCCTGCCTGCGACGAAGTAGTAATGCCGCCGCCGGTTGTAGAGCCAAGACTAAAGCCGCCGATATTTCCACCGCCGCCTCTGCCACCCATCACATTCATGACACCGTTGTTGCCGCCAAAGTTCCCGCCGCCCATCATGCCGCCGCCGCTGTTGCTAAACATGCCAATCATATCCGAAACGCTGAAGCCAATGTTGTTGGTGTTGTTACTCTTTGCAATCACATTGGCCTGCGTGGCGCCTTTAAAATAATTGGCCGTAAGACCCGCGTCGTAGCGTTGCTCCGAACCATAACCGGCATAGGCTTTTCCAAAAATTCCTTTCTTCTTGTCCTTCTTTAATTTGAGGTTGATGGCTTTGGAACGGCTGCCATCGTCAATGCCGTTGAACTTGGCCTGCTCGCTCATGTCGTCATAAACTTCCACGCGGTCCACCATGTCGGCGGTTAAATTTTTTGTAGCCAGCTTTGGATCGTTGTTGAAAAATTCTTTTCCGTCAACGTAAACTTTTTGCACGTTTTCGCCCTGCGCTTTTACAGTGCCGTCCTTATCAACCTGCACGCCCGGTAATTTTTTCAGAAGATCTTCTACCGTTGCATTCGGTTTTGTTTTAAAAGCATCGGCTTTGTACGAGATGGTATCGCCGCTCACTTTTACCGGCGTTTCGCTGATGACAACTTCGTCCATTAATTTATCGGACTGTTGCAGTTTTATCAAACCAAAATCTTTCACCGGATTTGCTGCGTTGATGGTGAACTTCTTTTTAAACGAACGCAGTCCAACGAAAGATGAGGTAACCGCATATTCGCCGGGATCTAAATTTTTTATTTCGAAATAACCGTTGTTGTTTGTTAGCGTAAATGATACAAGAGAAGAGTCGGGCAAGTGCATGACCGAAACCGTAGCATCGCCGAGGGCAGATGCGGAAAGCGAATCTTGCAAAGTCCCTTTAACGACGCCGGAAACTTTTTGCGCCGAAGCGAAAAAGCCAAAGCCAAAGAGGGCCAAAACAATGAGAGTAAATTTCTGCATAAGCTTTTGATTGACGAATACGAAGATATTCGCAATGAACGTGAACACCGGTTAAATTAGGTTAAGCGATGGATGAACGGCGGCCAAAACATATAAAAGGACGGCAATGTGTCGGTGAACAGAATTTTTTTATAGACGATTTATCTTTAGCCAAACAAAGACAAGATGGACACAAGAACAATGTACAATCAATGGTCGGCCACCTACGATGACGTAGAAAACAAAACAAGGGATTTGGAAAAAGAAGCAGGGCAGAAAATATTGTCATTTGTTTCGTTTGAAAACGTACTCGAATTGGGCTGCGGCACGGGCAAGAACACCGAATGGCTAAGCCAAAAAACAAAGCATTTATTAGCCGTTGACTTATCGGAAGAAATGATGGCGAAAGCGAAAGAGAAAGTAGATGTGTCTTATGTGCAGCTTCAGCAAGCCGACGTTACAAATCCCTGGCATTTTGTGCAAGAGAAAGTTGATTTGATTACGTGCAGTTTGATATTGGAACACATTGAAGATTTGCGTTTCATTTTTGAGCAGGCAGCAAATGTTTTGAAAACCGGCGGGCACTTTTACGTTTGCGAATTGCATCCTTACAAACAATACAGCGGCAGCAAAGCGAGGTTTGAAACGAACGAAGGATTGCACGTACTGGAATGTTTTGTGCACCACGCATCGGATTATTTTAACGCGGCCGACAAAAACAGTTTCACTTGCGAAAGATTAGACGAATGGTTTGACAACAATGATAGAAACGGGACGCCTCGATTGATTTCGTTTCTGTTTCGGAAAACTTCCTGAACCACCAAGTATGCTTTCGTGGTTCAGGAACTGCAAGCCTGTTACACATCCGCCAAAGCAAACACATTTCCCGGCCTGATGCCTTTTTCCGTTTGTACCAGATCGCAACACTCAACCATTGGATCGTGTTCAAAAAAGAGGGTGTAGTTTTTCTCCATCGCTTCCGATAAGAAACTTTTTTTCTCACCCAATGTTGTCAGCGGAAACATATCATAAGCCATTACATAAGGCAGCGGAATGTGTCCCGCACCCGGAAGCAAATCGGCCATGAAAACAATTGTTTTGTCTTTGTAGTTTATCTGCGGCAACATCATCGCCGCCGTGTGACCTTCTACAAAACGCACTGAAATGTTTTCGGCAAAATGCTGCTCCGGCAAGGGCTTCGACGCATCCCAATCCAGGTTCGGCGTTTCAACAAACTTCAATTGCCCGCTTTCCTGAATGGGTAAAATGTTTTCTTTTAAAAAAGATGCCTTCTCTCTATCGTTTGGTTTCGTGGCCCATTCCCAATGTTCTTCGTTGCTCCAATAGGTTGCGGCCTTAAACGCAGGAATCAACCTGTCTCCTTCGCGAACAATGGAGCCGCCGCAATGATCGAAATGCAAATGCGTGAGAAAAACATCCGTAATGTCATCGCGGTGAAAACCGTGCTTTGCCAGGGACTTATCCAATGTGTCGTTGCCGTGCAAATAATAATGACCGAAGAATTTTTCATCCTGCTTGTCGCCGATGCCGTTGTCAATTAAAATTAATCGTTCGCCGTCTTCAATCAGCAAACAACGCATGGCCCAATTGCACAAATTGTTGTCGTCAGCGGGATTGATCTTGTTCCAAAGTGTTTTTGGAACTACGCCGTACATGGCGCCGCCGTCGAGTTTAAAATAGCCTGTGTTTATCGTATATAAATTCATGCTGCAACAACCGATTTTCGTTTGGGGTCAACAAATAAAAGCAAAATGCCGCCGGCAATAAAAAACACCAGCAAAGCCAGTACCGAGTTGCCCATGCCGCCATAAAACTCGGCCACGTATCCAAACGACAAGGTGCCCACCACGGTGCCCACCTTGTCACACACGTCGTAAAAACTAAAGTAGGACGCCGTGTCTTTTGTTTCAGGCAATAACTTCGAATAGGTTGACCGCGACATGGATTGAATGCCGCCCATCACCAGCCCAACAACCGTGGCAATGAGGTAAAACTCATAGCTAATGGGTTTTTGCAGCGGCGCCATTTGCTCTCTTACCGTTGCAATCTGTTTATCAGCACCGTCTTTGAATGAAGAGTTTTCTTTTTGTTTTTCAAGCAGCGTAATTTTTTCGGTATAGGGTTTCAGCACTTTTGCCTGTCGCGATACCGCGTAAGCCCCAATGCAAACGCCTATCCAAACAATAATGACAACGCCCAGCGTAAACAGATTGCTTGTACGTTTCGACAGTTTGGCGAAAAGCGTAGCACCGGCAATGGCTACCAACTGAATGAGTAAAATAGTAATGATGAGTTGTGAAGATTCTAGTTTGATTTCTTCCGACGCAAAATACGTGGCGAGGTACATCACCGTTTGCACGCCCATGTTGTAAAAGAAAAAGCTGCGCAGAAAACGTTTGGTGGTCGGCGTTTCCTGCAACTGGCTCCAGACTTTTTTCAGTTCGTAAAAACCGTTGGTAAAGATGCTGTGTTCGGGGTGTTGCTTTGATGCAACGGAAGGCGGCATGTTGCGAAACGTAATTTGCGCAAAACCGGCCCACCAAAGGCCAACCGCTAAAAACGAAAGCCGTACCGGCCACGAACTGTCCTTGATGGTCATGATAAAAACAAGGCAAACCACCATGAGCAAAACGCTTCCGATATAACCCATCGCAAAGCCTTTGGCGCTCACGCGGTCCTGGTCTTCTTCGGCCGCTATTTCGGGTAAATAAGCGTTATAAAAAACAATGCTGCCGCAAAAGCCAATCGAGCCAAGAATGGAGCAAACAATGCCGAAGCCGATGTTTTCTTTTGTAAGAAAGGTTAGCGCAATACAAGCCGCCGAACCGAGATAACAAAAGAATTGCATGAATGCTTTTTTATTCCCTTTGTAATCGGCAATGGAGGAAAGAATAGGCGATAAAATGGCGATCACTAAAAACGAAAACGAAATGGCATACGAAGCGAGTGACGAACGTGGAAAATCTCGCCCCAAAAACGAAACCCTTTCTGGCGCAATGGCCGTATAATAAGCGGGAAAAATGGCCGAGGTAATGATGAGCGAATACGAACTGTTGGCCCAGTCGTACATGGCCCAGGCGTTAATGACTTTCTTTGGGGCTGTTTGCATGTTGGTGGTTGTTGCCGGAAAGAGCAACCCACTAAAAGTAAAAATTCGGCCTGCAAAAGCCAAAACGCTTCCGTTAGCTCAAGTGCTTTTTGAGTTTTTCACTTCTGCCTGCGGTCAGGTTGACGTTTGAATTACTTAAGATAGCCGGAAAGAATCAAAGCGAGCAACGCAGCACCCACAATGATGCGGTACCAGCCAAAGAGTTTGAAGCCGTGCTTTTGCAGGTAAGTAATAAAAAACTTAATGGCAATGAGTGCCACCACAAAGGCAACCACGTTCCCAATCGCCAGCAGTTTTATCTCTTCGCTGTTGATGCTGCCTTTGTCTTTGTAAAAGTCGTAAAGCTTTTTCCCGGTTGCCGCCAACATTGTAGGCACGGCCAGATAAAAAGAAAACTCCGCGGCCAGCTTTCGCGTTAAGCCCTGTTGCATGCCGCCAATAATGGAAGCAGCGCTGCGGCTCACGCCGGGAATCATGGCCAACACTTGCCAAAGACCAATGACAAAGGCTTTCGGGTAGGTGATGCTTCGGTCGCTGTCGTATTTGGGCTTGTTGAAAATATTGTCAACAAAAAGCAGCACGATGCCGCCCGCCAACATGCTGATGGCGACCGTGAGACTGCTTTCCAACAAAGCATCAATTTTCTTCGAAAACAAGGCGCCAAATATTAAAGCGGGAATCACAGCGACAATCAGCTTCACGTAAAACTGCCAGCGGCTGAAGTCAAAAAACTTTTTGTAATAAAGAACCACTACGGAAAGAATGGCTCCCAGTTGAATCACCACTTCAAACAACTTGGTGAATGTTTCTTTTTCGATGCCGAGAAAAGACGAAGTGATAATCATGTGCCCGGTGGACGAGATGGGCAAAAACTCGGTAATGCCCTCAACGATGGCAAGAATAATGGCTTGAATGGTGGTCATGCTTAATCGGCTGCGGGAACAGCGGGTTTGGGTTGACGGAAGATGGCGTAAATCTCAATGGCAAGGCCAATCAATATAATGATGGGCGCAATGGTAATGCGGCGTGCACTGTACACTTCGGCCTTGTTAAACACATTCGGATCACTGCTGCCGCCACCGGCCATGAGCAGGAAGCCCAGAATCAAAACACCCACGCCAATCAGCATCCACTTGAAGTTTTCTTTGTTGAACAGTTCACCGGCAACTTCTTTTTTCTTTGCCGTTGTGGGTGCGGCTGTTCTTGTCGGCGCTTGTTTTGCTGCGGGCCTTGTTGATTTCATTTTTTAAAATTGACGTGAGCAAAGAAAAGGAAAGTTTGTGGTTTGTGGTCGGTGGTTTGTAGTTGGCGTAACCGGTCTTAAAAGATTTCACTTTTTTGAAAGAGATTGAAATCAAAAAGACTTTCGCATTAACACGCTAACCACAAACCACAAACTTTAATACAATTCATCCAGCTTCATGCGCTGGTATTTTGATACGCTGCGGTAGGTGCTGAAAAACGTAATAGAAATCCCGATGATGAACAGAATAAAAAACAACAGGAACAACGTTCCGCTTGAACGCACCACTTTCAGCCAGGGCACAAAGCCTTCGGCCACGCTGATTAAAATATAAATGAGCACAATGGCAATGGCCGCACTGATGGCGCCGTTAATGATAGCTCTTATCGTCAGCGGCCGCGAGATAAACTGCCGCGTAGCGCCTACCATTTGCATGGTTTTAATTAAAAAGCGGTTGCTGAACATGGCCAGGCGAATGGTGTTGTCAATGAGAAAAATCACCGACACGGCAATGATCAGCGCCACGATCAAAAGTCCCAAACTGATTTTGCGGATGTTCTCGTTCAAATTCGAAACAACGGCTTCGGGATATTTTATCTCGCTCACGTAATCGTTCTGCTTCAGGTCTTGTTCAATCTTTCGCAGCGAGTCAATCTGCACGTACTCGTTCTTCACAAAAAAATAAACGGCGTTAGGTAGCGGGTTTGCATCCAGCACCACGTCCCAGCTTTTGCGGGCCGTTTCGCCTTCGCCGGCGAGGTACATTTCCTTAGCCGCTTCTTTATTCACGTACTTGACTTCCCGCACGTAAGGCTTCGAGGAAATCTGCTGCATCAATACCGTGCTGTCCTTCGCATTCAGGTCGCCGCGAAGAAAAGCCCGCACTTCCACGTTGCCTTTAATGTAATCGCCCAGTTTGTTGGCATTGATCACCAGCCAGCCCACAATGCCCAGTAAAAAAAGAACGAGTGTCACGCCAATGATGCTCATTACATAGGACGGTTTTCCCCGCTTTGACGAAGCTTTTCCGATTTGCGCCATGCTAAATGCTTTTTTGAAGTGGACAAAAATAGGTGTTTGGTGTTTTGCACAAAGGCCAGGCAACGGTCGTGGAGCAGATTAAACAGTTGAATGGTTTATTTTTGCGGTTCTCTAACGATTGCCCGCTTTAAGATATTGCCGCAGAAAGTTGCGGTGCAGTGGCCTTAGCAAAATATTAAGAACAGAAAAGGTCTTGATTTTTTTGTGACGAGCTGTGGTTTTCCATGGCATCACTGGTGGAGTTTATCCTGAGCTTGCCGAAGGATCGCACACTTGCACGTTCGGAACAACGAGCGGCAAGTCCTCATCCCGACCTTCTCCATTTGGAGAAGGTCATCGGCGCTTCGCTTTACGCGGCTTGCTTTTCGAAGCGTCTGCATAAAGAATTGGGTCGTTGCAAAGCGAGGTACAGTGCAAGAGCTTCCCTCTCCAAGAGGAGCGGAAAAGAAAAGTGAGGTGCCGAATAGCGAACAAAACGTACAAGAGTGCGACGCAACAAAAGCTCAATAGATAGACGAACCCCTTGGCTCATAAAACAATCAACGAACAACGGTCAACGACCAACGAGAATAATTATGGAGTACAATTTCAGAGAGATCGAAAAGAAGTGGCAAGAAGAATGGGAAAAAAGCGGCGCTTACAAAGTGCCCAACGATTCAACGAAGCCCAAATATTATGTGCTGGACATGTTTCCTTACCCGAGCGGCGCAGGTCTTCATGTGGGGCATCCACTCGGTTACATTGCTTCGGATATTTTTGCACGCTACAAACGCCTCAAAGGTTTCAACGTGCTGCACCCAATGGGCTACGACGCTTTTGGTTTGCCTGCGGAGCAATATGCGATTGAGCACGGTGTGCATCCGGCAGTGAGCACGGCAAAAAATATTGCCACCTTCAGAAGCCAGTTGGACAAGATTGGTTTTTCTTTCGACTGGAGCCGCGAGGTAAACACTTCCAACCCCAAATACTACAAATGGACGCAGTGGATTTTTCTGCAACTCTTCAAAAGTTGGTACAACCGTAAAACGGCCAAGACAGAAGCCATTGATGGACTCATCAAAATCTTTGAAGCGGAAGGAAATGTCCAACACCCAATACCCAACGCAAGCTTTCAGCTTTCAGCAATCGGCAATACGTTCAGCGCAGAAGATTGGAAAAGTTTTGACGAGAAAACCAAGCAAACCATTTTGATGAAGTACCGCGTGGCTTATTGCGGTTACGGCGAAGTGAATTGGTGCGAAGCGTTAGGCACAGTGCTGGCCAATGATGAAGTGGTGAACGGCGTGAGTGAACGCGGCGGCTATCCCGTGGTAAAAAAGAAATTGCGCCAATGGTATTTGCGCATCACCGAATACGCTGATCGTTTGTTGCAAGGATTGGAAACGGTTGACTTCAGCGAAGCCATGAAAGAAATGCAAAGCAACTGGATTGGCAAGAGCAGCGGTGCGGAGATTGATTTTGAGGTTGCGGTCCATCCCGACCTTCCCGGTGGGAAGACCACCAACGCACAGCCCTTGCCTGTCGAAGAACCAAATAAAAAAGTTGGGTCGCCCAAAAGCGAGGTGCGAAGCGAAGCGCAGATGGCCTTCCCACCGGGCAACCGAAGGTTGCGAGCGAAGCTCACGGGATGGGCCTTACGTGTTTACACCACTCGCCCCGACACCATCTTCGGCGTGGACTTTATGGTAGTGGCACCCGAACACGAGTTGGTTGAGCAAATCACAACACCCGAACAAAAAGCAGCGGTAGAAGATTACATCGCTTACGTGAAAAGCCGCAGCGAACGCGAACGCATGGCGGAGAAGAAAATAAGCGGGGTGTTTACTGGTGCGTATGCAATTAATCCGTTTGACGGAAACAAAAAAATTCCAATCTGGATTTCAGAATACGTGCTGGCGGGTTACGGCACCGGCGCCATCATGGCCGTGCCGAGTGGCGATGAACGCGACCATAAGTTTGCGAAGCATTTCAATCTTCCCATCACCAATATTTTGGGCGATGCTTACAACGGTGAAGAAGCCAATCCAACCAAAGATGCGGTGTTGAGCAACAGCGGTTTTTTAGACGGAATGGTGATGCGTGATGCAATCGAAGTCGTCATCAACAAGCTCGAAGAAATGGGCATTGGCAAGCGCAAAGTGAATTACAAAATGCGTGATGCGGCTTTTAGCCGCCAGCGTTATTGGGGCGAACCCTTTCCGATAAAATGGATTGACGGTATTGCCTATCCGTTAGATGAAAGCGAGTTGCCATTGGAGTTGCCGCACGTGGAAAAATATGGTCCGGGACCGGAAGGTGAAGGACCACTGGCAAATGTTCCTGAATGGACTGCACAACATTTGGAAACGAACACGATGCCCGGTTATGCCGGAAGCAGTTGGTATTTTCTTCGCTATATGGACCCGCACAACGACGAAATCTTTTGCGACAAAAGCATCAGCAGTTATTGGAACCAGGTTGATTTGTACGTGGGCGGAACGGAACACGCTGTCGGGCATTTGCTGTACAGCCGCATGTGGACGAAATGTTTGTATGATTTGGGTTTAATAACGTTCGATGAACCGTTTAAAAAGTTGTTGAATCAAGGGATGATCACTGCATTCTCCTACTTCGGAGAAAAAATCGAATTTGAAAATATCGTGACTGGTGAAACAAAAAGGTTCATCTGTTCAGCGGGCGAATACAGATTTACTTCACCAGAAGAACTTTACAAAATAGGTGATCAAGTTTATCGAAAGAAAAATTTGATTTGGTCTGAAAGGCTGAAGGGCATTTCAAAATATATAGAGATCGTCGACAATATCCCAAGAGTTACAGAGCAAAAATTCAGAGAGTTCATAAATAACAGTGAAAGGGGCCAAGTAGATTTTACAATCGACGATGTAATCTTCAATTCAACAATCTTGAAGAATACAGGCGAAAAAATTTTCTCAGTCGTTACAGAGATTGAAAAGATGTCAAAGTCAAGATATAACACTGATAA
>Ga0308176_10000051_pt1 | contig 72604 bp, 72 predicted proteins | sample PhyCR2_3_FD_203890 | JGI IMG/M metagenome (GOLD analysis project Ga0308176, IMG submission 203890) | Soil microbial communities from UC Gill Tract Community Farm, Albany, California, United States - DLSLS.C.R2 | ecosystem: Environmental > Terrestrial > Soil > Agricultural land | place: USA...
CGCGCTGCGTGTGGTGGGGTTACCCCACCCACCCGACCCAATCAACCAGGATCAGCAACCGGCACAGCGGCAACTTTGTCGTGATCGTCAGGAAGCAGCAAGATCGCCCCCTCGCCAGTCACATAAGCCTCCTCGCCGTGCTGAACGACGTCCATGCCCATGGCCTCCTCGCGATCGCTTGCCCGTAGCGGCATCACCGCGCCGATCGCCTTCAGGAGGATGAAGGTCATGACGAAGGCGTAGGTCGGTGCCGCCAGGGCCGCGAGAACCTGGTCGAGCAGCTGCCCGGCGTTGCCGTAGAGGAGCCCGTCGGAGACCCCGTTCCAGGTCTGCTGGGCGAAGAAGCCGATGAAGAGGATGCCGATGAAGCCCGCGGTGCCGTGGGCGGCGAGGACGTCGAGGGTCTCGTCGACCCGGGTCCGCGTCCGCCAGACGATCAGGTAGTAGCTGGGGACGGCGCCGAGGGCGCCGAGCAGCATCGCCCAGCCGGGGCTGACGAAGCCGCCCGCCGGGGTGATCAGGACGCAGCCGACGATGATCGCGGTGGCGGCGCCGATCGCCGTCACCTTGCGACCGTGGAAGAGGTCGAGCGCGAACCAGACGACCAGGGTCGCGGCCGGGCAGAGCAGCGTGTTGGTGAAGGCGAGCACGCTCGGGTTGCCGGTCGAGAAGCCGCTGCCGCCGTTGAAGCCGAACCAGCCGAACCACAGCAGCCCGGCGCCGAGCAGCACGTAGACGGCGTTGTGGGGGAGGAGGGCCTGGCGGCCGTAGTCCTTGCGGGCGCCGACCACCAGCGCCGCCGCCAGGGCCGAAAATCCCGAGGCCATCTCGACCGGGACACCGCCGGCAAAGTCGAGCGTGCCGCCGGAGATCAGCCAACCGCCGCCGAAGGCCCAGTGGGCCATCACGGCGTATACGAGCACCGACCAGAGCGCGGCGAAGACGAGGAAGGGGGCGAACCGCATCCGCTCGACCACCGCGCCGGAGATCAGCGCCGTGGTGATGATGCAGAAGGTCGCCTGGAAGGCGAAGAAGACGAGCTCGGGGATCGCCGTCCCTTCCCGCGGGGCGAAGTCGACGCCGCTCATGAAGGCGTTGCCGAGGCCGCCGATCAAGGCGCCGCCGCCGTCGAAGGCGAGCGAGTAGCCGATCGCCGCCCAGGTCACGGTCGCGATCGCGATCGCCGCGACGCTCATCATGAAGGTGTTGAGGACGTTCTTCGAGCGCACCAGCCCGGCGTAGAAGAGGCCCAGCGCCGGCGTCATCAGCAGCACCAGCGCCGTCGCCACCAGCATCCAGGCGGTATCGCCGGTGTCGATCCCGGGGCTCATTTGCTCACCGGCGTCACGGCGCCCTCGTCGCTGTCGCCGGTGCGGATCCGCACCGCGTGGTCGAGCGGGACGACGAAGATCTTGCCGTCGCCGACTTCGCCGGTGCGGCCGCCTTCGCAGAGCGCCTGCACGGTCCTGTCAACGAAGCCGTCGGAGACGGCGACCTCGAACCTGACCTTCTCCGAGAGTCCCATCTGCACGGTGGTGCCGCGGTAGGTCTCGACCCGGTCCATCTCACCGCCGTGGCCTTGGACCCTGCTCATCGAGAAGCCGCGCACCTCGGCCCGGTAGAGCGCCTCGAGGACCTGGTTCGCCTGCTCGGGGCGAACGATCCCGATTACGAGTTTCACTTTTGCCTTCCTCCCTTGGGACAAGAACCTGCCGCGCGCGAGCCTATCGGGACGGCAAGAGGCCTTGCGCGGTCCGGTCCAAACCCCCGGCCGGGGTCCGCCGCTCCCTACAATCGACGGGAATGGCCGCGCGGGTCCGCAGGCGGCGTCGCAAGCCGCACCATCCCATCTGGCACAAGATCGCGATCCCGCTGGGGATCATCGTCGCGCTTGTGGCGATAGCCGGTGGGATCGCAGCCGCCTGGGCGATCAAGACCTACAACTCGGCGCCGCCGCTCTCCAGCCTGAAGCCGGTCCAGAAGGGCCGTACCTCGGTCATCTACGCGGCCGACGGCAGCCGGATCGGCTTCATCCGCTCCGAAAACGTGCGCCAGCCGCTGCCGGAAAAGTCGCAGCCGCAGGTCCTGCGCGACGCGACGATCGCGATCGAGGACAAGAACTTCTTCGAGCACGGCGCCCTCGACTACGAAGGCATCGCCCGCGCCGCCTGGGAGGACCTGCGGGCCGGAGCGCCGGTGCAGGGCGCCTCGACGATCACCCAGCAGCTGGTCCGCAACCTCTACATCCACAATCCTGAAAACACGATCAAGCGAAAGCTGATCGAAGCGCACCTCGCGGTCGAGCTCGAGGAAGCCCACGAAAAGAACTGGATCCTCACCCAGTACCTCAACAGCGCGCCCTATGGGACGGTCGAGGGGCAAACCCTGGTTGGCGCCGAGGCCGCCGCCCAGACCTACTTCTCGAAACCGGCCAAAGACCTCGACCTGACCGAGGCGGCGCTGCTCGCCGGGCTGCCGCAGGCGCCCTCCGAATACAACCCCTTCCTCGACCCGAAAGCGGCGCTGAAGCGGCGCAACGAGGTGCTCCTGGTGATGAACGAACAGGGCTACATCACCGGCGACGAATACCGCGAGGCGAAAACCCGCGGCCTCGGTCTCGAACCGGGCGACAAGTACCAGGTGATCAACGACCCGTTCCTCTTCGACCTCGTCCAGAACGAACTGATCGACAAGTACGGGATCAACACCGTCCGCAAAGGCGGGCTCAAGGCCTACACGACGATCGACCCCGACCTGCAGGCGAAAGCCGAATACGCGGTCGAAAACTACTGCTCCGTCTGTTACCCGGAAGGCGGCCCGGTCGCCGGTCTCGCCTCCGTCGACCCGAAGACCGGCGCGATCGTCGCCCTCGCCTCGACCGAGGGCTTTGCCGACGAATCCGAATTCAACTACGCCTGGCAAGCGCGGCGCCAGCCGGGGTCCTCGTTCAAGACCTTCGTCCTCACGACGGCGGTGAAGGAGGGGATCGACCCCGCCAGCACCTACTACGACGGCACCTCGCCGAAGACGCTGGAAATTCCCGGCGGCGGCACCTGGACGGTCAACAACTCCGAGGGTGAGGGCGGCGGCACCTACGACCTCGAAAGCGCCACCTGGGACTCGGTCAACGTCGTCTTCGCCCAGCTCGACCTCGACGTCGGCCCCGAAAACGTCACCGAGACGGCAAAGGAAATGGGGATCGAATCGCCGCTGCAGTCGGTCCCGGCGGAGGGCATCGGCGGCCTCGGGGTCGGGGTTACGCCGCTGGAAATGGCCGATGCCTACGCGACCCTGGCCAGCGGCGGCATCCACCACGATCCGACCGCGGTCAGCAAAGTCGAGTTCCCCGACGGCAACGTCGACGACTTTGAGAAGGACTCCGGCGAACGCGTCCTCACCGAGGGCCAGGCCTACGAAGTGACCCGCATCCTCGAGGGCGTGATCACCCAGGGAACCGGCGCCGGCTACACCTCGATGGGCTGCTCCAGCGCCGCCGGCAAGACGGGTACCTCGGAGGAGCTCTCCGACGCCTGGTTCGTCGGCTTCACCCCGCTCTACTCGACCGCCGTCTGGGTCGGCCACCCGACCTCGCGCGAATACACCGGCTTCGGTGGTCCCACGGCGGGCCCGATCTGGGCCAACTACATGTCCGAAGCGGTCCAGGGCGACTGCCCCGAATTCGAGACCGGCTCCGCCCCCGACCTCGAAGGCCTCGACAGCGAACACACCTCTTCGGGCTCCTACGGCGGCTACGAAGAAGAAGAAACCTACGAAGGCGAAGAAGAATCCGAAAGCAAGGGCAAGGGCAAGGGCGGCAACGAAGGCGGCGAAGAAAACACCCCCGACCCCGAACCCACCGCGGAACCGGAACCCGCCCCGGCGCCCGAACCCGAACCGGCAGCACCCCCGGCCGGCGGCGGCATCAGCCCCGGCTGAGCTACTCCCCGATCAGCTCGATCCGGTAGCCGTCGGGGTCTCTGACGAAGCAGATGCGGTGGCCCTCGGTCCGGCCGCCGGGGCGGTAGGGCGGCTTTTCGGGCTCGATGCCCAGGTCCGCCAGCTGCGCCAGGGTGTCGTCGAGGTCGCCGTCGACGAGGAGGGCGATGTGGTTGTAGCCGGTGCCGTGGTCGTATTCGCTGACGCCGTGGTTGTAGGTGAGCTCGAGACGGGGGTCTTCGCCGGGCATCGCCATGAAGACGTTGATCGCCTCCTCGCCGATCGGCATCCGCCGCACCTCTTCGAAGCCGAGCTTCTCGTAGAACTCGACCGAGCGATCGATCTCGCCGATCCGGTAGCAGGTGTGGAGGAAAGTTGGCACCCCAAAAGCCTAACGGGCGTCTAATAGGATTCCGCTCACTCGACCTTCCTAGAGAAAGGCACGCTTTGCACAGCAAGCTCTCCCTCCGGGCCTTGGCCCTCGCGGTCTCGGCGACCGCCGTCCTCGCCCTTCCCGGCGTCGCCGCCGCGGCGACTCCGACCGGCGTCACCGACCAAATCTCGATGGAGCTGACCAAGGGCAAGCTGAAGTTCGTCGGGCCGGAATCGGTCACCGTCGGCGACCAGCTGGAAATCGTCAACAAGACGAACCCGAAACAGGTCGGCCCGCACACCTTCTCGCTGGTCACCAAGGGCTCGCTGCCGAAGACCCCGAAGGCACGCAAGGGCTGCTTCACGCCGAAGCACATCTGTCTCTCGATCGCGATGTGGCACGGGTTCAACCCGAAAACCGAACAGATCACCAAGAACCCGGCCAAAGCCGGCCCTGCCGGTTGGAGCACGTTGGGCTCCACCAGCAAGAAGGGCGACTCCTGGTTCAGCGGTGAAACCAAGGGGGGCCACTTCTCCCAGGAAGTGACCGCCGCCGCCGGCACCACGCTCTACTACATGTGCGCCGTGCATCCCTGGATGCAGGGCAAGGTGAACGTGGTTGCGCCGGTAGTCCCGCTGCCCGTACCGACCAGCTAGCGACACGGCTGGGCAGTCCTCAGATCCGCCCCGCTTTGGGCGCCGGGCTTTGCTCGGCGCCCTCGGCGGCGGCACCCTGGCCGCGCTCCTGCCCCTGCGGGGCGGGGGCGGCGGCCTCCTGCCGCTGAGCGCCGAGCCGACCGCGGCGCTGGCGAAGCCGGTCCCTTTCCGCGCCCGTCTGCCGATCCCGCCGGTCCTCCGCGACGATCACATCCGGATCCCGATCCGCGAGGCCGAGCAGCAGATCCTCCCCGGCCGCAAGACCCGCCTCTGGACCTTCGGTGGCAGCTTCCCCGGGCCGACGATCCGGCGCCGCGCCGGGCAGCGGACCCGCGTCACCTTCCACCACGATCTGCCGCCCAAGGTGGGGGAGCTCTCGGTTCACCTCCACGGCGCGCACAGCCGCACCCAGTTCGATGGTCAGCCCGGCGGCCTCACCAAGAGCCAGCCGACCTCCCTCTACTGCAGCATCCCGCGCGGGCTCTCGGCCCGCGAGATGGGCAACGACCTCCTGCTCAAGCCCGGGGCGAGCAAAACTTACGTCTACGACCTGATGGAGGACGGGCGGCCCGAACGCGCCTCGTTCCAGTGGTACCACGACCACCGCCTCGACCGCACCGCACCCCACAGCTGGAAAGGCCTGGCCGGGATGTTCATCGTCGAGGACGGCTTCGAAGACGATCTGAAGCTGCCGCGCGGCGATCGCGACCTGCCGCTGATGATCACCGACCGCACCTTCGATCGCCACAACCAGCTCACCGACCCCTTCCACGGCCAGCGCCCGCCGGCCGACGGCATCCTCGGCGAGAGCGTCCTCGTCAACGGCGCCTACATGCCGCACCACCCGGTGCAGCCCCTGCGCTACCGGCTGCGGCTGCTCAACGTCTCCGCCTTCCGCAGCTACAACCTGCAGCTCTCCAACGGCGCCCCGATGTTGCAGATCGCGACCGAGAGCGGGCTGATGCCGAAGCCGCTGCGCCGCCGCGAAATCCTCCTCGGGCCGGCCGAGCGGGTCGAGGTGATCGTCGACTTTTCTCGAATGGCGGGGGAGAGCGTCGAGCTGCGCAGCAGCAAACGCCACCCCGGTCGCAACCCGAACGGCGCCCACGCCTATGGCGGGGCGTTGATGCAGTTCCGGGTCGGCAGCGGCCGCCACCCCGACCGCACTCATATTCCCCGCCACCTGCGGCCGCTCCCCGCCTGGACGCGGAAGGCGAAGCGCAAGCCCGACAAGCGCTGGGAGATCACGATCGGCGGCTTCTTCAAGACCACCTGGCGGATCAACGGCCGCACCTTCAACCCTGCCCACTCCGAGGCCTTCCCGAAGCTGAACACGACCGAGACCTGGGAGATCGTCAACAAGACCAACGTCGCCCACGTCATCCACCTGCACCACACCGACTGGTACCTGCTCGAGCGCAACGGCGAGCCGCCGCCGCCCTGGGAAGACTGCCTCAAGGAGACCTTCTTCGTCTACCCGAACGAAAGGATCCTCCTCGCCGGCCACTTCTCCGACTACACCGGCAAGTTTGTGATCCACTGCCACATGTTCGACCACGAGGACCATGGACTTATGTCCCAGTTCCAGGTGGTCCGCGGCTAAAGGAAACGCCGGCGTTTGCCGATGCCCCGGCCATGGCGAGTAGTGAAAATCGGGTAGGGAGAAGGCTCCCCTTCAACTGGGACGCCCGCCGCGCCGCCGCCGCTCTGCCGATCGCCGGCGCCCTCCTCGTCGCCCTCTCGCTGGCGCTGCCCCATCCCGGCGGCGGCGACGAAACCGCCCTCCTCCTCAACGCCGGCGCGATGGCCCTCGTCGGCATCTTTGCGATGGCGTTCGCCGCTCGCCTGCCCCGCATCGCCGTCCACGCGATCATCGCCGCCACCGTCGCCGTCACCGGCCTGCTGATCGTCGAGGCCGGCGCCGCGGTCGGCCAGTACGGGACGATCTGGGTATGGGCGACGCTGATCTCGTCCTACTTCTTCCCCCGCCGCGTCGCCATCGCCCACCTCGCCTGGCTGCTGGCGGTCTACGCGGTGGCGCTCGTCTTCGTCGAGAGCACCGCCGGCTACTCGCCGCTGACCCGCTGGCTCTTCACGCTGATCTCGCTTTCCGTCGTGATGCTGCTGATCAGCTCGATCGTCAGCGCCCAGGCCCGCGCCGACAAGCGCGCCCGACGTTTCTTCGACCTCTCCCACGACATGCTCTGCACGATGGACGAGGAAGGGCGCTGCCGCGAGGTCAACGACGCCTGGACCCGCCACCTCGGCTACTCGGCCGAGGAGCTGCAGGGAACGCGGCTGCTCGAGCTCACCCATCCCGACGACCACGAGCAGGCGCTGGCCGAGGCGATGAGCCTCTTCCACTCGGGGATCTCGGCGAGTCTGGAGACGCGGGTGCGGGCCAAGGACGGCAGCTGGCACTGGCTGCGCACGAGCTCGACCCTGGCCAAGGACGAGGGGCTCGTCTACGCCCGCTCGACCGACGTCACCCAGCTGAAGCTGGTCGAGGCCGAACGCGAGAAGCTCCTCGGCGAGGTCCAGGATCTGGCTTGCCACGACGCCCTCACCGGCCTCCCCAATCGGCGGGTGCTGCAGGAGGTGCTGCCGCGGGAGATGGCACGGGCGCGCCGCAACGAGTGCTCGCTCAGCCTGGCGATCGTCGACATCGACCACTTCAAGAGCTACAACGACAGCCACGGGCACCTCGCCGGCGACGAGGTGCTGCGCGCCTGCGCCCGCGAGTGGGACGGGGCGCTGCGCGGCGAAGACGTCCTCGTCCGCTTCGGCGGCGAGGAGTTCCTCGTCCTCCTCCCGGACACCGACCCCGAGACGGCGGCGGAGATCGTCGAGCGGCTGCGGATGAGGACACCGATGGGGCAGACCTGTTCGGCGGGCCTCGCCTGCTGGGACGGGAGCGAGAGCATCGACGAGCTCCTGCGCCGCGCCGACGAAGCGCTCTACCTGGCCAAGGCCAGCGGTCGCAACCAGCTCGCCCAGGCGCAACTGGCTTAGTCATGATGCGCGGATGGGCCGCGCAGAGCACGAACGCGCGGTGCGCTTCCGCACCGCGCGCCGCGACCCGGAGCTGACCGTCGTCGAGGGCTTCCACGCCCTCAAGCACGCGCTGCGGTTCGGAGGCGAGCTGGTCGAGGCGGTGGCGCTCGATCCGCAGGCGCTGGAGGAGATGGCGCGCGACCTCGCCCCCGACCTCGCCGGCCAGATCGCCGACGGGGTCGAGCCGGTCGACAAGGACACCCTCGCCGACCTGGTACCGCTGGTCCCGCACACCGGCGTCGTCGCAATCGCCCGCCGTCCGCCCGTCGACCTCGCCGCGGCGCTCGCCGACCCCGACCCGGCGCCGGTCGTGCTGCTCGAGCAGCCGCGCAACATGGGCAACATCGGCGCCTGCATCCGGGTCGCCGCCGCTGCCGGCGCCGCCGCCCTGGTCACGACCGGCGAGAACGACCCCTGGCATCCCGACGCCGTCCGCGGCGCCGCCGGGCTGCAGTTTGCGCTTCCGGTCGCCTCGGCCGAGGCGCTGCCGGAGAGCGACCGGCCGCTACTGGCGATCGACCCGGAGGGGGAGGAGCTGGCGCCCGGGGAGCTGCCGCCGCGAGCGGTGCTCGCTTTCGGGACCGAGCGCCACGGCCTCAGCGGCGAGGTCTTCGAGCGCGCGGCGGGCCGGATCTCGATCCCGATGCGCGAGGGGGTCTCCAGCCTCAACCTCGCGACCTCGGTGGCGATCGTCCTCTTCGCGATGAAACTGAGCGCTCCGCCGCGGTGACGACGAAAACTACGGATGCACCCGGCAGGAGCGGGGAATAGGGTCCGGAATATAGGTACGCGGCATATTTCGCCGCCTCCATCCACGAAAGGAAATACGTGCTGTCACTCCCGCTCGCCGACATCAGCTTCGGCGAACTCCTCCTCATCGCGCTCGAGGTGTTCTTCTTCGTGATCTGGATCTGGATCCTGATCACGATCCTCAGCGACCTCTTCCGCGATCACGAGCTGTCGGGCTGGGCGAAGGCCGCCTGGGTCCTCTTCCTCGTCTTCATCCCCTTCCTGACGGCGTTGATCTACCTGATCGCGCGCGGCGAGGGGATGCGGGACCGGACGATCAAAGCCCAAGCGGACGCGAAAAAGCATTTCGACGAATACGTCCGCGAGCAGGCCGGCAGCGGCACCTCGGCCGACGAGCTGCACAAGCTCTCCGAGCTGAAGGCCAAAGGCGACCTCAGCCAGGAGGAGTTCGACCAGGCGAAGGCCAAGCTCCTCGCCTAGAAAAATCCTGCAACTGCAAGGGAAGTTGCGGTTTATCGACCCCTTGTAGGGCGGCGCGGGCGCTTCGCTAGCCTGCGCCGCCGTGCAGTTTTCCTCTTCTTCGCGCCCTGCGCGGCAGCGGATCCTGGTCCTCGCCGCGCTTCTCCTCGCCGCGCTCTGCGTGCTGGCGGCGTCCTGGGCTGAAACCGCGCCGGCCGATCCGCAGCAGAAGCTGAAGGCGACGCGCGACAAGCTCGAAGGGGTGCGGGAAGAAAGCAGCGACCTGACGGCGACGATCGCCGAACAGAACCGGGCGATCGACGCCAAGCTCGGCGAAGTCTCGGCCCTGCGCCAGGAACAGGAAGCGGTCGAGGCCGAACTGGCCGAAAAGGAAGCGCAGCTGAAGCGGGCGACCGCGGCGCTGGAAGCCGAAGAAGCGCACCTGGAAGAGGTGCGGGCGAAGCTGAGGAAATCACTTGCTCTGCTGAGCGACCGGCTGGTCGCGATCTACGAGGCCGGCTCGCCCGACCTCCTCAACGCGATCCTCGAATCCGAAGACTGGTCGGAGATGTCGGCGCAGACCGAATACATGCGCCAGATCCAAGCCTACGACGACGCCGTCGTCAACCGGGTCAAGGACCTTCGCGACGAAGTCCGCACCGCCGTCGAACGGCTTGACGCAAAACGCGCCGAGATCGAAGGGGTGCGCGACGAAGTCGCCGCCAAGGAGCGCGAAGTCGCGGCCCGCAGCAGGGAAGCGGCGGCGAGCTTCCACGAACTGAAAGCCGAACAGGCCGCGCGCCAGGAAGCGCTCGACGAGTTGCAGTCGCGCGAAGCCGCGCTCAGCGACAACCTCTCGGCGATCTCCGAACAGATCGCCTCCGAAGGCGGCGATGCGACTGAAGGACAGATGCCGGCGCCGCTCAACCCGGGCCAGGAAGCCCAGGTCTTGAGCGAAAGCGAAGCGAGCGCCCCGGCCTCGGCGCCGCAGGCGGTCCAGGAAGTGATCTCCGCCGGTAACGCGATCGCGACGACGCCCTACATCTGGGGCGGCGGCCACGGCTCCTTCGAATCCTCCGGCTACGACTGCTCCGGTGCCGTCAGCTACGCGCTGCACGGCGGCGGCCTGCTGGAAAGCCCGCTCGACTCGACCGGCCTCGAGACCTGGGGCGAACCCGGCCCCGGCCGCTGGATCACCGTCTACGCTAACTCCGGCCACGCCTGGATGGTCGTCGCCGGGATCGCCTTCGACACCGTCGGCGGCCCCGGCCCCCGCTGGCACGATCCCTGGGTCGACTCGCCCGAAGGCTTCATCGCCCGCCACCCCGCGGGGCTCTAAAAACAAGCAAAGAGCGGTTGACATCGCGGTTCCCCGGGTATCTGGAACTGCCAAGGGAGAGGGCTTCGAGAGAGGAGCCCATCATGGAGTCCGCATCCGTTCCGCGCCATCAGGTGCCGCGCGATCTGCCCGGCCGTGCGCCGAGCCGGGAACCCGCTTCCGAAGGCCCGGTCGGCTGGAAACCCGCCGACCCCGGCCCGCTTGGCCTGGCGGCGTTCGCTCTCACCACCTTCGTCCTCAGCATGTTCAATGCCAACCTCGTCAGCCACGCCGGCGAGCCGGTGGTGCTGGGGCTGGCTCTCGCCTACGGCGGCATCGCCCAGGTGCTCGCCGGGATGTGGGAGTTCCGCACCGGCAACACCTTCGGCGCCGTCGCCTTCACCTCGTTCGGGGCCTTCTGGATCTCGTTCTGGGCCCTGGTGACGTTCTTCGCCGACAGCATCCCCGCCGAACACCTCGGCGCTTCGCTCGGCCTCTACCTGATCGCCTGGGGGATCTTCACCACCTACATGCTGGTCGCCTCGCTGCGGACGACGGCGGCGATCGCGGTCGTCTTCCTGCTGCTGGCGGCGACCTTCTTCCTGCTCGGGATCGGCAACGCCAACGAAAGCGAAGGCCTGATCGAAGTCGGCGGCTGGTGCGGCATTGCCACGGCGGCGGCTGCTTGGTATGCATCCTTTGCAGCGGTCGTCAACTCGACCTTCGGGCGGACGGTGATGCCGGTCAAGCCGCTGAACGAGCCGCGGGCAACCGAACCAGCGAGGGACTAGCGGGAGGAGCGTCAGGGATGGCAATCGAGCAAGGAGAGACGTCGCTGGAGCAGAGGCTCGAGGCGATGCTGGAGATCGAGAGCTTCGAGCCGCCGGAGGAGTTCCGCGCGAACGCGCTCTGGAGCGACCCGAAGGTCTACGAGGAGGCGGCGGCCGACCCTGAGGCCTGGTGGCTGGCGCAGGCCAAGGAGGTGCTCGACTGGGACGTCGAGCCGAGCGAGGGGCTCGACGACTCCGACCCGCCCTTCTACAAGTGGTTCGCGGACGGTCGCCTCAATGCCTCGGCGCAGTGCCTCGACCGCCACGTCGAGGCCGGGATCGGCGATCGGGTCGCCTTCCACTGGCGCGGCGAGGAGGGGGAGGAGCGCGACGTCACCTACGCCGACCTGCACCGCGACGTCCAGCGCTTCGCCAACGCGCTCAAGGATCTCGGGGTGGAGAAGGGCGACGTCGTCGGGATCTACCTGCCGATGATCCCCGAGGTCGTCGTCGCGATGCTCGCCTGCGCCCGCATCGGCGCCCCCCACAACGTCGTCTTCGGCGGCTTCTCGGCCGAGGCGGTCGCCGAGCGGATGGACTTCTCCCAGGCGAAGGCGCTGGTCACCGTCGACGGCGCCCGCCGCAAAGGCAAGACGGCGCCGATCAAGCCGCAGGTCGACGAGCACATGGCCGACCACCAGGCGCTGGAGAAGATCGTCGTCGTCCGCCACACCGGGATCGACTGCCCGATGACCGACGGCCGCGATGTCTTCTACGACGAGGTGATGGACGCCGCCGACCCGGAGTGCCCGGCGGAGCCGATGGAGGCCGAGCACCCGCTCTACATCCTCTACACCTCCGGCTCGACCGCGAAGCCGAAGGGGATCCTGCACACGACCGGCGGCTACATGACCGGCGTCACCGCCACCCACCGCTACGTCTTCGACCTGAAGCCCGAGTCAGACGTCTACTGGTGCGCGGCCGACGTCGGCTGGGTCACCGGCCACTCCTACATCGTCTACGGCCCGCTCTCCAACGGCGCCACCTCGGTGATGTGGGAGGGCGCACCCGACTACCCGCACAAGGGGATCTGGTGGGAGATCGTCGCCCGCTACAAGGCGACGATCCTCTACGCGGCGCCGACGGCGATCCGCACCTTCATCAAGTGGGGGGCGGAGATCCCGGCCGAACACGACCTCTCCTCGCTGCGGCTGCTGGGCTCGGTCGGGGAGCCGATCAACCCGAAGGCCTGGCTCTGGTACCGCGAGGTGATCGGCGGCGGCCGCTGCCCGATCGTCGACACTTGGTGGCAGACGGAGACCGGCGGGATCATGATCTCGCCGCTGCCGGGGATCACGGCGACGAAGCCGGGCTCGGCGACGGTCCCGTTCCCAGGCGTCGAGGCGCAGGTGGTCGACGAGTCCGAGGGCGAGCCGGTCTCCGAGGGCCAGGGCCTGCTGGTCCTGGAGCGGCCGTGGCCCTCGATGCTGCGCGGCCTCTACAAAGAGGACGACCGCTTCATCGAGACCTACTTCTCCCGTTTCGGCAAGGAGCGCTACCTGGTCGGCGACGCGGCCCGCCGCGACTCCGACGGCTACTTCTGGGTGATCGGCCGGATCGACGACGTCGTCAACGTCTCCGGCCACCGGCTCTCCACCGCCGAGGTCGAGTCGGCGATCGTCGCCCACCCCGACGTCGCCGAGGCCGCCGTGATCGGCCAGTCCGACGAGGACACCGGCCAGGCGATCTGCGCCTTCGTCACCCTGCGCGGCGACAAGGACGAGAGCGAGGAGCTGGTCGCCGGCATCCGCGACACGGTCGCCGAGCGGATCGGCAAATTCGCCCGCCCGAAGCGGATCATCTGGGCCGATGACCTGCCGAAGACGCGCTCCGGGAAGATCATGCGCCGGCTCCTGCGCGACATCGCCGAGGGCCGCGCGCTAGGGGACGTGACGACGCTGCGCGACCCGGACGTGATGCAGGAGCTGGAGTCGAAGATCGCCGAGGAGCAGTCGAAGGCCGACTGAGGCGCGGCTTAGCGCTTCGCCATCCGCTCGATCGCGACCTCGAGCGCCTGCAGCTGCTCCTGGACGCTTTTCAGTTCGCGCAGCGCCAGCGCCTCGGCGCTCAGCTGCTCTTCCTCCAGCTCTTCCTCGATCTCGGCGATTTCGGGGGCGAGGAAGCGCTGGGCGAAGGAGCCGGTGAGGAGGGCGACGAAGGCGATGCCGATCAGCAGGATCACCGTCGAGACGATCTGGCCGCCGGTCGTCGTCGGGTAGATGTTCGACCCCAGCGTCGTCATCGTCGTCAGCGCCCAGTAGGTCCCCTCCCAGAAGTTGAGGTGCTGTTCCTTCTCGAAGGCGGCGAAGGCGGTGCCGCCGGCGACGATCGTCAGGGTGGCGAGCAGAAGGGCGTAGCGGACCCCCTCCAGCGAGAAGACCTCGCGCGAGAGTTCGGCCAGCCGCAAGAGGCGCAACAGCCGGAGCAGGCGCAGGACCCGCAGGCTCTGAAGCCCGGGCGGCAGCACCGGCGGCGTCAGGAAGACGATCACGACGTCGAGCGGATGGTGGCGCAGCCAGGCCTTCTTGTCGGGGACCACGCTCAGCATCACCACCAGCTCGACGAGGAATGCGAGCCAGGTGATCCAGTTGAGGGCGACCGCCACCGTCTCCAGCGTCCCGCCGGGCTTTGACTCCGTGATCGCCACGGTAGGCACCGTCAGCGCCGCCGCGATCAACATCGGCGTATTCAGCTTTTCGCGAATGCGAATGCTGCGCTCGTCCATCCGAGTCTGCTTCGACGCGGCGTGGCCGGCGCCTCTTCTGAAGCGATCAGGCCCCTAGAAACGACAAGACCCGCCGCGAAGGCGGGTCGAGTCTGGTAAAGCGGGGAACCACCCCGCAAGCAGTTGACACCTGTGCCCTCAAGTTAGCACGCTGCCCTCCATCCTCAACCCGCTGACGCGGTATGTCTGCGGAGGGCGCCAGACCCGAACCGGACCCGGCGGTGAACCGGGTAGAGCAGATGTCAACTGCTTGGAGGCACCCGCCTCCTACACCCTCCGGCGGCCGATCCTAGGGACGAATTTCTCCACTTCAAGGGGCGTTACTAAGTTGGCTCAAAGAAATGACACTTCCGTGTCATTTGCTCCAGATTCGGCGCTTAAGAGCTGGATTCGGCAACCGGTTCCGCTCCCAGCTGCACGTGGGCCTTGCTGTCCGCGGTGCGGATCAGGAAGAGGGTTGCGATCAGGCCGAGGACGGCGAAGCCGGCGCCGACGAGGAAGGCTGAGGAGAAGCCGTCGGTGAGGACGGCGGGGTCGCGGGAGGTGCCGATCTGGGAGTTGGCGATTGCCGCGAGAACTGCCAGACCGAGGGCACCGCCGACCTGCTGGGAGGTGTTGATGAGGCCGCTGGCGAGGCCCTGCTCGCGGTCTTCGACGCCGGAGACGGCGGCGATCGTCACCGGGACGAAGGCGAAGCCGAGGCCGACGGCGGCAAAGAGCGAGGGGCCGAGGATGTCGGCGAGGAAGCTGCCGTCGACCGAGATCTGGCTGAACCAGACGAGCCCGATCGCGATGAAGGCCATGCCGGCGGCGAGGATCGGCTTGAAGCCGACTTTCGTCACCAAACTGGAGGCGATCCCGGCCGAGAGCATGATCGCCAGCGCCAGCGGCAGGTAGGAGAGCCCGGCCTTGATCGCGCTGTAGCCGAGCACCTGCTGCATGTAGAGCGAGATGAAGAAGAACATCGAGAAGAGCGAGGCGCCGACGAGGATGCCGACGACGTTGGCGCCGGTGATCGTGCGGATGCGGAAGATCGAGAAGGGGACGAGCGGGGCGCGGGAGCGGCGCTCGATCGCGACGAAGGCGATTAGGAGGATGGCGGAGAGGGCGAGGACGCCGATCGTCTGCGTCGACCCCCAGCCGGCGTCTTCGGCGTCGAGCAGGGCGAAGACGAGGGCCGAGAGGCCGAGGGTGATCGTCGTCGCGCCGGCGACGTCGAAGGTCCGCACCTTCTGCTCGGCGCGGGATTCCGCGATCAGGCGCGGGGACAGAGCCGCGGCGGCGATCCCGATCGGGACGTTGACCCAGAGCACCCACTCCCAGCCGAGGTATTCGGTCAGCACGCCGCCGAGGAGGACGCCGGCGGCGCCGCCGGAGCCGGCGACCGCACCCCAGATCCCCAGCGCTTTGTTGCGCTCGGCGCCGTCTTTGAAGGTGGTGGCGACGATCGAGAGGGCGGCGGGGGAGAGGATCGCGGCGCCCAGCCCCTGCACGGCCCGGGCGGCGACCAGCTGCCCGGAGGTGGCGGCGAGGCCGCCGAAGAGCGAGGCGATCGCGAACAGCACCAGCCCGAACATGAAGACGCGGCGGCGGCCGAGCAGGTCGGCCAGGCGGCCGCCGAGCAGGAGGAAGCCGCCGAAGGTGAGGACGTAGGCGTTGACGACCCAGGGCAGGCTGCTCTCGGAGAATTCGAGCGCTTCACCGATCGTCGGCAGGGCGACGTTGACGATCGAGGCGTCGAGCACAACCACGAACTGGGCCGAGCAGAGCAGGATCAGGGCGATCCAGCGCTTGTCGCGGGCCTCGGCGGCGTCGGTCATCGGACGAGCTCCATCGCCGCTGAGGATTTCATACCGGCGATGCCGGCTCTTCTCGAATCGTGCGGTTCTAAGGTCGACCGACCAGCTCTTCACCTGGGGGGCGCGCCGAGGCGGGCGAGGAATTCGACGAGCAGGCGCTCGACGGTCTCCGGGGCGTCGGCGAAGGGCCAGTGGCCGCTGGCCGGGAGCACGTGGACGTCGGCCGACGGGAAGGCCCGCTCCTGCGCGGCGGCGTAGGAGGACGGCAGGTAGGCGTCGCCTTCGCCCCAGATGACCAGCGCCGGGATGTCCCGCGGGGCGAGCAGCCCGATCAGGTTCTCGGACATGCCGCCGGGGTCCGGCGTCGCCCGGTAGAGCTTCAGCACCGCCCGCCGCGTGCGCCGGTCGTAGTGGTCGTACATCGTTTCGACGAACTCGCGCGGCAGCCCGCGCGGCTCGTTGCGGTTGAGCGCGAAGCGGTAGCCGCTGCGGTTGGTGATCGCCTGGAACAGCTCGCCGAGGACTGGCGTGCGCCAGATCTGCGCCAGGGTGTGCCAGGTGTAGCCCGGGAGGACGCCGGTGTCGATCAGGACGATGCCGGCGAGGGCGTCGGGGTGGGCCATCGCCCAGATCAGCCCGATCGGGCCGCCGAAGTCGTGCAGGACCAGTCGCACCCGCTCGATCCCGAGCTCCTCGAGCGCTTCGGCGACGAACTCCGCATAGCCGAACGGCGTGTGCTCGAACCCGTCGGGGGCGATGGTCTCGCCGAAGTCGGGCAGGTCGAAGGCGACGGCGCGATGGCCGGCCGCTCCCGCGGCCCCGACCAGCCGTGTCCAGTCGTCGGCCGAGCCGGGGTTACCGTGGACGAAGACGAGCGCCTCGGTGGCGTCGGCGGGCCCGGCCTGGACGAGGCGCGTCCTGGTGCCGCCGGCGAGCAGGCTCGAGCGCTGGACCTGGGCGCTCATCGCGCCAGGGCGTGGCGGGCGTTGACGGCGATCGCCCGCGGCACCATCCGCGGCAGCATCTGCGCCGGCCTGATCTGGCGGGTGGCGAACGAGTCGAGGATCGCCGCCGATCTGGCGTCGCGGGCGCCGGCGGCGAACATCATCCGTTCCGGCAGGTCCATGCGGCGCCCCTTCGAGTAGTCGTGCATGAAGTAGGTGTGACCACGAAGCTCCTTGGCGTGGCGGCGGCGGTAGCGGTCCAGCCCCCTTTCCAGTGGCTGCTCGCCGGCAAGCGCGGGGAGGACGGCATCGGAGAGCCACTCCGCCGACTGGAAGGCCCAGCCGCAGCCGACCCCGAACAGCGGGTCGGCGGCAAGCGCCGCGTCGCCGACCAGCGCCAGCCCCGGTGCCACCGGCCTGCGCATCCGGTTGGTCATGTCCACCTTCCCCATCACCGAGTCGACCAGGCGGCCTTCGCGGATCGGCGGCGCCTCGGGGACGTCGGCGAGGAACCGGACCAGCGCGCCCTCGGGGTCCCGCTTGAACTCGGGCAGGCGCTCCTTGGTCGGCATCGCCGCGTAGAAGGTGAGGTCGGTATCGGTCGGGAAGGCGGCCGCCCACTGCGGGTCGAGGAACCAGACCGATGCGTCGGGCGCGTGGGCCGGCGCGGCCCCTTCGAAGTAGCCGCCGTAAGCAAACCTGGCGTTGGGAGAGGTCTTGACCGGGACCTCGCTGAGCTCGGCGATGCGCGAGTCGCGGCCGTCGGCGCCGACCGTCAGCCGTGCACGAAGCTCGCGCTCCTCGCCGTCGGGGTTGCGGGCGGCGACGCCGGCGAACGAGCCGTGCTCGCGCAGCAGCCGCTCGGCGCTCCAGCCGAGCATCATCTCGACGCCGGGAGTCTCGGCGGCGGTGGAGCGGACCAGCGGGTCGAGCACTTCGCGGCGCAGGTTGATCCCCCGCGCGGCCTGCTCGGGCGGCGCTTCGACCCAGCCCCACCTGGTCCAGGCATGCACCCGGGGCCGCTGACCGCCCGCCGCTTCTATCGACTCGAGCAGCCCAAGCCGTTCGATCGCCGGCACGCCGGAGGCCTGGATGAAGTGCGAGCAGATCCGCTTGTAGGCCTGGGGGTCGGGCTGCTTCTCGATCAGCGCGACACGCAGTCCGGCGCGGCCGAGCTGGATCGCGGTCGCGCAGCCCGCGAGGCTGGCGCCGACGACGACGACGTCGTAGGTGGAGTCGGTGCTGGGCATTTCGGCCTCCTGCCGGTCGAGCCTTTACCGTTCGTTCCGTACTATACGCTTCGAATCATGGAAAGCAACCCGATCAAGCTCAGCGGGACCTCCTACGCACTGCTCGCGGTGCTGGGGGAGTTCGGCGAGATGACCTCCTACGACATCAAGCAGGCGATGGAGAGCTCGATCCAGAACTTCTGGCCGGTTCCCCACACGACCGCCTACGAGGAGCCCGCCCGCCTCGCCGCGGCCGGCTACCTGACAGCGCACCAGGAGGAGGGTGGCCGCCGGCGCCGCGTCTACGCCCTCACCGACCTCGGCCGCGAGGTACTTGCCGAGTGGGCCGCGGACCCTGACGTGAAGCCGCCGCAGCTGCGCGACGAAGCGATCCTCAAACTGTTCGCCGGGGCGGACCCCGACGCGATGCAGGGCTCGCGGGAGGCCTGGCACCGGCAGAAGCTGGAGGAGCTGCAGGGCTACCTCCAGCTCGCCCGCGCCGGCGAGGGGTTCGGCCGCTCCGAACGCACCCTGCTCGCCGGCGTCGCCTACCACCAGAAGATGCTGGAGGCGATCGCGATGGTGTCCGAGGAAAGGGGGTCGCGAAAGTAGTTTGCTAAACTAATTACCAGAGCTAATCAATGCAGACGCAGACCAAGGACATCCCCCTCTCAGAGCGCGCGGCGCATCTGCGCACGGCGATCGTCCGCACCGCCCGGCGGCTGCGGCAGGAGGCGGCGGCCGAGACCTCCGGCCTCACCCCGACCTCGGTCGCGGCGCTGGCGACGATCGAGCGGCACGGGCCGCTGACCCCGAGTGAGATCGCCGCGATCGAGCGGGTCAAGCGGCCGACGATCACCCGCACCCTCGGCTGCCTCGAACGCGAGGGTCTGATCGACCGCGCCCCCGACCCCGACGACCGCCGCAGCGCCCTGGTCAGCGTCAACGGCGCCGGCCGCGAGCGGCTGCGGCGCCTGCGCGGGCGCAAGAACGCCTACCTGGCGCGGCGCATGCGCGACCTCTCCGACGAGGAAGTGGAGACGCTGGAGCGGGCGGCCGAGATCCTCGAGCGGATGCGGGAGGGCGAGCGGTCGCTGTGACTGCCGCCCTCCGCCACTCGTTCAACTCGCTGGAGGTCCCCAACTACCGCCGCTATTTCGCCGGCCAGCTGATCTCCCTCAGCGGCACCTGGATGCAAACGGTGGCGGCGATCTGGGTCGTCCTCAGCCTCACCGGCAGCGGCGTCGCCGTCGGCCTGACGACCGCGCTGCAGTTCCTGCCGATGCTGCTGATCGGCGCCTGGGGCGGCCTCCTCGCCGACCGCTTCCCGAAACGGCGGCTGCTGATGACGACGCAGGCGCTGATGGCCGTCCCGGCCGTTTGGCTCTTCGCCGTCACCGCCGCCGGCGTCGTCCAGCCCTGGATGGTCTACCTCGGCGTCTTCGCGATGGGCGCGGTCAACGCCGTCGACAATCCGACCCGCCAGAGCTTCGTCTTCGAGATGGTCGGCGCCGATCGGGTCGTCAACGCGGTCAGCCTCAACAGCGTCATCGTCCAGGCGGCGCGGATCGTCGGTCCGGCGCTGGCGGGGATCATGATCGCCACCGTCGGCGTCGTCCCCTGCTTCGCCCTCAACGCGCTCACCTTCGTGGCGATGATCTTCGCGCTGCGGGGGATGGACCCGAGCCGCCTGCACGCGGCGCCGGTCGCCAAGCCGGAGCCGGGGGCGATCCGGGCCGGCCTCCGCTATGTGCGCCGATCCCCCGAGCTGATGGTGCCGCTGGCGCTGATGGGCCTGGTCGGGACCCTCGGGTTCAACTTCCAGGTGGTGCTGCCGCTGCTCGCCAAGTTCAGCTTCGAATCCGGAGCGATGACCTACGCCGCCCTCGTCTCGGCAATGGCGGTCGGCTCGATCGCCGGCGCCCTCGTCAACGGCCACCGCGGCCGCACCGGCCCCCGCCTGATCGCCGGCGGAGCCCTGGCCTTCGGCGTCTCGGCCCTGCTGGCGGCAGCAATGCCCAGCCTAGCCCTAGAGATCCTGATGCTCGCCCTCCTAGGCGCCGCCTCGGTCACCTTCGCCGCAACGATCAACTCCACCCTGCAGCTGGCGGTAACCCCGGAGATGCGAGGTCGGGTAATGGCCCTCTACAGCGTCGTCTTCCTAGGCTCAACCCCGATAGGAGGCCCCCTAGCCGGCTGGCTAGCGCAGAACTACGACCCCAGAGTGGCCCTCTGCCTGGCGGGGGCCTCGGGCTTGCTTGCCGCCTACATAGCCCACATCAGCTTCACCCACATCCGCGGTCGCCATGAACAGGCGACCGGCGAGCACGCCATCGCGTAGAGCGAGAGCGCGGTCGTAGGAGGGAGCCGGTGGGGGTGTCCCGGTACTGGGCATGGAGCCGGCCCAACAACGCCCGGGGCGACAGCCGAAAAAACAAAAGAGCCGGCGGAGGTGCTCCGGGGCACCCCCACCGGCTCCCTCCCAACGAACTACGAACCGATGTACCCGGCGCTTTCCAGGTAAGCGGTAGCAGCCTGCTTAGGCGTTTCCTTTTCAAGTTCGACCCGAGCATCAAGCTCCTGGACGACCTTGAGGTCAAGACCTTCCTGCACCTGCAGGATCGTCTTTTCGTAATCCGGCCCGGCTTCTTCGGCGACTTTCTGCGCCGTCACGAAGATGACGTTCCCGGCCGGGAACACCTTCTTGTCGTCTTCGAGGATGACGAACTTGTCGCTCTCGGCCGAGAGCTGCGGGTCGGTGGTGAAGAGGATCGAGAGATCCGCCTGACCCTTTTCCAGCACCGTGTAGCGGAGGCCGATGTCGACCGGGGTGAACGACTTGAACTTCAGCCCGTACAGTTTTTCGAGCCCGGCCAGGCAGTCGATCCGCTGGCGGCACTCGGGCGAGCCGTAGAGGGACAGTTCTTCGGAGACGCCTTCGAGGTCGGAGACCGTCTTCAGGCCGTATTTTTCGGCCGTTTCCTTGGTCGTCCCGACCGCGTTGGCGCTGGCGAACGGAGTCGGTTCGAAGGCTTCGAGGCCTTCCTTTTCGAATTCTTCGTTCGCTTTTTCCCACGCTTCGGTGGCGTCGGAGGGCACTTCTTCGGGTTCGAGGCCGAAGAACGAGGTGAGGGCCGTGCTCGCGTACTCCGGGTAGCCGGAGATCTGCCCCGTCTTCACCGCTTTCAGGGCGACGGTTTCAGAGCCGAGGTTGAGCGCGCTCTTCACCTTGTAGCCCGCCGCGGTCAGCGCCTGCGCGTAGATTTCGCCGAGGATTTCCTGTTCGGGGAAGTTCTTCGAGCCGATCGTCAGGTTGACTTTGCCGTTTTCGGGGTTGGACTGAATCGCCCCCGCCGCTTCGCCACCTTCGGTCGAGCCGGAAGTGGTGCTGTCGCTGCTGCTGCCGCAGGCAGCGACACCGAGGGTCAGCGCGAGCGCCGCCAGTGCCGCAAGCAGCACCCGCACTCTCGTCTGGTCGATCCTCACTTAATGCCTCCTCTTGGGGTGGATGTGTTGGGTAAGTCGGGAGTTACGTTTCACGCAGTCTTTACCTTCAGCCCGTCGGAAGTAAGGCGACGCTGCAGAAGTGCGAGCGAACCCTCGATCGTCATCGCCAGCAGGGCGACGAGGAGGGCGCCGGCGAGCAGTCCGTTTTCGCCGTAGACGTTGCGGTTGAGGATGAAGTCGCCGAGCGTTTCCACCCCCGCCAGCGGAGCGATGGTGGCGGTCGCGACGATCACGATCGCCGCCCCGCGGATGCCACCCATCACCGTCGGGATCGCCAGCGGCAGCTCGACCCTGCTGATGATCCTGAGCTCGCTCATGCCCATGCCGCGGGCGGCGTCGACGGTGGCGGGATCGACCTGGCGGACCCCGACGTAGGCGTTGACGAGGATCGGGGCGATGCCGAGCAGGGCGAGGGCGGGCGCCACGTTCCTCATCCCGATCCCGATCAGGGTCGCCACCAGGGCGATCACCGCCAGCTCGGGAACTGCGCGCCCGGCGTTGCCGATGCCGACGGCAAGCAGTTCGCCCTTGCCCTTGTGGCCGAGGTAGAGCCCGAGCGGCAGCCCGATAAGCAGCGCGATCGCCAGCGCGAGAACCGTCACCTCGATGTGGCCGAGCAGCAGTTCCATCGTCTTGTCGAAGCCGCCGACCTCCTTGCCGCCGGTGACGTTCGATTCCTGCGGCGCGAAGATGAATTCGACCGCCCCCGAGAAGGAGCCGAGGACGAGAGGGGCGCTCACCTCGGCCTCACCTTCCGCCAGGGGGTGAGAAGCCGCTGGGTGGTGAGCAGCAAGAGGTCGAAGGCGAGGACCATCAGGGCGATGATCGCGACCGCGATCAGGATCGCGGTCGGGAAGTTGAAGTTCGAGCCGTACATCTCGGTCCCCAGGCCGCCGGCGCTGATCAGGACCACCAGGGTGGTTATCGCGATCGTGCTGGCCGTCGCGACCCGCAGGCCGGCGATGATCTCCGGCGTCGCCAGCGGCAGCTCGACCTTCCAGAGGATCTGGCGGTTCGTCAGCCCCATCCCGCGGGCCGCGTCCTTGACCGAGTCGGGGACGTTTTCGAAGCCCAGCATCGTGTTGCGATAGATGATCTGCAGGGTGTAGGCGGAGAGGACGATGATCGCGGTGTCGCGGCCGAAGCCGGTGACCGGCAGCAGCAGGAAGAAGAAGGCGATGCTGGGGATCGTGTAGAGCACCCCGGTGGCGGCGAGCAGCGGCGGCTGCAGCCAGCGGCTGCGGTGGGCGAGCAGCGCCAGGGCGAAGGCGATGACGAAGCCGATCGCGACCGAGATGAGCACAAGTTCGAGGTGCTGCAGGGTCGGCGTCCCGTAGCGGTCGATGTTTTCCTTCGCCCAGTCGAAGCAGAAGAGGTGGCTTTCGTCCGCCTGGCAGGGCAGCGACCCCGAGCTGCGTTCTTTGAAGAAGTCGCCGCCGACTTCACCCGCCGCGGCCAGCAGGGCGACGCTAGCCATGGGGCCTCTCTGCCGCGCTGTGCTCGTCGGTCTTCGCCTCCGGCGAGGCGAGGAACTCGGAGATGATCTCGACCGAGAGGACGCCGACGATGCGGCGTTCGTGGTCGACGACCGGCGCGTACTGGGTCTCGTGCTGGAGCAGGTCGGCGAGGGCGTCGCGCATCACGTCGTCGAGCTCGAGCACCGGGCCAAGGGGCGAGTCCGGACGGGCGGGCACGTTCTCGGCGGCGAGGTCGCGCTCGCTGAGCCAGCCGAGCGGCCGGCGCTCGCTGTCGACCAGGAGCGGGAAGGGGACTTCGACCTCAGGCGCGTCGAGCTTTGCCCGCACCTCCGCCGTCGCCTGGCCGACGTGGGCGAGCGGCGCCTCCCAGAGGTTGATGTCGGCGACCCGCATCAGCGCCAGCCGCTTCAGCGCCCGGTCGGCGCCGACGAAGTCCTCGACGAACTCGTTCGCCGGCGCCATCAGGAGCTCCGCCGGGGTCGCGTACTGCTGGACCCGGCCGCCCTCGCGCATCACCGCGATCCGGTCGCCCATCTTGATCGCCTCGTCGATGTCGTGGGTGACGAAGAGGACGGTCTTGCGGATCTCCGCCTGCAGGCGCAGGAACTCGTTCTGCAGGCGCTCGCGGTTGATCGGGTCGATCGCCCCGAAGGGCTCGTCCATCAGCATCACCAGCGGGTCGGCGGCGAGGGCGCGGGCGACGCCGACGCGCTGCTGCTGGCCGCCGGAGAGCTGAGCCGGATAGCGATCGCCGAGCTCGGGGTCGAGCCCGATCAGCTCCAGCAGCTCGGCGCTGCGGGCGCGGATCCGGTCCTTGTCCCAGCCCAGCAGCTGCGGCACCGCGCCGATGTTCTGGGTGATCGTGCGGTGCGGGAAGAGGCCGATCTGCTGGATCACGTAGCCGATCTCCCGCCGCAGCTGGGCGGCGTCGCGCTCGCGGACCGAGCTCTCGCCGATCAGGATGTCGCCCTCGTCGATGTCGACCGTGCGGTTGACCATCCGCATCGCCGTCGTCTTTCCGCAGCCGGAGGGGCCGACGAGGACGCAGATCTCGCCCGCCGGCACCTCCAGCGAGAGGTGGTCGACGGCCGGCTCGGAGGCGCCACGGTAGCGTTTCGTCGCTTCCTCGTAGCGGACGGATGAGGCCTGCGACTCGCTCACAGGCCTAGCCCCCTCGCCCGCTCGGCGGCGCGGGCGACGATTTCCTCGAGCTCCGGCAGCTCGCCCTCGCGCATGAGGACGCGGCCGGCGACGACGGTGGTTGCGACAGCGGCACCGCCGGCAGCGTAAACGAGGTCGGACACGAGATCCCCGATACCCAGCTCCGGCGATTCCGCACGCAGGAGGAGGAAGTCGGCGTCGGCGCCGGGCTCGAGCGCGCCGGCGCCGAGGCGCGGGGCGCGGGCGCCGGTGGCGATCGCCCACGCTTCGGCGGCCTCGATCGCCGTGGGGTCGGCGGCGGCGTGCTTCTGGACGAGGGCGAAGGTCTTCAGGTCGACGAGCAGGTCCAGGGAGTCGTTGGAGCCGGCGCCGTCGGTGCCGAGCCCGACGGCGACTCCGGCAGCGCGCGCCGCCGGATAGGGGAAGACCCCGCCCACGGCGAGCTTCATGTTCGCGACCGGGTTGGAGACGACGGTGGCGCCGCGCTCGGCGACCAGCGCCAGCTCCTCGGGGTCGAGCCAGACGCCGTGAGCGAGCACCGTGCGCTCGCTCAGCATCCCCACCCGGTCGAGGTAGAAAGCGGGCCGCTCGCCGTGCTCGGCGAGGCAGTCCTGGACCTCTTTCTCGGTCTCGGAGAGGTGGATCTGGACCGGCAGGTCGCGCTCGGCGCTGAGCTCGCCGATCCAGCGCAGCGACTCTTCGCTGACCGTGTAGATCGCGTGCGGGGCGAGGGCGGGGGTGATCTCGGGCCCGCACCGTGAGAGCTCGTCGAGGCCGCGGTGGGCCGCTTCGCGCAGCTGCGCCGGGCTGCCGTGGAGGTCGAAGAGCGGGGCGCCGATGGTGGCGCGGATGCCGGCGTCGGCGACGGCGCGAGCGGTCGCTCCCGGGTGCCAGTACATGTCCCAGAAGCGGGTCGTGCCGCTGCGGATCATCTCCGCGCAGGCGAGGCGGGCGCCCCGGTAGACGTCCTCCTCGCTCAGCTTCGCCTCGACCGGCCAGATCTTCTCCTCCAGCCAGGGCATCAGCGGCAGGTCACCGCCGGAGCCGCGGAAAAGGGTCATCGCCGCGTGGGTGTGGCCGTTGACCAGCGGCGGCACGAGGTGGTCGCCGCCCGCGTCGATCGTCTCGTCGCCGGGCTGGGCGGCGACGTCCGCCCCGACCGCCGAGATCGTCCCACCCTCGCAGCGAATCCCGACCAGCTCCCCGTCCAGGCGCGCGTTCTCGATCGTTAACCCCACGCGCACCCTCGATTCGTCTGTTCCTTATAGGCGCATAGGAACGAAAAGGAACAGACGAATGTCATCGCCCGACCGCCCCCAGGCGCGGCAGCACCGCTTCCAGGCCCTCGCGCAGGCGCTCGGCGTTGGCGCTTCGGTCGGCTTCCATCGCCGCGGTGCTGACCTCGCCCTTGCCGAGGCCGTTGGCGAGGTTGTCGACGACGCAGAGGGCGGCGTAGTCGAGGCCGAGCTCGCCGGCGACGACGCACTCGGAGGCGATCGTCATCCCGACGACGTCGGCGTGCGCTGCCATCAGCCGGATCTCGGCCGGGGTCTCGAAGCGCGGTCCGCGCGCCTGCCAGTAGACGCCGCCGTCGCGCGGCGCCTGCCCGCCCTCACTCCAGGCGGCGATCACTTCCTCGCGCCAGCGGGGAGCGAAGCGGGGTGCCGAGTGGGCGCGCTCGTCGCCGAAGATCGATTCGCCGAGGTTCAAGGCGACGAAGTCGGAGGGGCAGACGAGGGCGCCGACGCCGAGCTCGTCGGGGCGCAGCGAGCCGACCGAGCCGATCCCCAGCACCCGGTCGCAGCCCTGCTCGAGCAGCGGCCGCAGGGTCGCCTCGTGATCGATCGCGTGGGGGAGGACGAAGGCGCCCTCGGCGCTGCGGTGCCGCTGCACGATCGCCGCCCCCTGCGCGGCCGCCGCCGCGGCGATCTCCTCGCCGCCGGGCCCGAGGGCGTTGCTGCCGAGGATCACCGCCAGTCGTCCCATCCGGCGATCCTATGCGCCCAAATCACTTAGTTCTCGCGTTGCGCCTTGAACGCCGCCGCCGCCTCGTCGTGGTCGACCAGCGGCTCGGGGTAGTCGAGGCGCTCGAACCCTTCCATCCGCCAGGGGCGGAAGATCGCCTTGCCGCGGACCGACTCCAGCTCGGGCAGGTAGCGGCGCACGTAGTGGCCCTCGGGGTCGAAGCGCTCCGCCTGGCGGACAGGGTTGAGGACGCGGTTGGGCCGGGTGTCGTTGCCGGTCCCCGCCACCCACTGCCAGTTGCCGGCGTTGTTGGCGATCTCGCCGTCGGTCAGCAGGGCCCAGAAGTGCCAGGCGCCCTCCCGCCAATCGACGTAGAGGTCCTTGCAGAGGAAGGAGGCGACGGTCATCCGTGCCCGGTTGTGCATGAAGCCCTCCTCGGCGAGCTGGCGCATCGCCGCGTCGACCAGCGGGTAGCCGGTCCGCCCCTCCTGCCACGCCTCCAGGGTCCGCTGCGATCGGGACCAGCGGTCGCCGCGTCGCCGGTAGTCGCGGTGGGGGAGGGACGGGGTCGCGGCCAGGACCTGGTGGTGGAAGTCGCGCCAGCAGAGCTGGCGGACGAAGGCCGCGCCGCCGCGCCGCTCGCCCGCCTCGCGGGCCAGCTCCAGCGGCGAGACGCAGCCCCAGCGGATGTAGGCGCTGAGGCGGGAGGTGCGGTCGCCGGCGAGGTCGTCGTGGCCGTCTTCGTAGCCGCCGAGCCCGTCGCGGAGAAAGGCGCGCATCAGCTTGCGACCCTCGCCCTCGCCGCCGGGCATCCGCTTCGGCGAGGGCTTGCCGTCGATCAGCGAGTCGAGGTCGGGAAGTCGCCCGGCTGCCAGCTTGCCCGCGACGGTGAGCTTGCGTGGAGTGCCGTGGCTTTCCCGGCGACCGACCTGGCTCCAGGCGCGGTGGAAGGGGGTGAAGACCTTGAAGTGGTCGCCGCTCGCCGGCGTCACCGTTCCCGGGTCGACGATGGTCACGCCCGGGTGGAGGCAGAGCTCGATCCGCTCCTCGGGGCAGGCCCGCGCCAGATGCTCCTCGCGCCGCCGCGCGTAGGCGCTCCAGTCGGCGCTGGTGTGGATTGCGGTTGCGCCGCACTCGCGCGCCACCGCGACCGCCTCGCGCACGGGATCCCCCTGGCGGACAAACAGCCGCCCGCCCGCCTTGCGCAGCGACTCGTCGAGGTCGTGCAGCGCCTCGAGCATGAAGGCGACCCGGTTCGGGGCCGCGAAACGCGACCGCAGCAGGCGCTCGTCGAAGACGAAAAGCGGCACCACGAGTTCCGCCTTCGCGGCCGCTGCCAGCGCCGGATGGTCGTGGACGCGGAGGTCCCGGTTGAAGAGCACGACGGAGGTCTCGATTGCCATATGGTCCTGAAATGGGGAACGAAGTGGGTGAGGAAAAGGATCAGCGCCACCCCGAGTCGGGCCGGGACGAGACCGAGCAGGAACGCCTCGACCGCAACCTAGGTGAGCTGCTGCAGGAGCTGCGGGTCGCCCTGCCTGGCGTCCAGGTCCTCTTCGCCTTCCTCCTCGCGGTCCCGTTCCAGAAGGGCTTCGAAGAAGTCACCCAGTTCCAGAAGGTCGTCTACTTCGCGACCCTGATCCTCACCGCGATCTCGGCGACGATGCTGATCTCGCCCTCGGCCTACCATCGGATCACCTTCCGCTACCAGCAGAAGCGCCGCCTCGTCTACTACGCGAACCGCTTCGCGATCGTCGGCCTCGTCTTCCTCGCGCTGGCGATGACCGGCGCGATCCTGCTGATCACCGACGTGCTCTTCTCCACCGCCGCGGCCGCCGTCACCGCCGCCCTGGCGCTCTGTGTCTTCGGCTTCTTCTGGTTCGCGCTGCCGCTGCAGCGGCGGCTCAGCCTGCAGGCGGGGCAGGAGCCTCTAGGCAAGCCCGAAAGCGACTGAGCTCGCGCTCGAGGTCGTCGAGGAAGGGCACCTGCGGCCCCTTCTCGCGCAGCAGTTCGAGGTCGGCTTCCCAGATCTCGAGCTTGAGCTCGACCGGGACCTTGAATTCGTCGCGGATCGCGTCGCCTTCGTCTTCATAAGCGGCCCGCAGGGTGAGGACATTGGTCAGCTTGTCGGCGCCATAGATCGCCATCGCCTCCTCGCCCGCCGCCGCCACCCGTTCGCGGTGCTCGGCCTTGCGCTCGCGGTAGGACTCGATCGATTCGTCGTCGGTGAGGACGCCGACGATCCCCGCCACGGCTTCACCGAACTTCTCGCGCAGCTCGTCGAGCGTCGTCTCGGAGTCCTCGACGACGTCATGCAGCAGCGCCGCCGCCACCGCCTCCTCGCCGTAGCCCTGCTCCTCGAGGCGGGCGGCGACTGCGATCGGGTGCTCGATGTAGGGCATCCCGCCGCTGCCGTTGCGGACCTGGCCGGCGTGGTCGGCCCGTGCCTGCTCGAGCGCACTGTGGACCAGCGGCGAATGCTCGGCGGCTGCCTCGATCCTCTCGGCAGGAGACACGCCCGCAGCCTAGATGATCGTTTCCACCATCGAGGCCCCTATAGGGGCCAAAAGTCTGGAAACGACCTGGGGGGGGGCGGCTGGTTAGACGGTGGCGGCGGCTTTGGCCGCCCGCGCCGGCAGCTCGAACTCATTGCGCTCGGCGCCCAGCTCGAGGGTGCCGGGATCGCCGCCTAGCTCGACCCACTGCCGCTGCGACTCGACCGCCAGCCCGTCGAGCTGGTCGTCGGAGTGGAGTGGGTCGTGGTGGAAGAGAACAGTGCGCTCGGCGCCGGTCCGCCGGGCGAAGCTGAGGGCATGGGAGGTCGCCGAGTGGCCCCAGCCGACGTGGCACGGGTACTCGGCGTCGGTGTACTGGCCATCGTGGATCAGCAGCGAGGTGTCGCGGGCGAGGGCGAAGCCGGAGATCCAGTCCTCCTCGAGGGAATCGAGGTCGGCGCCGAGGGCCGGCTCGTGGTCGGGGATGTAGGTGAGCGAGGAGTCGCCGTCGTCGATCCGGTAGCCGAGGGTGGGGCCGCGGTGGGTGACCGAGGCGGCGCGGATCCGGGCCGATCCGATCTCCCACTCGCTCTCCGGGCAGTGGCGGAAGGAGACGTCGCAGGGAAGCTCGCGGACCTCGACCGGGGAAAGCGGCGCGGAGATGTAGCGGGCGATGCGGTCGCGCAGCGAGGCCTCCGGCGAGGCCGGGCCCCAGATCACGATCTCGGTCTGCGGGCGGAAGGCGGGGGCGAAGAAGACGAGACCCTGGATGTGGTCGAGGTGGAGGTGGGTGAGGAGGATGTGGAGGCGGGTCGGCTCGTCGGGCAGGGCGAGGCCGAGGCAGCGGATCCCGGTGCCGGCGTCGAGGGCCAGCATCGAGCCGTCAGCGAGGGTGACGCCGACGCAGGAGGTGTTGCCGCCGTAGCGGATCGTTTCCGGCCCCGGGGCCGGGATCGACCCCCGCGTTCCCCAGAGCTTGACCTTCACGCCGGCCCCGCCCCGTTGCTGCTCGCCGCCGGCCAGAAGACGGCGATCGCGCCCTGGGAGCCGTGCGGCGTCTGGATCGGCAGGGCGGAGACCTCGACTTCGTGCAGGGTGCCGTCGGTCGAGCGCACGGTCAGCTCGCCGTGGGCCGGCCGGCCGGCCCGGACCGCTGTCACCAGCGGCAGCTCGTCGTAGGGGATCGGCTCGCCCTGCTCGTCGAAGGGGCCGAACAGCGAGCCCCACTCCTGCGGGCCGACGGTCCCCAGCTCCTCGAAGCGTTTGCCCAGCAGCATCCCGGCGGCCTCGTTGTAGAAGACGAGGAGGCCGCCCTCGTCGACGAGGAAGGCCGGCGTCGAGAGAGCCGACATCAGGTTGCGGGCAAGGATCAGCTCCAGGGGTCTCTGCGTCACGAAAGACACTTTAGATCGTCAAGTTCGGACTGCCACTAAATACCGGGTTTCAGCGCAGAGAGCCAAGAAGTAGAGAGATTGGCCGGGTGACTGTTACAGCGGCGTGACTTTGGTCACTTAGGTATCTCGTAGTGGTGCTGGTGGTGGGAGGGGATGGGGGGTGTCCCTTCCGGACGCAGATCGGCGGAGATCGTTCTGTTGGCTTGCGCCCCGGTCGCCTATTGCCCGCCTCTTGCTCAGTGTCCAGAAGAGACACCCCCCATCCCCTCCCGACCGGCGGGGTTGGTCGTCGGTGTTGGCTAGCCGGCGGCTTCGGCGCTTCTTAGGCCGCCTTTGGCCCAGGCTCCGAACAGGAGGGTTAGGAGGATTCCTATTCCGAAAGCTGCTCCTACTAAGACGGGGTCTCCGGAGATGAAGCCTCGGCCTGCCTCCAGGAGGGCGGTGATCGGGTTTATCGAGGCGATGGTGTGGATCCAGCCGCTTAGTAGGTCGAGGGGGACGTAGACGGGGGCTAGGAAGAGGACGAGGAAGGTCGGGAACTGCATCAGCGGGCCGCCCTGGATCGAGCGGACTCGGAGGGCCACCCCAGCCGCCCACATCGTCGCGGCGATGTTGACCAGGAGGGCGAGGACGTAGAGGGCGACGATTTCGCCGGCGCTGCCGGCGACCTCCATGTTGGCCACCAGCGCCACCGTCGTCAGCACCGTCCAGGTGATGAAGGCGCGGACGATCGCCGCCAGGGCGTAGCCGAAGACGATGCCGCTGCGGTGGCCGGCGGCGAGCATGTAGCGGCGGCCGAAGCCGGTCTCGAAGTCGCGCGCCATCGCGAAGCCGGTGAAGACGCCGCCGAAGGCCGCCGACTGCAGCAGCACGAAGACGAACTGGAAGGCGGTGTAGCCGGTCGGGAAGTCGAAGCCGGGGACTTCGCCGATCGCCGCCAGGCCGCCGGCGAAGGAGACGAAGAAGAAGAGCGGGAACATCAGCGCCGGGACCAGGAAGGCCGGGTTGGTGAGGAAGTTGTGGATGCTGCGCCAGGCCACCGCGCGGGCGACCGAGCCGAGCCCCGCGGGCTGCCTCTCGCTCACGTCCGCACCAGCCTCGTCTTCAGGGCGCTGCTCGCCGCGGTCATCCCGATCGCCCCGATCGCGGCGGCGATCGCGAAGCCGAGGGCGAGCTGGCCGATGTTCCAGCCTTCGATCAGCAGCGAGCGGATCGCCTCCAGCAGGTAGGTGACGGGGTTGACGCTGGCGATCGCGTGGAACCAGTCGGTCGTCAGCAGGTCCAGCGGCAGGGTCATCGCCGAGAGGAAGAGGAAGACGAAGAAGACCGGGAAGAGGCCCTGGACCGCCTCGCCGGAGCCGAAGCGCAGGGCGGCGAAGAGGCCGATCGTGCCGAAGGCGACGGTGATCGTCACCGAGAGGAGGATGAGGACGACGGCGCCGGCGGCGCCGGCGGCGAGTTCGGCGCCGGCGATCAGGCCGACGCTGAGGTAGACGACCGCCTGGACGAGGCCGAGAACGACGGCGCCTGCCAGCAGACCGCTGAGCAAGGCGGCGCCGCGCAGCGGCGTCAGCGCCAGGCGGTTGAGGAACCCGGTCTCGATGTCGCGGGCGAGGTCGGTCCCCGAGTTCATCACCGAGAAGAGGGCACCCTGGATGAAGGGGACGGCGAGGATGAAGGTGAGGTAGGAGTCGGTCGGGAAGCCGGGCAGGTTGGTCGCGTCTTTGAGCCCGCCGGCGTTGACCGCGAGCAGGAACATCGGGAAGACGATCGCGGGGACGATCTGGGCCGGCTGGCGCAGGGTCCGCAGGATCGAGCGGCGGGCGAGCTGGCCGACCTGGTTGCGGAGGCTGCTGCTCACGCGGCGGCCACGGTCTCGGTCTCGCCGGTCTCCGGTTCCGCCTCCTCGTCGGCGCCCTCCAGCGAGCGGCCGGTCTTGGCGAGGAAGACATCGTCGAGGGAGGGCGCGTGGAGCTGCAGGTGCTCGATCGCGATCTGCTCGGCGTCGAGGGCGCGAACGACCTCGGCTAGCTGCGACTCGCCGCCCTCGAGGCGGACGGCGACCCCGCGCGGCGAGGAGCCGGCCTGCTCGCCGAAGCGGCCGAGGACCGCCGTCATCCGCTCGCGGTCCCCCTCGGCGAGCGGGACCGCTTCGACGGTCGGGCGGCCGATTTCCGCCTTCAGCTCGGTCGGGGTGCCCTCGGCGACGAGGTGGCCGTGGTCGATGATCCCGACCCGGGCGGCGAGGGCGTCCGCCTCCTCGAGGTACTGGGTGGTGAGGAAGACGGTGACCCCGTCCTCGGCCGCGAGCCGGGCGACCTCCTCCCAGAGGGCGGTGCGGCTCTGGATGTCGAGGCCGGTGGTCGGCTCGTCGAGGAAGAGGATGCGCGGCCGGTGGGCGAGCGCGAGTGCGAGGTCGAGGCGGCGTTTCATCCCGCCCGAGTAGCCGCCGACCTTGCGGTCGGCTGCGTAGGCGAGGCCGACCCGCTCCAGCAACTCGTTGCTGCGGGTTTCGCGCTCGCGCTTGTCGAGGCCGTGGAGGGCGGTCTGCAGGCGCATGTGCTCGCGGCCGGTGAGGAGCGGGTCGAGCGCGGCCTCCTGCAGGGCGGCGCCGATCGTCGCCCGCACCTGCGGCCCTTCGGTGACGACGTCGTAGCCGCCGACGCGGGCGGTGCCCGCGGTCGGAGGGAGGAGGGTGGTCAGCATCAGGACGGTCGTTGACTTGCCGGCGCCGTTGGGGCCGAGGAAGCCGTAGATCTCGCCCTGCGCGACCTCGAGGTCGATCCCGTCGACCGCCCGCGGCCCGTTCTTGAACTCCCGGACGAGCCCCTCGACTTCGATCCCGCCCCTAGCGCTATCTGCCATCCAAAACTCCAGACCGGTTGCTTGCCAAACTCGAAAGTTGAGGCTAGCAAAATTTGAGATAGTCTAATTTCCATGAAAACCGGTAACATCAGTGCAAAGGGGGACTTGGCGGCCAGTGCCTGGGGTCTTCTCGTCGGCCTCGTTTATCCGCCGCCCTTTCTCGCGATCGCTCGCGAATTCGATCTCCGGCCCTCGACCTTCGCCGCCCTCCGCGCGCTCGAGCAGCCGCGGACGATGGGCGAACTCGCCGGGGTCCTCCACTGCGACAACTCCAACGTCACCGGCATCGTCGACAGCCTCGAAGACAAGGTGCTTGCAATTCGCAAACCCTCCGAGGACGACCGTCGCATCAAGGTGGTTGAGCTGAGCGGACAGGGCGAGGCGCTGCTCAGGCGCCTGAAGCGCGAGGTCGCCAAGCCGCCGGCCTGGGTGAAGGACCTCTCCGAGGCCGACCAAGAGGCACTGCGCGAGATCCTCGCGCGGGCCGTCGAGGCCCAGCAGTCGCCCGGCGGCTGAGCGCGAAACCGCGCAAAGGCGTAGAACTCCCGTCCCGATGCGCGAGCGCACCCGCACCTACAGCCTGGCGATGACTGTCAACCGGCCGGTTGCCCGCTGGGGGCGGATGCAGGTCGAGGGGCTGGAGACAGTTCCCGAGCAGGGCCCGCTGCTGATCCTCGGCAACCACGACAGCCACTGGGACCCGGTGATGGTCGGGATCGCCGCATTCAAGCGACGGCAGATCCGCGCCCTCGCCAAATCCGAGCTTTGGGACGTGCGCGGCCTCGCCCCGATCCTCAACGGCATGGGCCAGATCCCGATCCAGCGCGGCAAGGGGGACAAAGACGCCCTCGCGAAAGCGATCGAGACCCTCCGCGCGGGAGCCTGCATCGGTGTCTTCCCCGAGGGCACTCGCTCGAAGGGCAAGGTGCTGCGCGCCCGCAGCGGCGTCGGTCGCCTCGCCCTCGAGGTGCCGGAGGCGCACGTCACCCTGGTCGCGATCGAGGGCACCTCCGACCTCACCGGCTTCCCCCGCCGTCCCCGCCTCCGCATCCGCTTCTTCGACCCCGTCGGCGGCCAGCCCCGCCCCGACGAGGACCCCGGCGCCCTCTCCGCCCGCCTCCTCTCCGAGATCCGCGAGCTCGTCCCGCCTTCGATCTCCCACCGCAAGCGCGCCAAGCTCAGCGGCGTCAGCGAAGACTGAGGGCCCGTCCGATCCGAGCCAGCACCGCGTCGCGTTCGCCGTGAATCTGGTGCCAGGTGAGGCGAAACACCCGGTAGCCGGCCGAGACGAGGAACTGGTCGCGGCGGCGATCGTTCTGGAAAGCGTCTGGCGTCTCATGGGTCTCGCGCCCGTCGGTTTCGACCACCACACGTTGCTTCTCCCAGAAGAAGTCGACCAGCAGCCGCTCGCCGTCGATGTGCAGCCAGACGTTGCAGCCAGGGCGGGGGAAGCCGCGGTCGAGGAGCTCGGGCAGCGCGAGCGTCTCAAAGTCACTGCGCACGTCCGGGACCTTGCCGTCCTTGATCCGGTAGGGGAGAAGGGCGAGTTCCAGCAAACGCAGCCCGCGCCGCCGCTTCGCGTGGTGGATGGCGACGTCGACGGCCTGGAGGTCGAGCTTCCGACGGATCGCCGCCCGCCCGACCGTCTTCTTGAGCGTCGGCAGGCCCATCACCCCCGCGAGGTCGACCAGCGTCCGGGCGACGGTCGTCACTGCCACCCCGTTGACGACCTCGATCTCCTCCGGCTCCGGATAACGGCAGCGCCGGCAGCGGATTCCGTCGATCTTTCGCCCGGCCTCAACCGGAACGGTGACGTCGATCAGCCGCGGCGCCTCGTCCCAGAGCCGATGAAACGCCGCCGCCGTCCCATGCGAGATCACCGCGCCGTCGCCACAAGCCAGCAGCGCTGCCCGGAAGACCGTCTGGCGCGACACGGCTCGGTGCCCGACCGTGTAAACGCCGCGATGAATGCGGTGAAGTGACTTCGCCTCGGCGCGCTCCGCAGCCCGTCGCCGGGTGATGCCCTCGCTTCTAAGCTGATCGAGCGAGACGACGCCACCTTGTGTCGTCGCTCGGTCGGCAATTCTTCCCTGACGTTCCGCCCGCTCACTTCTGCGGTTCTTTTGTCCTGCCATAAAGGACTAAGGAACCGCACAACCCAAACTCTCCCCTGCTCAGGGTTCCGCGGTTCCTTTGTCCGCAATATCAGGACAAAGGAACCACGGAACTGCTGGCCTGGCCTGGCCGGGTGCTCTCTCTGAAGCTTGCTCAGTCTCCGGGCTCTTCGCCGTTGGGCAGGAGGGCGTACCACTGGGCTCCGTACTGGCTGATGTCGTTGCCGTTGGCTTCGCCCGGCTTCTGGTCGCCGGCGTAGGTGTAGAGGGGCCAGCCGTTATAGGTGACCTGGATCGTCCCGTCGGTGCGCTTGGTCGTGCCGAGCATGCTGCGGTCGGCGGGGCCCTGCGCCTGGGGATTGCCTTCGGTCAGGAGCGGAGGCCAGGCCGCGGCGCAGGCGCCGTAGCAGGCCGACTTCGAGCCCTTGTCCTTGTGGAAGTCGTAGAGGGTGAGGCCTTCGGAGGTGACGAGGACCGTGCCGAGGTCGCCGACCTTCGCCGCCGAGACGATGCCATCGCCGCCGCTCGCGGTTGCGGTGTTTTCCCCGTAGCCGCCTTTCGCGCCCGAGCTGCTGCCTTCTTCGTTCGAAGCCTGCTTGTTCGAGCCGCCGCCGCCCTTGCCGCCGTAGGCACCGCCACTGCTCGAGTCGCTGCCACCGCCGCAGCCGGCGACCACCAAGGCCGCGACCACGAGCAAGGCGAGCGCATATCTGATCCTGCTCACGTCGCTTCCTCCTTGTTGTCGATCTGGACCGCCGCCACCGGCGAGTTGACCGGGGCGACGAAGGTTCGCTTGCCGGTGTCGACGACGACCGCCCGCGTGCGCGAGAGGTCGAGGGCCGAGCTGAGGACCGCGTCGGAGTCGTCCCCCCAGCGGTAGCGGAAGGTTCCGGCCGGATACGAGGCGCCGTTCGGCCCCCGCAGCCAGACCCGGCAGAGGGTGCCCGACGGCACCCCGTGCACGTACATGTGGATCTCGGTGCCGTATGCGTGGGGCTGCAGGGTCGCGTCGATCTTGATCCCCGCGGGCAGGTCGGCGAACCTGACCTGCTGCTCCGGCCCGGTGCTGCCGCCTCCACCCCCGAAGACGAAGAGGAGGAGGACCGCCGCGACCGCGGCCGCCGTCGCGCCGCCCAGCGCGAACCCGCCGAAGAGCCTGCGCCGCCGGCGCTTCTCGCCCCGCTCGCGCTCCGCCGCGATCGTCGCGGCGACCCGCTGCCCGAGCTCCGGCGGCGGCTGCGGCGCCGGCCCGAAGCGCGCCGGGTCGGCGTGGGGAAGCATCAGCGCCACCGGCTGCAGGCTCGCCAGCTCCTCCCGGCAGCGGCCGCAGCCGTCGAGGTGCGCCTCCAGCCCGACCCGCTCGTCGCCCTCCAGGTGCCCGAGCGCGTAGGCGCCCAGCAGCTCGCGCCACTCGCGGCAGTCGTTCCTAATCTTCATAGCCCATCTCCTCGAGCACGACCCGCAGCGCCCGCAGCCCGTAGTAGACGCGGCTCTTCACGGTCCCCTCCGGCACCCCGAGCTCCTCCGCCACCTCCGCGTAGGGTCGCCCCCGGTAGTAGGTCTCGACGATCACCCGCCGGTGGTCGTCGCCGATCCGCCGCATCGCCTCCTCCACCTGCCAGGCGGTCAGCGCCTCGTCGAGCGGCTCGACGCTCGGCTCGACTCCGCCCTCGGCGACCCCCGGCCGCACCGACCGCGCCCGGCCGAGGTCGATGACGACGTTACGGAGGATCGCGAAGAGCCAGGTCCGCAGCGAGCCGATCTTCGGGTCGAACCGATCCCCCGCCCGCCAGGCACGGACGAAGGTCTCCTGCACGGCCTCTTCGGCGAGGCCGGCGTCGCCCAGCGAACGGACCGCGAAGCCGTACAGCTCGCCGGAATGGGCGGCGTAGGCCTCGCGGACGTCGCGTTCGCGGCTGAGCGCGCCCCGGGTCGAAGTTCCAAGCTGGATCATCCGACCCGGCATACGCTCCCCGGCAGCGCCGGGTTCAAATTCCTCTCAGAGAGGGCCCTATTCGAGTTTTCCGATCTTGAAGATTTTCGTCCCGCAATCCGGGCAGACTCCCTGGATCGCCGGGCGACCATTCTTCATCGTCACCTGTTTGGCGTCTTTGATCTCGACCTTCTTGCGCTCTTTCACGCAGTAACCCTCAGGCATGAAGGGGCCCTCCTTTCGTTGCCGCCGAACGGCAAATCTCGCCTTGCAGGCGAGGTGGATTGAGGCGAATGTAACGCAGGTCCATGACGCTGCCGCGAGACCTAGTGCGAATTCGCACTAAACGCCCGCGGTCAGCGTCAACTACCCTGCCCCCGCAGTCTCAAGCCCTTCCAAGCCTTCAAGGAGATCAGGAATGCCCGAAGCAGTCATCGTCGACACCATCCGCACGCCGATCGGCCGTGCCTTTAAGGGGTCGCTGGCCCAGCTGCGGCCCGAGGAGATGGGCGCCTTCGTGGTCGACCAGCTGCTCGAGCGCAACCCCGAGGTCGACCCGGCCCTGATCGAAGACGTCTTCTGCGGCGTCGGCATGCCGCAGGGCCTCGAGGCTTTCAACATCGGCCGCATCATCTCCCTCCTCAGCGAGAAGCTGCCGCAGGAGGTCAACGGGGTCACCGTCTCCCGCTACTGCTCTTCCAGCCTCGACGCGATCCGCCACGCCGGCAACGCGATCAAGGCCGGCGAGGGCGACGCCTACCTCGCCGTCGGAGTCGAGTGGGTGAGCAAGTTCAACGAGCGCACCGAGCCCGCCGGCGCCGCCGACCGCAACCCCAACCTGATCGGCGAGAACGGCCAGCCCAACGCCTACATCGACATGGGCATCACCGCCGTCAACGTGGCGAAGAAATACGAGGTCAGCCGCGCCGACATGGACAAGTTCGCGCAGCGTTCGCAGGAACGCGCCGTCCAGTCGCAGGAAGACGGCTTCTTCGACCGCGAAATCGTCCCGGTCAAGCTCGAGGACGGAACCGAAGTGACCAAGGACGACGGCCCCCGCGCCTCCTCGACCCTGGAGAAGCTCTCCGAACTGCCCGAGGCCTTCGAAGGCGGCGGCGGCGTCACCGCCGGCAACTCCTGCCCGCTCAACGACGGCGCCGCCGCGGTCCTGCTGATGAGCGCCGAGAAGGCGAAGGAGCTGGGCCTGAAGCCGCGCGCCCGGATCATCACCGCCGCCACCCACGGCAACGAGCCGGAGCTGATGGGCGTCGCCCCGATCGGCGCGATCAAGAAGGTCCTCGACCGCGCCGGGATGTCGATCGACGACGTCGACCGGGTCGAGCTGAACGAGGCCTTCGCCGCCCAGGTGATCCCGATCATGGCCGAATGCGGGATCGACGAAGACAAGCTCAACACCCACGGCGGCGCGATCGCCCTCGGCCACCCCTTCGGGATGACCGGCGCCCGGATCATGGGCACCCTTCTGAACGTGCTCGAGACCGACGACAAGCAGGTCGGCCTCGAGACCATGTGCGTGGCGGGCGGCCAGGGCAAGGCCATGCTGGTCGAAAGGCTCAACTAGGAGCACCGCGATGGCGCGACTCGAGACGCTCACCTACGAGGTCGGCGATCGAGTCGCGCGCATCACCCTGAACCGCCCCGAGCGGGGAAACGGGATCACCGCCCGGATGCCGGTCGAGCTGGCCGAGTGCGTCGAGCGGGCCAACCTCGACCCCGCCGTCCACGTCATCGCCCTGGCCGGCAACGGCACCGGCTTCTGCGGCGGCTACGACCTGGTCGCCTCGGCCGAGGGCGACATGAGCGAGCTGGGCGGGGAGGCGCCCGCAGGCTCGCCGCTCGACCCGGCGACGATTGGCCAGAACCACATCCCGGACACCAACTGGGACCCGGTCGTCGACTACCAGTTCATGAGCCGCAACGTGCGCGGGTTCATGAGCCTCTTCCACTCGGAGAAGCCGGTCCTCTGCAAGGTCCACGGCTACTGCGTCGCCGGCGGCACCGACATGGCGCTCTGCTCGGACCTGCTGGTGATCGCCGAGGACGCCAAGATCGGGTACCCGCCGGCCCGCGTCTGGGGCTCGCCGACGACGGCGATGTGGGCGAGCCGGCTGGGGCCGATGCGGGCCAAGCGCCTGCTCCTCACCGGCGACTCGCTGACCGGCGCCGAGGCGGCGGAGTGGGGGCTGGCGACCGAGACCGCGTCCGCGGCCGAGCTCGACGGGCGTTTCGAGCGTCTGTTGGAGCGCGTCGCCCGGATGCCGATCAACCAGCTGGTGATGATGAAGCTGCTGGTCAACCAGACGGTCCACGCCCAGGGGCTCGCTCAGACCCAGGTCCTCGGCACCTTCTTCGACGGCATCGCCCGCCACACCGAGGAGGGCCATGGCTTCGTCCGCCGCGCCGCCGAGTCGGGCTTCCGCGAGGCGGTCCGCGAGCGCGACGAGCCCTACGGCGACCACGGGCTCGAAGGCTTCGGCCTCGACCCATAGATCTTGTTCCTAGATCTTGTTCTTTACGAATAGGCTCCCGCCCCGATGAGCGATGCGCACCCGAGTTCGATGATCACCCCGGAGTCGGTCCGGGCCTTCCTGCCCGGCAGCTTCCCCGGCGACCTCGGGATCGAGCCGCTCGAGGTCGAGGACTCGCACGCCCGCGGCAGCATCGTCGTCGACCAGCGCCACCTCCACCCCGGCGGCTTCGTCCACGGCGGCGTCTGGACCGCGCTCGGCGACACCGTCGCCGCTTGGTCGACCTTCCGCTGCATCCCGCCGGGCCACAACTTCACGACGATCGAGCTGAAGCTGAACGTCTTCGCCGCCGGCATCCTCGGCGACGAGATCGAGGCCCGCGCCGAGCCCCTCCACGTCGGCAAGAGCACGGTCGTGATCGAGGTCCGGATCGAGCGCCGCCGTGAGGGCAAGGAGCCGCGGCTGGCGGCGAACCTGATCGTCAGCCAGTTCGTCTTGCCGCCCGCCGGCGATGCCTGAAGCGCCCGGCGGCGCCGCCTACGTATTCGGCTACGGCTCGCTGGTTGCGATCAGGGACGAGCTGGCGCTCGCGGGTCGCTCCTGGCCGCCGGTGCCCGGCCGCCTGCGCGAATACCGTCGCTACTGGGGGGCGGCGATGAACAACTGGGAGGCAACCGCGTCGCAGAAGCACTTCCTCGACCCCGCGAGCGGCGAGCAGCCGCGGATCCGCGTCGCCTACCTCGACATCGAGCCCGAGCCGGGCCGCACCGTGAACGGCCTCGCGGTCCCGGTCGACCCCCGGCGGCTGGCCGAAATCGACGAGCGGGAGATGAACTACCTCCGCATCGACGTCAGCGCCGCCTTCGAACCGGCGTTGCCGCAGCCGGTCTTCGCCTACCGCGCCACCGAGGAGGCGCGCGAGCGCTGCCGCCGGCGCCGGCCGGACGCCGAGGTCTTCGTCAGCAGCGATTACCTGGTGGCGGTCCGCCGCGCCTTCGGCGAGCTTGGCGAGGGTGCCCTCGAGGAGTTCGAGCGCAGCACCGAGCCGCTCGACTTCCCCCAGCGGCACCTGCGAGTGGTCTACCCACCCCCGGCGGGCCCCGGCGGCGAGCTCCCCTACTAGGCCGCGACCGGGCTTAGCCGGCTCGCTTCGACAAAGTGGCGGAACAGCGCCGCCTCGTAGGTGCGGTGCACGAGCGTCTCGGCGTGCCACTGGACGCCGATCAGGAAGGGGCGCGAAGGGTCCTCGATCGCCTCGATCGTCCCGTCGGGGGCGCGGGCGGTGATCTTCAGCCCTTCGCCGAGCCGCTCGATCGCCTGGTGGTGGAAGGAGTTGACGTCGAGCGCGTCAATGACCTCGACTTCGTCGTCACCCAGGGCCGCCGCCAGCCGACTCCCGGCCTCGACGTCGATCGTGTGGCTGGTCTCGTTGCCGGGATTGCTCTGGCGGTGGGAGATCTCCTCGGACACCGCCGGCAGGTGCTGGATCAGGGAGCCGCCGCGGGCGACGTTGAGCGCCTGGGTGCCGCGGCAGATCGCCAGGATCGGGATTTCGCGGGCGTCGGCGCAGCGCGCCACGGCAAGCTCGAAGCGGTCCAGATCCGGCTCCGTCGGCCCAAGATCCGGGCTGGGGAATGCGCCGTAGGTATCGGGGTCGAGGTCGGGGCCGCCGGAGAGGCAGATGCCGTCGAGGCGGTCGAGCAGCGAGCCGATCGCGTCTTCCGGCAGCGGCGGGACCACCATCGGCACCGCCCCGGCAGCCTCGATCGCACGCAGGTAGGTGAGCCCGAGAACCATCTCGCGGACCTTCGGCTCACTCTCGGGGGTCTGCTGGATCCGTTTCGGCTCCCGCACCTCCGAGGTCGTGACCCCGATCAGGGGTCGTCCGTTTTGCGCACCCTGCCTCATCGCTGCAGATTCTCCACTACCCAGGTGTCCTTGCAACCACCGCCCTGGGAGCTGTTGACGATCAGCTCGCCCGCCTCCTGGGCGAATCGGGTCAGCCCGCCGGTCATCGCGGCCTCGCCGCCGGCGCTGCTGACGACGAAGGGACGGAGGTCGACCCGGCGGGGCTGCAGCTCGCCGCCGCAGATCGTCGGATGGGTGGAGAGCCCGACCGGCTCCTGGGCGATGAACTGCTCCGGGTGCTGCCGCACGGCCTCGATCGCGTCCCGGCGTTCGGTCTCGCTCGCCCGCGGCATGATCGTCACGCCGTGCCCGCCGAAGCTGCCGCGCGGCTTGATCACCAGTTCGCCCAGGCGCTCCATGGCCGCGGCCCGGGCATCCTCGTCGCCGAGGTCGTAGCTCGGCACCGAGCGCAGCAGGGGCTTTCCGCCCAGGTAGAACTCGATCATCCGCTCGACGTAGGCGTGGGTCAGCTTGTCGTCGGCGAGGCCGGTGCCGAAGGCGTTGGCGCAGCGCAGGTTCCCGGCGCGTAAGGCCGGCAGCAGCAGCTCTCCGAGGGCGGTCGGGCTGCCGTCCGGTTCGCTGATCTGGTCTGTGTCGAGGCGGCGGTAGACGACGTCGACTTGCCGGCGTCGCCCGTTGACCCTGGCGAAGAGGCACCCTTGCCGCGCCTCGAGCTCGGCGGGGGTGACGATCGGCAGGCCCAGCTCGCGCCCGACCCGCTCGTGCTCGTACCAGGCGCCGTTCTCGGGCCCGTCGGAGAGGATGACGGCGACCGGTTCGTCGCGGCCCTGCGGGGCGGCTTCCCGGATCGCCTCTCCCAGCATCTCCAGGTAGCCGTCGAGGCCCGTGGGCTGAACCGGGCCCCCGAGCTCGGGGGCGACGATCTCGCGAACCGCGAGCGAGTAGCAGGCCCCCGAGGGCATCCGCAGGTTGTCCTCCAGTACCTGCAGCTCGCCCTCGCTGTCGCGGACCAGGTCGAGGCCGGCCACCGTCGCCGCCGGCACCTCGGAATCCAGGAGCCCCTTCATCGCCGGCGCGTAGCCGCTGGAGGACTCGAGCAGCCGGCGCGGGACGACGCCGGCGTCGAAGATCCGCTGCGGGCCGTAGGCGTCGGCGATGAAGGCGTTGAGGGCGCGCGCTCGCTGCAGCAGCCCGGGCTCAAGCCTCTCCCACTCTTCGGCCGCGATCAGCCTGGGGACCGGGTCGATCGGGATCGGCCTCCCTTCGCCGAAGGTGAGCCCGGCGGCCGCGACCTCCGCCCCGACCCGATCGTGCAGCTCGGCGAGATCCCGCCCCGCCAGCTCCTCCAGCAGCTCCCGGTAGAGCGGTCGCGGCGACCCGTCAGGCCCGAACGCCTCGTCGAGGCAGTCCTCTTCAAGCGGGTAGGCCGGAGGGCTCACGCCTCGGCATCTACCCGTTCCTCCGGTACTTCCAGCCTTTCTATCTGCGGCAGTTTCCACATCGCCGAAGCGATCGCCAGGCCGATCGCGACCGAGAGGAAGACGAGGAACCATTCGCCAGGGCCGAGCAGGACGAGGTCGAAGAATTTGCGCAGGAAGGGGAGGGCGAGGATGCCGGCGTAGGCGCCGCCGAGCCCCATCACCATCCCCAGCATGTTGCTCTGGATCGCGATGTGCTCGCGGCCGGGGCCGCGCTCGAGCAGGAGGATGAAGGCGAGCCCGAGGGCGATCAGGGTCGAGGTCGCCGCCGTTCGGCCCTCCGCCAGGGTGCCGCCGGCGACGGTGTCGACGAGGAAGAAGGAGATGATCGAGGCCAGCGCGGTGGAGACGCCGGCGGGGACCGCGAAGGCGGCCAGTGCCCGCAGCAGGCGGCCGCGGTAGAGCGGCCCCTCCGAGGGCATCAGCGCCAGGGCGAAGGAGGGGATCCCGATCGTCAGCAGGGCCGCGACGGTGAGGTGGCGCGGCAGGAAGGGGAAGACGAACCCGGGCACCGCGACCAGCAGGATCAGGGTCGCCGCGTAGACCGTCTTCGTTAGGTAGAGGCGGCCGAGCCGGTGGATGTTGCGGGCGATCCGCCGGCCCTGGCCGATTGCCTCCGGCAGCCGCTCGAACTCGTCTTTGAGGAGGACGACGTCGGCGACGCCCTTGGTCACCTGCGTCCCCGAGCCCATCGCCACCGCCATCCGCGCCCGCTTCAGCGCCGGCACGTCGTTGACGCCGTCGCCGATCATCGCCACGTAGCGCCCCGCCCGGACCAATGACCCGACCAATGATTTCTTCTGCTCCGGCTTGATCCGGCAGAAGATCGTGTTCTCGGTCGCCGCCCGCGCCAGGCCCTCCTCGTCCTCGGGCAGGTCCGGACCCTCGATCACGCCGGCGTCCTGCGGCACCCCGACCGCATAGGCGACCGCGGTCACGGTCGCGGCGGCGTCGCCGGAGATCAGCTTCAGGTCGACTTCCTCCTCGCGCATGTAGGCGATCGTCTCGGCGGCGTCGGGCCGCAGCGTCTCCTCGAGCACGACCAGCGCCAGCGGCTGCATCGGCGGCGCCCCCTTGGCGGCGGGGTCCTCGGGCAGCGCCTCGCCGGTCTGCCCGAAGGCGACGACCCGGCGACCCGCCGCCGTCTCTTCCTTCAGCTTCTCGGCCAGCCGCGGCGGCAGGCTCAGCGCCCCGTGCTCGGCGAGGACGTCGGGGGCGCCGAGCACGTAGGTGGCGCCGCCGGAGCCGCCGTCGAGGGAGACGCCGCTCCACTTCCATTCCGAGGAGAAGGGGACCTCCCCGCGCACCGTCCCCGCTTTGCCCGGGAACTCGGCCGCGATCGTCTCCAGCGTCTGGTTGCGGTTGCCGGCGCTGGCCGCAAACGCCCCCAGCGCCGCCGCCCCGGACTTGGGGTCGACGCCGTCGGCGTACTCGACCGCTGCCAGCCGCAGCTCGCCTGCCGTCAGCGTCCCGGTCTTGTCGACGCAGACGGTGTCGACCGAGGCGAGGCTCTCGGTCGCGCTCATCTGCTGGACCAGCGTGTTCCGCCTCGCCAGATGGCGGGCGGCGACGGCGAAGGTGACGCTCATCAGCAGCACCAGGCCCTCGGGGATCAGGGTGACGAGCCCGGCCGTCGCCGTCTGCGCCGCCTCGTCGAGCGGGACGGAACGGAGCTTGAGGCTGAGGATGAGGATGACCGCCAGCGGCACCATCACGTAGGTGGAGGCGAGGATCACCCGGTTCACCTCCTCCTGCAGCGGCGAGGGCGGGTGGCGGAAGGTCTTCGCCTCGCCGGCGATGCGGCCGGCGTAGCTCTCCTCGCGGACCGCGTCGACGACGTAGTGGCCGGAGCCGGAGACGCAGAAGGAGCCGGAGAGGACGCGGTCGCCCTCGCCCTTGCGGATGCCGTCGGACTCGCCGGTCAGCAGCGACTCGTCCATCGTCAGACCCCGCGACTCGACCACCTCGCCGTCGGCGATCAGCTGGTCGCCGGGCCCGATCGCGATCACGTCGCCTGGCACCACCTCGTCGGCGATCAGCTCGACGGCGGCGCCGTCGCGGACCACCTGGGCGTGGGGGGCGACGAGGACGGCGATTTCGTCCAGGGTTTCCTTCGCCTTCTTCTCCTGGTAGATGCCGATGCTGGAGTTGACGACGGCGATCAGGCCGAAGATCGAGTCGGCGTAGAGGCCGAGGCCGAGGTCGAGGACGAAGAAGCCGCCGATGATCGCGTTGAAGAGGGTGAAGACGTTGGCGGCGACGATGCTCGCCATCGAGCGCGAGGAGTCCTGGGCCGGCGGCCCGAGCTTGCGCAGGCGCGCCGCCGCCTCCTTGTTGGAAAGTCCCTGGTCCACGCTGGCTCGGCCGTTACCCATTCGGCCACCTATTCAATAGGGTGCGGGAACTATGGGCCTGAAGCTTGGACTCAACCTGGGTTACTGGGGGATCGGCCCGGCCGGCGAGGAGGCCGCGGAAATCGTCCGCGCCGCCGAGGGCCTCGGCTACGAGTCGGTCTGGGCGGCCGAGTCCTACGGCTCCGACGTCGTCAGCGTCCTCGCCTGGCTGGCGGCCAAGACCGAGAAGATCAACCTCGGCGCCGCGATCCTGCAGGTCCCGGCGCGCCCGCCCGCGGCGGCGGCGATGGCCGGGGCGACGATCGACAAACTGAGCGGTGGTCGCTTCCTCTTCGGCTTCGGGCCCTCCGGCCCGCAGGTCTCCGAGGGCTGGTACGGCGTCCCCTACGCGAAGCCCTGGGGGCGGACCCGCGAGTACATCGAAGTGGTCCGCGAGATCATCGCCCGCGAGGGCCCGGTCGACCACCAGGGCGAGCACTACACGCTGCCGCTGCCCGGCGGCGAGGGCAAGCCGCTGAAGCTGAACTTCCACCCGCTGCGCAACGAGATCCCCGTCTTCGTCGGCGCGATCGGCCGCAAATCGGTGGAGATGGCGGCGGAGATCTGCGACGGCTGGATCCCGATCTTCTTCAGCGTCGACGCCTTCGAGGAGACCTGGGGCGAGCACCTGGAGGCCGGTTTCGCCAAGGGCGGCCGGCAGCGCTCCGACCTCGAGGTCAGCCCCTCTCTGCAGGTGGCGATAGACGGCGACCTCGAGGCGGCGAAGAACGTCGTCAAGGCCGGCCTCGTCCTCTACTTCGGCGGCATGGGCAGCCGCAAAACCAACTTCTACGTCGACCTCGCCCACCGCTTCGGCTTCGGCGAGGTCGCCGACGAGGTCCAGCAGCGCTTTCAGGACGGCGACCGCGCCGGCGCCTTCGAGGCGATGCCCGACGAGATCGTCGAGGCGACCTCGCTGGTCGGGACCGAGGCCGAGGTCGCCGAGCGGGTCGAGCGCTTCCGCGGCGCCGGTATCGACCGGCTGATCTGCTCCCCGGTCCACGTCGAGCGCGATCAGCAGCAGCACACGTTGGAGCGACTGGCGTCGCTAGCCGGCGTCTCTGCCTGAGCGGCGGGTCTGCTGACACCCTCCTGGCCTGATCGCATATCCTCCCGCGCCGCGCCATGAAGATCGGAGTGCCAAAAGAGACCGCCGAGGGGGAGCGCCGCGTCGCGCTCATCCCTGACGTCGTCAAATCGTTGAAGAAAAACGAGAAGGTCGACGTCGTCGTCGAGTCCGGCGCCGGCGAGGCCGCGGGCCACACCGACGCCGCCTACCAGGAGGCCGGGGCCACGGTCGGAGCCGCCGACGCCGCCTGGGGCGCAGACGTCGTCCTCCACGTCGCCGTCCCCAGCAGCGAGGACATCGCCAAGCTGAACGGCAGCCAGCTGCTGATCTCCCACCTCAACCCGTGGGTCGCAGCTGAGACGAACAAAGCTCTTGCAAGCGCCGGCGTCACCGCCTTCGCGATGGAGGCGATCCCGCGGACGACCCGCGCCCAGGCGATGGACGCGCTCTCCTCGCAGGCCGCCGCCGCCGGCTACGCGGCGACCCTGATCGGGGCGCGCGAGTCCGGCCGCTTCTTCGGGATGATGACCACCGCCGCCGGCACCGTGCCGCCGGCCAAGGTCCTCGTCCTCGGCGCCGGCGTCGCCGGCCTGCAGGCGGTCGCCACCGCCAAGCGCCTCGGCGCGATCGTCACCGGCTTTGACATCCGCCGCGCCGCCTGGGAGCAGATCGCCTCGCTGGGCGGCCGGCCGCTGGAATTGGACTTCATCCCGGACGCCGAGGGCGAGGGCGGATACGCCCGGCCCCTGACCGACGAGGAGAATGTGCAGGTTCGCGACGCCCTCGCCGAGAACGCGGCGAAACAGGACATCATCGTCACCACCGCCGCGATCCCCGGTCGCCCGGCGCCGCTGCTGATCACCGCCGAGGCGGTCCGCAACATGGCCCCGGGTTCGGTGATCGTCGACCTCGCCGCCGAGACCGGCGGCAACTGCGAGCTGACCCAGGCGGGCCAGACCGTGGTCGAGGGCGGGGTGAAAGTGATCGGCAGCCGCAACCTCCCCTCGGAGATGCCGGCGCCAGCCTCCCAGCTTTACGCCAAGAACCTCGAGAATCTGCTCGGCCTGATCGTCAGCGACGAGGGCGAGGCCAAGGTCGACTTCGAGGACGACATCATCGCCGCCGCCTGCATCACCCAGGGCGGCGAGATCAAAAACGAGAGGGCCGCCAAATGAGCCTGATGACCGAGATCACGATCTTCGTCCTCGCCGTCTTCGTCGGCTTCGAGGTGATCTCGAAGGTGCCGACGACCCTGCACACGCCGCTGATGTCGCAGACCAACGCGATCCACGGCATCGTCATGCTCGGTGGCCTGATCGTCCTCGGCTACGCCGACGACGGGCTCGAGTACGTGATCGGGACGATCGCCGTCGCCTTCGGCGCGATCAACATCGTCGGCGGCTTCATGGTCACCGACCGGATGCTCGGCATGTTCGCGAAAAAGCCGAAACCGAAGGCAAGCTCTGACGGGAAGGGCAGCTCCTGATGGTCCAGGCCGTGCTTCAGCCCGGTGGCGACGGGGCGACCGCCCTCTACATCGTCGCCTTCTCCCTCTTCATCATCGGGCTCAAACAGGGCACCCACCCGACCACCGCCAAGCGCGGCAACCTGATCGCCGCCGTCGGCATGGCGATCGCCGTCGTCACCACGCTGCTGCTCGACGGGATGGGCAACTGGGGCCTGATCTTCCTCGGCCTCGGGATCGGCACCGCCGTCGGCGTCATCGCCTCGATCCGGGTGCAGATGACCGAGATGCCGCAGATGGTCGCCCTCTACAACGGCGTCGGCGGCGGCGCCGTCGCCCTGATCGCCTGGTCGGAGATCCGCCACGGGATCTCACTCGGCGAGGACTTCCCGCTCGACGAGCTGATCCCGGTCATCTTCGCCGGCGTCGTCGGCTCGGTCTCCTTCTGGGGCTCGAACATCGCCTTCGCCAAGCTCCAGGACCTGATCCCGACGCGGCCGATCGCGGCCCCGGGCCAGCAGGTGATCAACGCCGTCCTGCTGATCGCGATCGTCACCATCTGCGTGATCCTCGCGGTCGACCACGAGTCGCCCTCGCAGGGGCTCTTCATCCTCCTTCTCGTCCTCGCGGCGATCCTCGGCAACCTCGTCGTCCTGCCGATCGGCGGCGCCGACATGCCGGTCGTGATCTCGCTGCTGAACGCCTTCACCGGCCTCTCCGCCGCGGCGGCCGGCTTCGCGCTGGATAACGTCGCCCTGATCGTCGCCGGCACCCTGGTCGGCTCCTCGGGCACGATCCTCACCATGGAGATGGCGACGGCGATGAACCGCTCGGTCGCCAACATCCTCTTCTCCGGCTTCGGCGGCGCCCCCTCCGGCGGCGGTGGGGGCACGGGCGAGGAAAGGCCGCACGTCTCGATCGGCGCCCAGGACGCGGCGATCAAGCTCGCCTACGCCGACTCGGTCGTCATCGTCCCCGGCTACGGTCTCGCCGTCGCCCAGGCTCAGCACGCGATCAAGGAGGTCGCCGACGAGCTGGAAGCCCGCGGCGTCACCGTCAACTACGCGATCCACCCGGTCGCCGGCCGCATGCCCGGCCACATGAACGTCCTCCTCGCCGAGGCCGACGTCGCCTACGAGAACCTCAAGGAGATGGAGGAGATCAACCCGGAGATGCCGCGCACCAGCGTCGCGGTCGTCGTCGGCGCCAACGATGTCACCAACCCGGCGGCGAAAAACGACCCGGACTCGCCGATCGCGGGCATGCCGATCATCGAGGTCTCCGAAGCCCAAGAGGTGATCGTGATCAAGCGCTCCCTCAGCCCCGGCTTCGCCGGCATCGACAATGACCTCTTCTACGAACCGAATACCTCGATGCTCTTCGCCGACGCCAAAGCAGCCGCGGCAGAGATCGCAGCAGAGATCGGCAACCTCTAATCGATCGCCGGGCTCGCGAGCTCGGCGGCGAGGGTGCGGACCGCGGCGGTACCGCGGCGGACCAGGGCGCCGCTGACGTGGTGCGGTAGCTCGACGACGAAGGCGGTGCTGTCGGGGAAGGCGTGGTTCTGCCAGCGAGAGGCGCTGCCGGGGTAGGGGCCTCGCAGGCGGACCAGGGGAAGGCCGATCAGCTGGGAAAAGCGGTGGGCGGCGAAGGGGTTGACTTCGGGCTTGTCAACGAGACCGAAGGGCTGGTGGAACCAGATCGTCACGTCTGGCTTTTCCCGCAGGACGAGGCGGTGGGCGGCGCGGGACTCAGGCTCTGACAGCGGGCCGGTTCCCGAGTATTCGCCGCCGCCGAGGGGCCGCCAGCGGAAGGGGAAGTTGCGGTTGAGGTCGACGCCGCGGGCGTTGCCGCGGCTGCCGGCGGCGACGCCGTCGGGGTTGATCGTCGGCACCACGAGCAGTTCGGTCCTGGAGGGCGGCGCCGCGGCGATCAGGCGCCGGGTGATCCGCATCCCCGCGGTCTCGTCGCCGTGGATGTCGCCGACGACGAGGACCTTCAGCGCGGCTTCCGGCCGCCCATTCTTGAAGAGGACAACCGGCCTGTCCTCTACCGAATGACCGATGACCTCATGTTGTGCCGCGGTCGCTTCGAGGCTGCTGCCGAAGCAAAGGCCAAGGGCCAGCGCGGCAATGATTCGAAGGCGTTTCGAACTTGGCACGAAGGCGGCACTTTAGGCACCCACGCGTAGGAATTTGCTCCATAGCGTCGCCCCATGCGATCGGAGCGGGGACAGGGGACCGTCGAGTGGGTGGGGCTGGTGTGTCTGGTCTCGCTGGTGATGCTGGCGATGGTCGCCGCTGGGGTACGGATCCCCGGCGCTCCCTTGGCCCGGGCCCTCGCCGATCGCATCCTCTGCGCCGCCTCGCTCGCCGACGGCTGCGGCGACCAGCCGACCCTGATCGCCGCCTACGGGAGCGAGGTCGGAGGGCTCGTGCGGCACCACATGCCGATGCTGGGCTTCGAGGCGGGCTCACAGGCCGTCCCGGTCGACTTCCGCCGCTGCCGCAGCAGCGAGTGCGGCGACGCCGGCGGCGAGGGGCTGATCCACGAGACGGACGAGCAGCTGCCCGTTACCGCCTTCGTCCACGTCGTCGACTGCCGCCCCGAAGCGGCCGAGCAGACCGAGGCCGGCGGCGCGGACTGTTCGGGTGAGCGCTCGGGCAACCTCTACCTGCAGTACTGGCTCTACTACGCCGACTCGGCGACGCTGCGCGGAGTGCCGGTGGCGGGGAAGAAGGGCTACCACGCAGACGATTGGGAGTCCGTTCAATTTCGCATCCACCCCGACGGCAGCGTCGAGGAGCGCGCCTCCTCTCACCACGGCTACGACTGGTTCCGCAGCGACCGGAACTGGCTCTCCGACGCCGGCATCCGCTCGCACGACGGCTGGGGGCCGGAGACCCACCTGCTGCTCGTCTCCGGCGGCAGCCACGCCGGTGCCGCGATCGGCGGAACCGGCGGTGACCACTACATCCCGGGGGCGGGCGTCCACCTCGTCCCGCTCGAATCGATGGCCGACGGCGACGAATACGAGTTCGCGATCTCCCCGCCCTGGCTGAAGCAAGTCTGGCTCGACCCGGAGGCCGAGGGAACGTCCTGAAGTTCTCGATTGTTCACACACCGGTAATGAGTGGGTGTGTAGGCTCGACCGATCCCGGCCGACCTGACCTCCCAGTCGAAGGCAGCGATCGCGGAAGCCCTCTCCGAGGCGCGCGAGCGGACCCTGGCCCTGGTCGCCCCGCTCGACGACGAGCAGCTGAACACGGTCTACTCGCCGATCCTCAGCCCCCTCGCCTGGGACCTCGGCCACATCGCCAACTTCGAGGAGCTGTGGCTGGTGCAGACGATCGGCGGCAGGGAGCCGATGAACGGCGATCTGGGTCGCTTTTACGACGCGATCGAGAACCCGCGCAAGATCCGCGGCGAGCTGCCGATCCTGCGCGACGCCGAGCTCCGCTCCTACATGGCTGACGTTCGCGAGCGCACCCTCGACGTACTGGAGGATGTGGAGATCGCCGCCGAGTCCGAGGACCCGCTGCTGCGGGACGGGTTCGTCTACGAGATGCTGCTCGCCCACGAGCTGCAGCACAACGAGACGATGCTGCAGCTGCTGCAGCTGGTCGACGGCTACGAGCCGCCGGCGACGATCGCGGCCGCACGCGATTCAGTGGTTCCTTTGTCCTCTATATCCGGACAAAGGAACCATGGAAGTGCTCTGGGGACCGAGGCGGTCGCGATCGAGGCCGGCGAGCACGAGTTCGGCGCCCCCAGCCGCGGCTTCGCCTACGACAACGAGCGCCCCCGCCACACGGTCGAGCTCGCCGCCTTCGAGATCGATCGAACTCCGGTCACGAACGGCGCGTACATCTCCTTCATGGAGGACACCGGCGCCGAGCCGCCGCTCTACTGGAGGGAAGGCGAAGACGGCTGGATAGAGACCGCGCGCGGGCGCCGGGAGCCGGTCGACTTGAGCGATCCCGTCATCCACGTCTCCTGGCACCAAGCCGATGCCTACGCGCGCTGGGCCGGCAAGCGGCTCCCCGGCGAGCACGAGTGGGAGGCCGCGCTCGATCAACTCGACGGGGTCGGCCACGGCTGGGAATGGACCTCTTCGGACTTCCTCGCCTATCCGGGCTTCGAGGCGTTCCCCTACCGCGAGTACTCCGAGGTCTTCTTCGGCACCGACCACAAGGTCTTGCGTGGGAGCTCCTGGGCGACCCACCCGCGGGTCGCCCGCCCGAGCTTCCGCAACTGGGACCTGCCGGAGCGGCGGCAGATCTTCTCCGGCTTCCGCTGCGCGAGGGCCGCATGACGATCGCGATCGACGTCCACCTCGATGCCGACGCCGCCGCGAAGATGGCGCGCGACGTCCGCGAGGGCCTCTGCGCCTACCCGAAGGAGGTGTCGCCGAAATACTTCTACGACGAGCGCGGCTCGCTGCTCTTCGAGCGGATCACCGAGCTGCCCGAGTACTACCCGACCCGGGTCGAGCGCGAGATCCTCACCACCCGCTCCGCCGAGATCCACGTCGCTGCCGGCTGCCCGCAGACGCTGATCGAGCTCGGCTCCGGCTCGGCGGCGAAGACCCGGCACCTGCTGAGCGCGATGCGCGACTGCGGCAACCTCGACACCTACGTCCCCGTCGACATCTCGGTGGAGATCACCGAGCGAACCGCCGCCGAGCTGGTCGAGGAGTACCCCGGGCTGAACGTGCACGGGATGGTCTGCGACTTCGAGCAGCACCTGGAGCGGGTCCCGCACGGCTCCGGGACGCGGATGATCGCCTTCCTCGGTGGGACGATCGGCAACCTCTACCCGCGCGAGCGCCATGCCTTTCTCGAGCGGATCAGGGCTCTGCTCGGCCCCGGCGACCACCTCCTGCTCGGGACCGACCTGATCAAGGACAAGGACCGGCTCGAGGCCGCCTACGACGACAGCGCCGGCGTTACCGCCGAGTTCAACAAGAACGTGCTCGCGGTCCTCAACGGCCAGCTCGGCGCCGACTTCGACCTCGACGCGTTCGCCCACGTCGCCCGCTACGACACCGAGGCCGAGCGGATGGACATCCGCCTTCGCTCGCTTGCCGACCAGGCGGTGCGGCTCGACGACCTCGACCTCGAGATCCACTTCGGCGAGGGAGAGGAGATGCGGACCGAGATCTCGACCAAGTTCAGCCGCGAACGGATCGCCGCCGCCTACGACGGCGCCGGGCTGGAGCTGCGCGGCTGGTTCACCGACGAGGCGGGCGACTACGCGCTCAGCCTCGCGGCACCTGCTGGGTGATGCAGTGGATGTTGCCGCCGCCGAGGAGGATCTCGCGCGCCGGCACCCCGACGACCTCGCGGCCCGGGAAGGTGCGCCGTAGGATCGCCGCGGCCTCGTCGTCGTGGCGCGGGTCGAGCAGCGGGAAGACGACGCGCGAGTTGCCGAGGTAGAAGTTGACGTAGGAGGCGGCCAGGCGGTCGCCCGTCCGGCGCGGCTGGGTCCCCTCGCCGGCGTCGACGCCCTCGGCCTCCTCGGCTGAGATCTGCAGCGGCCCGGGGGAGGGGAGGAGCACCACCTCGAGGCTGCGGCCCTGCGCGTCGGTGGCCGCTTCGAGCCGCTCGCGGGCGTCGAGCGAGATCGCGTGCTGCGGATCGCCCTCGTCGTCGGTCCAGGTCAGCATCACCCTGCCGGGCGCGGCGAAGCAGGCGAGGTTGTCGACGTGGCCGTCGGTCTCGTCTTCGAAGACGCCGGCGCCCAGCCAGATCAGCTTCTCGCCGCCGAGGTAATCGAGCAGGACGCGCTCGATCTGCTCCTTCGAGAGTTCCGGGTTGCGGTTCGGGTTGAGCAGGCACTCTTCGGTCGTCAGCACCGTCCCCTCGCCGTCGACGTGGATCGCGCCGCCCTCGAGCACGATCGGCGCCCGGTAGCGGTCGTCGCCTTCGACCTCGAGCACCTTTGCCGCCACCCGTTCGTCGCGGTCCCAGGGGAAGTAGAGGCCGCCCGCGGTCCCGCCCCAGGCGTTGAAGCGCCAGTCGACGCCGCGCCGCCCGCCGTTGCCGTCGACGACGAAGGTGGGGCCGTGGTCGCGGATCCAGGCGTCGTCGGTTGAAACCTCGACCACCCGCACCGCCTCGGGCAGCAGCGCCCGGCAGTTCTCGAACTGGGCGTCGGAGACCGCCATCGTCACCGGCTCGGACCCCGCGATCGCGGCCGCCACCCCCGCATAGGCCTCCTGCGCCGGCTTGGCGCCGAGGCGCCAGTTGTCCGGGCGCTCGGGCCAGGCCATCCAGCAGCCGGCGTGCGGTTCGAACTCTGCCGGCATCCGGAAGCCGTCTTCGGCGGGGGTCGACTTGAGCGTGGTGCTCATCGCCCTCTATCTTGAACCAGTGGACGAGATCCGCCTGATCCAGGCCGACGAGGTGCCCGAGTCCCCGGCGCGGACGCGGCAGCCGAGCCGGTCGCCGTTCCGGATCGCCGCCGTCCAGCACCGATGGCACCCCGACCTCGAGGAGCACGAGGCCGCCCTGAAGGAGGCGATCGGGATCGCCTCCGAGGCCGGCGCGCAGCTGGTCTGCCTGCAGGAGCTGACCCTGAGCCGCTACTTCGCGGTCGACCCGGCCGGACCCGAGGCGGCGGGCGCCGAGCCGGAGGAGCTGCCGGGCGGGCGTACCTTCGAGTTCGCCGCCCGGATGGCCGCGGCCAACGGGGCCCACGTCCACGCCTCGCTCTACGAGCGCGCCGACGGCGAGGACGGGCTCGGCTTCAACACCGCGATCGTCGTCTCACCAGGCGGCGAGCTCGTCGCCCGCACCCGTAAGCTCCACATCCCCGTCACCGCCGGCTACCACGAGGACCGCTACTTCCGCCCGGGCCCGGGCGACGGCGAGGCCTTCCCCCTCGTCGGGCTCGGCGACGTGCAGCTGGGCCTGCCGACCTGCTGGGACCAGTGGTTCCCCGAGGTCGCCCGCGCCTACAGCCTCGAGGGTGCCGAGGTCCTCGTCTACCCGACCGCGATCGGCTCCGAGCCCGACCACCCCGACTTCGATACCCAACCGCTCTGGCAGCACGTGATCGTCGGCAACGGGATCGCCAACGGCGTCTTCATGGTCGCCGTCAACCGCATCGGCGCCGAGCCCCCGCTCACCTTCTACGGCTCCTCCTTCATCAGCGACCCCTACGGCCGCATCCTCGTCCAAGCCCCCCGCGACGAACCAGCAGTCCTCGTAGCCGACCTGGACCTGGACCAGCGCCAAGACTGGCTCGACCTCTTTCCCTTCCTGACCACCAGACGCCCCGACGCCTACGCCAGGCTCGCGGAAAAGGCAACGAAGCTGCAGACGGACTAACCGCCTTGCGGAGCACGATCGTGGAGGCCCCCTCTCAACCAACAACTATTGGAACTAGGGCGCCAGTGCGTCGATCGTCTCGGCCAGCTTGTCCGGCGTCACGATCGGGGTGATGATCGGGAGGGTGATCCCGCCCTCGACGAAGGCGCCGAGGCGTTCCTTCATCTGCTCAGGAGTGCCGAAGATGAACATCTCTTCGATCAGCTCCCAGGGTGCCGCCGCCGCGGCGGCCTGGCGGTCGCCCGCCTCCCAGGCCTCGACCATCGGCGCGATCTGCTCGCCGTAGCCGAGCCAGCGGTAGAAGTTGGCGTAGACAGGGACGGTGATGTAGGAGGAGAACATGAAGCGGGCGAGCGGCTCGACCTGCTCGCGCTCGCCGGGGATGCAGAAGAAGCGGCAGAGCAGCTCGAAGCCCTCCGGCGCACCCTGCAGCTGCGCGGTCACCTTTGGCAACCCGGCCAAGGGCAGGAAGTTGGTGAAGGCGCCGTCGGCGCGCTCGACCGCGAGCTCGAGCATCTTGCCGCGCAGCGCCGCCAGGACGATCGGCACGCGGTGCACCGGCTTCTGTTCGAGCTTGAACCCGGTCTCGGTCCGCTCGCCCGCCAGCGCCGGCGCGAGGAAATCGAGCGTCTCCCGGACCTTGCTCAACGGCCGCTCGAAGGGGATCTGGTTCCAGCCTTCGACGATGCGGTCGGACGAGGAGCCGATGCCGAGGACGAACCGTCCTTCGGAGGCGTCGGCGAGGGCCGCCGCCTGCTGCGCCAGCAGCGCCGGGCCGCGCTGGAAGACGCCGACGATCCCGGTCCCGAGCCGCGCCCGCTCGGTCCAGGCGGCGCTCAGCGCCAGCGGCGTGAAGCCGTCGGGGCCGGCGGTCTCGCCGGTCCAGAGGTCGGTGTAGCCGGCGGACTCGGCGCGCCGGACCAGCTCCTCGTGGTCAGCGAGCGTCAGCCCCGGCAGCGGCAGCGTCAGTCCCCAGCGATCCATCGAAGGGGACCCTACCGCCGCCGGGGAGGTCGTTGCGAACCTCGAAGCGCCGGTGCGACGGCCACTGGCTGAAGAAGGAGGCGGCGTCCTGCGCGCTCAGCGGTCGGGTAAAGAGGAAGCCCTGGCCGTTGTCGCACTCTTTGTCGCGGATCAGCGAGAGGTCCTGCGGCCGCTCGATCCCCTCCGCGGTGGTCTCGATCTCGAGCGCCTTGCCGAGCTGGACGAGCGTGTGGAGGAGGATCTCGCCCTCGCCCCCGTCGGCGAGCTGGGAGACGAAGGAGCGGTCGATCTTCAGGACGTCGACCGGGAACTGGCGCAGGTGCCCGAGCGAGGAGTAGCCGGTGCCGAAGTCGTCGACCGCGATCCGCACCCCCAGCGCTTTCAGTTCTTCCAGGCGCCGCGCGGTCTCCTCGGCGTTGCTCATCAGCGTCGTCTCGGTGATCTCGATCGTCAGTGTCTCCGGCGGCAGGCCGCTCTCGCCCAGCGCTTCGGTGACGTGTTTGATCAGCTCGTCGGTGTCGAGCTGCAGGGCGGAGACGTTGACCGAGAGGGCGAGCTGCCGCTCGTCCCGCTGCCAGCCCGCCGCCTCGCGGCAGGCCTCCTTCAAGACCCAGGCGCCGACCTCGACGATCATCTTCGTCTCCTCCAACAGCGGGATGAACTCCTCGGGATGGACGACCCCGCGGCCGGGCCGGCGCCAGCGGATCAGCGCCTCGACCCCGGTCGGGGTCATCGTCTGCAGGTCGAAGGTCGGCTGGTAGACGAGAAAGAACTCTTCGCTGTCGAGCGCGCCCTGCAGGTCCATCTCCAGTTCCAGCCGCGACTGCACCTCGTCCTCCATCCCGGACTCGAAGACCAGGTAGCGGCTCTTGCCGCCCCACTTGGCCCGGTACATGGCGATGTCGGCGTCGCGCAACAGCTCTTCGGCGGTCGGCCGGATGCCGGTGGCGATGCCGATGCTGGCCTTCGCGTGGACCCGCGTTTCGCCGCCCTCGCCGAGCGCGAAGGGCTCGATGAAGGCTTCGAGCAGGCGCTCGGCGATCAGCTCGGGGCCGGCGGCGAGCGAGAGCCCGTCGGCGACGACGACGAACTCGTCGCCGCCGAGGCGGCCGAGCGCGTCGGTCTCGCGGATCACCCCCTCGAGGCGTTTCGCCACCGCGCAGAGCAGTTCGTCGCCGACCCCATGGCCGAGCGAGTCGTTGATCGCCTTGAAGTTGTCGAGATCTACGAACAGCGCCGCCACCGGTTCCTTGCTGTGGCGGGCGCGGGTCAGCGTCTGCTCGATCCGGTCGAGGATCAGGGTCCGATTCGGCAGCCCGGTGAGGGCATCGTGGGTGGCGAGGAAGACGAGTTCCTTCTCGCGACTGGTCAGTTCGTCCTGGGCCCGCCGGCGCTCGTCCTCGAAGGACTGGCACATCCGCACCAGGGTGACGTCGAGACTGCGCTGGACCATCGCCCGCGCCTCGGCCAGCGTCTCTGCGCTGAGGCCGATGTCGGCGGCGCTCTCGTCGAGGACCTCGAGGGCGCAGTCGCGCCAGCGCAGGCAGCGTTTCGTCACCTCATTGAGGGCCGCCTCGCGCTGTGAGGCGAGCTGGGCGAAAATCCGCCAGGACTCCTGGCCGACCTCGCGGGCGACCGCTTCGCCCTCGCCGGCCATCCAGCGGGCGACGGCGACGGTGGAGACGGTGCCGACGTCCTCGAAGCTGTCTTCGACGACCTTGTCGAGCCTGCGGGTGGACGCGGCGGAGAGCTTCATCATCCGCGCGACGACGTCGTCGGTGCGGCTGCTCAGCTCTTGGCCCAAGCGGGCAAGCTCGGCGTCTCCCATGGTGGCTCCCATCGGGATTTCGCAGCAACGGCTTTAGTCAGAGATCGTCGTTCCTACCGATTTCGATTCGGGCAAACGTCCACGGCGTCATTCGGTTAGCCTGCGGCGCACATGGGGTCGACCGATCAGGAGCCCGCGGCCGCCAGCGCGGCCAAGCCGGACCGCAACCTCGCTCTCGAGCTCGTCCGGGTCACCGAGGCCGCTGCCCTCGCCTCCGCGCGTTGGGTCGGGCGCGGCGACAAGATCGCCGCCGACCAGGCGGCCGTCGACGCGATGCGCCACGTCCTCGACTCCGTCGCGATGGACGGGACCGTAGTGATCGGCGAGGGGGAGAAGGACGAGGCGCCGATGCTCTACAACGGCGAGCGGATCGGCGACGGCACGCCGCCGGTCGTCGACATCGCCGTCGACCCGCTGGAGGGGACCCGCCTCTGCGCCCTGGGAATGCCGAGTGCCCTCGCCGTCATCGCCCTCGCCGAGACGGGCTCGATGTTCGACCCGGGACCCTGCGTCTACATGGAAAAGATGGCGGGCGGGGAGGAGATCGCCGACCTCCTCGACCTCGACCGGCCGCTGCCGGAGACTTTGAAATTGATCGCCGATCGCAAGGGCGAGTCGATCGGCGACGTCATCGTCGTGATGCTCGACCGCCCGCGCCACGAGGAGGCGATGAAGGAAGTCCGCGACGCCGGCGCCCGCATCCGCCTGATCACCGACGGCGACGTCTCGGCGGCGCTGCTGGCGGTCAGCGAACGCTCGCCGATCGACCTCCTCTGGGGAATCGGCGGCACCCCCGAGGGCGTGATCTCCGCCGCCGCCCTGAAGTCGATGGGCGGACAGCTGATCGGCCGCCTCTGGCCCCGAAACGACGAGGAGCGTTCGGCGGCGGTTGACGCCGGCTATGACCTCGACCGCATTCTCACCGCCGATGATCTCTGCTCCGGCGACGACGTCTTCTTCTCAGCCACCGGCGTCACCGACGGCGATGTCCTTCAGGGCGTCCGCTACCGTGGCCCCGGCGCCACCACCGAGTCGCTGGTCATGCGCTCACGGTCGGGCACCGTCAGGCGGGTTCACGCCCGCCACGATCGCTCGAAGCTGCGGGAGATCATCGGAGAGCGTTACGGGTAATACCGGCCTCCGCGGGTAACGTGGTGGCGTGATCGCGGTCGCCGGCGCAACGGGGTACATCGGCGGACTGTTGTGCAAGCGGCTGGCCGAGGAAGGGCAGGAGGTCCGCGCCCTGGCTCGCCACCCGGAGCGGGCTGAAGACCTGAAGGAGGCCGGTTGCGAGGTCGTCCGCGCCGATGTGCTCGAGCGCGAGAGTCTCGACGCAGCGCTGGCCGGTGCCGACGTCGCCTATTACCTGGTCCACTCGATGGGCCGCGGCTCCGACGGGGACTTCGCCGAGCGTGACCGTCGCGGCGGCGAGAACTTCGCCGCGGCTGCAGCTGCTGCGGGAGTCCGGCGGATCGTCTACCTGGGCGGCCTCGGCGAGGGCTCGAAGCACCTCGACAGCCGCCACGAGACCGCGCAGACCCTTCGCGCCGGCGAGGTCCCCGTCACCTATTTCCGCGCCGCCGCCGTGATCGGCTCCGGCAGCGAGTCCTTCCGCACCGCCTTCTACCTGGTCCGGCGCCTGCCGGTGATGGTCACGCCGCGCTGGGTCACCACCCGGACCCAGCCGATTGCCGTAGACGATGCGGTCGCCTATCTCGCCGCCGCCGCGGACCTCGATCTCGCGGTCGACCGCGAGATCGAAATCGGCGGCCCCGACATCACCACCTACGGTGGCATGATCGACGAGCTGGCCGAAGTGCAGGGGCGGCGACCGCCGCGGCGGTTCACCGTGCCGCTGCTGACTCCATCTCTCTCCTCTCTCTGGATCGGGTTGGTAACGCCGGTTGACGCCGGCGTAGCCAAACCCCTGATCGAGGGCCTCGCCACCGAGACGATCGTCTCCGACCCCACGGGAATGGAGCTATTCCCCGGGATTGAGCGCACCCCGCTGGCGAAATCCTTGCGAGCAGCAGTTGAAGACCCTGATGTTCTTCAGTAGAACTAGTTGTACCAATTCGAAAACTACTGATAACCTGAAGTCGGGAGAGGAGTCCAGGTGCTCGGTTCAGACGTGGCGTTGCCCTCAGTTCAGCCGGTTCCGGAACACCGCTCGGGAGAGCGGACGCTGGCGCTGCTTTCGACCCCCCTCAACCTCTCCGTTCTGCGAGCCCTTGCCGAGCGACCGATGCGCCTTGCCGAACTGCGTCAGGCGACCGGACTGCCGGCGCAGACCACCCTGCGCGGCCACCTCGCCGGGCTCGAGGAGGTCGGCGCGCTGGCGAAACGGCCGACCCAGCGGATGCCCTACGCGGTCGAGAACGAGCTGACGCCGATGGGCGAGGACCTGCTCGGGGTCGCCGATTCGCTGGACGACTGGCTGCAGCGGGCGCCGGTCGGCCCGATCTCTCTTGAATCGGGAGCGGCGAAGGGGATCGTCAAGGCTTTCGTCGACGGTTGGGGATCCTGCCTGGTCAACACCCTCGCCGGCCGGCCGATGTCGCTGACCGAGCTCGACCGCGAGATCGCCGAATTCAGCTACCCGGCCCTGGAGCGCCGGCTTTCGAGCATGCGGATGGCGGGCCTGATCGAGGCGCAGCCCAGCCGCGGCACGGGGACCCCGTATGCCCTTACCGATTGGGCACGGCGGGGAGTGCGGCCGCTGGCGGCGGCGGCTCGTTGCGAGCGCGTCCATCTGGGGGAGCGAGCGGCGCCCGTGACCGGCGCCGACATCGAGGGCGCGTTCCTGCTGGCGACCCCGCTGGCGGACATCGGTGAAGACAGCAGCGGGATCTGTCAGCTGCAGGTCGAGCCGGCGCGGGACCTTGACGAGGAGTCCGGGATCCGGGTCGAGGTCGAACACGGCAGGGTGGTCGCCTGCGCGTCCGGTCTCGCTGACGACGATTCCAGCTATGCGGTCGGCACCACCGCGGGCTGGCTGGCGGCGATCAAGGAGGGAACGATCAACGGGCTGCGCTTCGGCGGCGGCGACCAGCTGGCCGAACGGCTGGTCCTCGCCATGCACATCACCCTGATGCAGTCCTAAACGGGTTCAGCGGCTGCTTCCCGCTCGCTCTGCGCCACCTCTTCGCCGACGAAGGGAACCAGCAGGTTGTAGGTCAAATCCGGCAGCAGGCGAGGGAGGTCGGTCACCCGGTCGAGGACCGTCTCCTCGTAGATACGCGCCAAGATCGCGCCGACTGCCAGCTGAGTTGCCTGGCTGAGAGCCGGCGCGGGCCCGCCGTCGGCCAGGCCTTCGTCGAGCAGCTTCGTGAAGCGTGCGTATTCGGTCTGGAAGGTCGCGCGGAAGGCGGGACCGACCGTGCTCATCTCGACCAGGGTGAAGCGGGCGGCCTCGGGATCGGCCGCGAACCAGCGAAGGGTCGCCGCCAGCGCTTCGCGCATCCGTCCGGGCCACGGGCCCGGTGCCGTGTAGGCCGTCCGCACCTGCTCCTCGAGATCGTCGAGGAGGACTTTGTGCGCGGCGAGCATGCAGTCGAGCTTGTCGTCGAAGATTTCGTAGAAGCTCTCACGGCCGACGCCGGCTTCGCCGAGGATGTCGGCGACGGTGGTCGCGTCGTAGCCCTTGCTGACGGTGACGCGGACGACGGAAGCCAGCAGTCGTTCCCGCTGCGAGCGCTCGATCAGCTCCCGCGGTAGCCCATGTCGCCCTCGCGGGAGCCGCCAGCGGCGGAGGTCGTCGGATTCCATCACCGCTTTGCGGTGCCGCTTTTCTCGTTGCCGGCGAGCTGCGACTGTCTCAGCGCCTCCTCGTGACCGCCGAACGGGCTGACGGCCAGGTAGACGATCTCGGGCAGCAGCGCAGGCAGACGATCGGTGTTCCCGGTAGCAATCTGGTTGAGGAGTAGGACCTGGGCCTGACCGAAGGTCAAGCGCGGGTCGAGGTGAGGCCGCGCTCTCTCGCTGCGGCCGTCCCAAAGCGCTTCCAGGGCAGGGATCGTTGCGCGCCGGTAGCGTTCGATGACCGCTGGGTCGACGGCGATCGCGTCGCCGCTGAGCAGCTGGGCGAAGCCGGGTCGTTCGGCAAGGGCGCCGAGCACCGCGGCCGCCGCCTTTCGCGCCGCGTCGGCGGGCTCGTCCCCAGGAGTGTGAGCGTCGGCGGCAACCCCCTGCAGCTCGGTGAGGCAGTAGTCGATTGCCCCGTCGAAGCAGGCGCGCTTGTCGTTGAAGTGCTTGTAGAAGGTGGTGCGGGAGATCCGAGCCCTGCCGACTATGTCGGCGATCGTGGTGCCGGCGTAGGTTTTCTCGGCGCAGCTCTCGATCATCGCGTCGACGATTCGGGATCGCTGTGTCCGGCTGGCGATGTCCGGGGGCATGGTTGGCTGCAGCACGCTGCCCTCTCCTTCAGAACTCCGATGTTTTTGCATCAATGCGGATTGTTCCACCCTAGTCCCCTATTGGACTCTCAGTCCAGCTATTTCGTCCTCCCATGCCGGAGGATGGGGACGGGACCGTTAGCTGGGGGAGGGGGCCCGCGGCGCCGGTGGAGACTTCTCTTCACAGCCGTCGCAGGGGCGGCTGGGGCCGGTGGCATAGGGAAGTTCGCCGGTGTCGTGGTACTCGAAGCGCAGCGAGTTGATCACCGCGCCGGCCATCAGGGCAAGGCTGAGGACGTAGAACCAGAGCAGGGCGATGAGGATGAAGCCGAGGGTCGAGCCGAACCGCGAAAGACTGGACACGTTGGAGAGATAGATCGGGAAGAGCCAGTTGGCGAGACCGGCGCCGATGGTGACGAAGAGCGCGCCGGGCCAGACCGCTCGCCAGGGCATGTGGCCTTTCGGCACCGCCCAGAAGATCACCGAGCAGATGGCGAAGGTGACGAGCAGCGCCGCGCCGAGGAGAAGGATCGTGTCCAGGGCCTTGATGTCGGAGAGGCCGAGGGGGAGGCGGTCGGTGCTGGAGACGACCGCGCTCTCCAGCGTCGGGATGAAGATGCTGGCGGCGATGAAGAGAAGGACGACGACCAGCATCGCAAAGGAGAAGCGCTTCTGTTCGACCCAGCCGCGGCACTCGACGTGGTAGATGCGGCAGAAGGCCGTGTCCATCGCCCCCCAGAAAGACGCGCCGATCCAGAGCGAGCCGGCGAAGGCGGCGATCCCGATCGTCGCGGTGTTGTTCTCGATCCGGCTGAGGGCGTCGGTCAGGGTCGTCTGCTCGGTGTCGGGGAAGAGGCGCTGGAGGTCGGCAAGGACGCTGCTCTCGACGCCGCCGATCTTCAGCACCTGGCCGAAAACGAAGAGCACCAGGAGGGCGAAAGGGAAGACCGCCAGCATCAGGTTGTAGGCGACCATCGCCGAGAGCCCGGTGACGTTCTCGCGGTAGGCGCGGTGCCAGAAGGCGTGCAGCCAGGGGGAGGGATGGCGGAGGGAGCTGGGCATTGACTTCACAAACTGAAGCGGGTACCATGCGAACAGGCGTTTGACCTGGATCAGACGTCGCCCACCTGGGCACAATGACGATTTAGACGCTACTTCGCGGACCAAGCCTTCGGTCCGCTTTTTGTCGGTACTGCGCGACTTTCGGGCCGCGACGGTATTTCATCGCCAGGACTAAACATCGAGCGCAAGGGAACGAGTAAGAACGGATGCTGGTAGCTGAGCTTCAGGAACTGGACGAGGTCAAAAACCTCATCAATCGCGGGCAGCAGCTCGGGGTTCTGACCTTCGGCGACATCGCCTCGGCGGTCTCCGAGGTCGATCTCGACGAGTCTGACGTCGAGGACCTCTACGGCCACCTCGAGAAGTCGGGGATCGAGCTTGTCGAGGACATGGACCCGGCGCAGAAAGCAGCCGCCGAAGCGCTTCCCGCCGACACCGGCAAAAAAGGCCGCCGGCGCCAGAAACAGGCGCTCGACCTGAAACCGGACATGACCACCGACTCCTTGCAGTTGTTCCTCAAGGACATCGGCAAAGTCCGCCTGTTGACCGCGGCGGAGGAGGTCGAACTCGCCAAACGCATCGAGCGCGGCGATCTCGACGCGAAGCAGAAAATGGTCGAGTCGAACCTGCGACTGGTCGTCTCGATCGCGAAAAATTATCGGAACCAGGGCCTGCCCTTCCTCGATCTGATCCAGGAGGGGACGCTGGGCTTGGTCCGCGCGGCGGAGAAGTTCGACTACCGCAAGGGGTTCAAGTTCTCCACCTACGCGACCTGGTGGATCCGCCAGGCGATCGCCCGTGCGCTCGCTGACAAGGCGCGGACGATCCGGATCCCGGTCCACGTCGTCGAGAAGCTGAACAAGATCGGCCGCGCCGAGCGCAAGCTGGTCACCGAGCTGGGCCGCGAGCCCACCCCGGAGGAGATCGCCGAGGTAACGGGGATCGATCCCGAGGAGGTCGACTCGATCAAGCGCTCCGCCCAGGCCCCCGTCTCGCTGGAGAAGCCGGTCGGCGACGAGGAGGAGTCGGAGTTCGGCCAGTTCATCGCCGACGAGAAGGCCGAGAGCCCGTTCGACCGGGCTGCGGACCTGCTGACCAAAGAGGCGCTCAAAGAGGCGCTCGAGAACCTCTCCTACCGCGAGCGCCGCGTGCTCGAGCTCCGTTACGGGCTCGGTGGCGAGCACCCGCGGACCCTGGACGAGGTCGGCCGCACCTTCAACGTCACCCGCGAGCGGATCCGCCAGATCGAGAACCAGAGCCTGAAAAAGCTCCAGAGTCTCGGCGAGGCGCAGAAACTCCGCGAGGTTGCGTAACCGGAATTAAGTGATCGAACATCCCGGCCGATACAGGCCGGGATGTTCGACGTTGATTCAGCGCTGCGGACGCTCATCGAGCGCGGGGGCTCAGACCTCCACATCAAGGTCGGCGTGCCGCCGACCGTGCGTCTCCATGGCGAGCTGGCGCCCTTGGAGGGCTACCAGCAGCTGGAGCCGAAGGACACCGAACAGGCCTTCCACGACATGGGTGAGGTCCGCTCGCTGACCGAATTCGAGGAATGCGGCGAGGCCGACTTCTCGTATTCGATCAAAGGGCTCTCGCGGTTCCGCGTCAACGCCTTCAGGCAGCGCGGCTCGATCTCGATCGTCTGCCGGGCGATCCCCTTCGACATCCGCTCCGTCGACGACCTCGGGCTGCCCCCGGTGGTGACGAAGCTGGCCGAAGAGCAGCGCGGAATCATCCTCGTCACCGGCACCACCGGCTCCGGCAAGAGCACGACCCTGGCGGCGATGATCGACCACATCAACCGCACCCGCTCGGACCACATCGTCACCCTCGAGGACCCGATCGAGTACCTGCACCCGGACAAAAACTCGATCATCAACCAGCGCGAAGTCGGCTCCGACACCGAAAGCTTCGCCCGGGCGATGCGCCGGGTCCTGCGCCAGGACCCCGACGTGATCCTGATCGGCGAGATGCGCGACGAGGAGACGGTCCGCACGGCCCTCTCGGCGGCCGAGACCGGCCACCTCGTCCTTTCGACCGTCCACACCCTCGACGCGACCGAGACGATCAACCGCATCGTCGACTTCTTTCCGCCCCACCTCCAGCATCAGGCCCGGGTGATGCTCGCGGCGACCCTCAAAGGTGCGATCGCCCAGCGCCTCGTGCCCGACGTCACCGGCGACGGCCGCGTCCCCGCCTCGGAGATCCTCATCGTCACCGGCCGGGTCCAGGACCTGATCATGAACCCGGAGGAGACGGGCAAGATCACCGAGGTAATCGCCGAGGGCGAGTACTACGGCATGCGCACCTTCGACCAGTCGCTGATGCGCTACGTGATGGACGGCAAGGTCGCCGAGTCGGTAGCCCTCGAGTTCGCCTCCAACCCGCACGACTTCAAACTGATGCTGGCGGCCGGTGGTCAGCGGGCAAGCGGAATAGAGCAGCTCGAGCCTCAGGCTGCTTCTTAGTACGGGCGTCCAGTGCGTTCGGGCACGAGGAGCCGCGGTTCAAGCCGGTGCCGCTTCGGGCCGATCAACTAGCGATGCTCGCGATCGACCGCTTCATCCTGCTCGTCCGAAACCTGGGCCGAAACGAGAGCGGCATGGCGGTCGCGACGGCGCTGATCTCGATGACCGTCGCCTTCAGCTTCGCCGGCGCGGCTGTCGTCTACTCCGTCAACACCCAGCACGGGACCGTCCGCGACAGCGGCTCGAAGCAGGCGATTGCGGCGGCGGATGCCGGCGCCAACATCGCACTGATGAGGTTGAACCAGTTCTCGAAGGCGGTCAGCGCCGCCAACCCCTGCATCGGACTGAGCGGCAGCGTCCTGGTCGTTACCAAAGCCGAAGCGGATGGATGGTGCCCGTCGGTTTCCGGGACGGTGGGTGGCGCGACCTACACCTATCGGGTCGGGCCCAGCACCACCGCTTGTTCTGTCTCCACCTCTTGCGTCGTCTCGACCGGGACCGCCAGCGGGGTCAGCCGACGGGAGGAGGTCACCCTCGGGGCCAGCACGGTCGGAGGGGTCCTTTCGAAAGCGGGGCTTATCGGCCAGGAAGACATCACCCTCGAAAACAACGTCGACGTCCGCGTCGGCGTCGGCACGAACGGCAATATCAGGCTCAGCAACAGCGCCAGCATCTGCGGCGACATCCGGACCGGGGTCGGCAAAAAACTCACCTTCGAAAACAGTTCGGCGCAGTGCAGCGGCTACATCAAATATCAAGGCAACGAAACCCTGCCTCCGGTGAGCAGCTTCATCCCGACCAACATCGCCACCGTGAACAGCAACAGCCGCCTCGTCAAGTGCACGACCGAAACTTCGACCACCAAATTGCCCACCGGCTGTCAGTCCGACTCCTATACGAAAACCTGGGAAACCTCGACCCCTTGGAACGCGACCTCGAGGAAGATCGAACCGGCGCAGAACTCGACGCTCACCCTCTCCGGCGGGGATTACTTCATCTGCCGCCTCAACCTCGGCAACAACTCGCATCTGATCATGAGCGCGACGGCAACGGTCCGGATCTTCTTCGACACCCCCGAGAACTGCGGAATCAAAGCCAACGAATCGCAGATCTTGGTCGAGAACAACGCCGACATCAGTTCGAGCGGCTATCAGACGACGGCAGGCAAATTCGCCGTTCCCGGCCTCTACGTGATGGGGTCGACGACGATCCCGACCAAGGTGATCTTCGGCAACAATGCCGGCGATAGCCAGTTTGTCCTCTACGCCCCGAACACCAACATCTACCTGGAAAACAACGCCACCTTCAAGGGCGCGATCGCAGGTAAGACCGTCTACCTGAGCAACCACGCGACGGTAGAACAGGACGAAGGCTTCGAACCGCCGAAAATTGGCGGTAGCACCCTCTTCTCGCGCCAGTCCTACGTCGAGTGCGTCGGCGCAACCGCTTCTCCGCCGAACGCCAGCTGCTAGCGACCGCCCGCGGTTTTGCCTGATTCAAGCTCGCGCTTCCGGCTGCCGAGCTAATAAGCGGACGTTCGATGAGAGAGAAACTGAACGAAAATCCGATGGCGCAGGCCGGGATCCTCGGCCTTCTACTCGTGGCCGTGATCCTGGCGCTGACGATGATGAGCGGCGGCGAAAGCGAAGCCGAAGAAGGAGTGGAAGCTCCGACCGCGGTCACCAGCGCCCCCGCCATCCCGCCTGCCGGGGAAAGCGCCACCGGAGCCACTCTGCCGGCGCCGGTCACCTCGCCCACCCCCAAGGCCGTCACCGCCGCCTACGAAGGCGGCAAGACGGTGGTTCTGATGATCGTGCGGGAGGGCGGGATCGACGACCAGATGGTCAAGGACGACGCCGGCGTCCTCTCCTCGATTCCGGACGTCGCCCTCTTCGTCGTTCCTTCGCACGAGATCGCCCGCTACGCCTCGATCACCCAGGGCGCAGGCGTGAACCGCGTCCCCGCACTGGTCGTGGTCAGCCCGCGGGCGCTCAGCAACGGCACGCCCACCGCCTCGGTCAGCTTCGGCTACCAGGATGCGGAGAGCGCCGTGCAGCAGGTGATCGACGCTCGCTACAAGGGCCGGACCCTCTCCTACCACCCGTAACCATGGAGCACGGGGAATACCCTGGCCACCTGCGGCCGGTTCCCGATTCCGGCGATTCGACTGCGCCTGCTCTGCAGGCGGAGGAGGGGACGCCGGGTCTGACTCCGCCGCGCCAGCGAGGGCGCTCGGGCGGCTTCATCACCGACGTGCTCGTCGACCTCGGCTTCGTGCCGGCAGAGCGGGCGCAGCAGGCGGTCGAGGAGGCCCGCACCGCCGCGATGCCGCCGGAGGCGGTGCTCCTCCAGCACGGAGCGATCAACGGCGACCAGCTCTCGCGTGCGATCGCCGAGCGCTACGGGCTCGACCACATCGACCTTTCCGGCTATCCGGTCGACATGGCTGCCGCCAACCTGATCTCGGTCGGTACGGCGCGCCGCTATCGCGCACTCCCGGTCGGCTTCATCGACAAACAGACCCTCCTGGTGGCGATGGGCGACCCGACCAACGTCCTCGCGGTCGACGACATCCAGCTCGCGACCGGCCTCGACTGCCGCGTCGTGGTCGCCGCCGAGGAGGACATCGAAGCCCTGATCACCCGTCTCAACACGCTGCAGAGCTCGGTCAGCGAGGCGGTGATCGAAGACGAAGCAGAGGATCGGGACGGGGGGCTCGCGGACGTCTCCCAGATGGAGGTCGGAGCCGAGGACGCTCCGGTCGTGAAACTCGTCTACAGCATCCTCGGGCAGGCGGTCGGCGAGGGAGCCTCCGACATCCATTTCGAGCCCGGGGAACAGGACATGCGGGTCCGCTTCCGCATCGACGGGGTGCTGCGCGAGGCCGCCAACGTCCCGAGGCGGATGATCAGCGCCGTGATCTCGCGGGTGAAGATCATGAGCGAGCTCAACATCGCCGAGAAACGGGTGCCGCAGGACGGTCGCGTCAGCATCACCGTCGAGGGGCGGCGGATCGACCTCCGCGTTACCACCCTGCCGACCCAGAAGGGCGAGGGGGCGACGATCCGCATCCTCGACAAAGACAACGCCCAGAGGTCCCTCGATGAACTCGGCATGGACGGGTCGGCGCGCGACCGCTTCGAGTTCTCCTTCCACCAGGCATACGGGGCGGTGTTGGTCACCGGACCGACCGGCTCCGGTAAGTCGACGACCCTCTACGCGGCGTTGCAGGCGCTGAACCAGATCGACAAGAAGATCATCACGATCGAGGACCCGGTCGAGTACCAGATCGATGGGATCAACCAGATCAACGTCAATCGCAAGGCGGGCTTGGACTTCGCAACCGGACTGCGCTCGATCCTCCGAGCCGATCCCGACATCGTGATGGTCGGCGAGATCCGTGACGGCGAGACCGCCAGGATCGCGATCGAGGCTGCCCTGACCGGGCACATGATGCTCTCGACCCTCCACACCAACGACGCCCCCGGTGCGATCACGCGACTGGCGAAGATGGGGATCGAGAGCTTCCTGGTCGCCTCCTCGGTCGACTGCGTGGTCGCCCAGCGGCTGTCGAGAAAACTCTGCAGTCACTGCAAGCGCCGCGCGGTCATCCCGGTTCAGGCGCTGACCGAGGCGGGGCTGAGGGTGGGGGCCGACGTCGAGGCCTACGAGCCGGTCGGCTGCGCCCGCTGCAACAACAGCGGCTACCGCGGCCGCGCCGGCCTCTACTCGGTGATGGGGATGAGCGAGCGGATCAAAGAGATGGCGATCGCGCAGGCATCGGAGGCCGAGATCACCATGGCCGCCACCGAAGAGGGCATGCTCACCTTGCGCGAGGACGGCCTGGCGAAGGTGCGCGCCGGGGTGACCAGCCTCGAGGAGGTGCTGCGTGTCACCACCTGATCTCGCGGCTAATTTCTTTCGGGTATCGAGAAATCCGGCCCAGCGGCCGATGTAGAAGCCATGAACTTAGATTTCTCGGAGGTCCTGCGCCGCATGGTCGAGGCGCGAGCCTCGGATGTCCACCTCACCCCGGGCTTTCAGCCGGCGATTCGCGAAAAGGGCCAGATCCTCCCGATGGAGGGCTTCCCGGTCCTTGCCGCCCAGGACACCCGCGAGGTCGTCTTCAGCATCCTCAACGACGACCAGCGCAAACGCTTCGAGAACAACAAACAGCTCGACTTCGCCTACGCGATTCCAGGCGTCGCCCGCTTCCGCGTCAACTGCTTCTTCCAGCGGGGCGCCGTCAGCGCCGCCTTCCGTTTCATCCCCCAGGAGATTCCCGCCCTCGATTCGCTCGGGGTCCCTCCGGTCCTGCGCGAGATGACGCAGAAACCGCGCGGCTTCGTCCTCGTCACCGGACCGACCGGCTCGGGCAAGAGCACGACCCTGGCGGCGATGATCGACGTGATCAACTGCGAGCGCCGCGACCACATCCTCACGATCGAGGATCCGATCGAGTTCCTGCATCAGCACAAAAAATCGATCGTCAACCAGCGCGAGGTCGGCTCCGACGCACAAGATTTCTCCCTCGGCCTGAAGGCGGCGCTGCGAGAGGACCCCGACGTAATCCTGGTCGGCGAGATGAGGGACCTGGAGACGATCGCCACGGCGCTGACCGCGGCCGAGACCGGCCACCTCGTCTTCGCCACCCTGCACACCCAGTCGACCGCGCAGACGGTCGACCGGATCATCGACGTCTTCCCGCCTCAACAGCAAGGCCAGGTGCGGACCCAGCTCTCGATCGCACTCCAGGGCATCGTCACGCAGCAGCTGCTGCCGACCGCCGACGGCGCCGGTCGCGCCGTCGCGACCGAGGTGCTGGTGCCGACGCCGGCGATTCGCAACCTTATCCGCGAGGGCAAAACGCACCAGATCTACTCGGCGGTGCAGACCTCCGGGGCGGTCGGGATGCAGACGATGGATGCCGACCTTGCGCGCCTCGTGCGCGGCGGCAAGATCACCCGCTCTCTAGCTCAGCAGCGGGCCTCGGTCCCGGAGGAGCTGAAACGACTCCTCGGGGCAGAACCGATGACTGCTCCGATGGGGGGCGCCCTGGAAGGGAACGGCGGCTACGTTCAACAGGACGCCCCTTCAAGCTACTCGGCGGGGACCTAGCCGATGGCCGCCGCCGCAAACACGTTCGCTTTCCGGGCGATGGACCCGGCCGGAGTTGCGTCGAGCGGCGAGATCGAGGCGGAGTCGAAGTCGCAAGTCGCCGAGGCGCTGCGGCAACGTGGCTTGATCGTCCTCGACGTCACCGAAAAAGCCTCGCCGGTCAACGTCGAGGATTTCTTCAAACGCTGGCAGAAGGCCGATATGCGGGAGCTCGCGGTCTTCTCGCGTCAGTTCGCGACGCTGGTCGCCTCGGGGATGCCGATGCTGCGGACGCTGCGGACGCTGGAAGAACAGACCAAGGACGAGATGATCCAGGAGGCCGTGGCGGGACTGAGGGCCGACGTCGAGGCGGGGTCTTCGCTCGAGCAGGCGATGGAGCGCCACCCGAAGGTCTTCGACCGCCTCTTTCGGGCGATGGTCCGCTCGGGTGAGCAGTCGGGCCGCCTCGACGAGGCGTTGGACCGCGTCGCCTACCAGGTGGAGAAACAGGACGCCCTCAGACGACAGGTGAAATCGGCGATGATGTACCCGGCTGTGGTCTTCGGTTTCGCGGTCGTGGTTCTCGTCGCGATCGTCTGCTTCGTGATCCCGGTTTTCGTCGACATCTTCAAAAACCTGGCCGAAGAACATCCCGGCGAAAGCGCCGGGCTGCCAGCGCCGACCCAACTGTGCGTCACCGTCTCCGAAGCGCTCACCGGGTACTGGTTCGTGATCATCCCAGCGATCGTGATCTCCTTCTTCGTCTTCTTTCGCTGGAAGAAAACGGAAGGCGGTCGGGATGCTTGGGAGCGCCTGATCCTCAGGGTCCCGTTCAAGATCGGCGACGTAATCCAGAAGGTTGCGCTGGCCCGCTGGTCTCGCACCTTCTCGGGCTCCGTCGCCGCGGGCGTGCCGATGCTGCAGGCGATCAAACTGACCGGGCAGACGGCGGGCAACATCGTGATCGAGAAATCGATGGAGGACGTCTATGAATCGGTCAAGCGCGGCGGGTCACTGGCCGCCCCGATCGAGGGCAACGCAATCTTCCCGCCGATGGTGGGGCACATGGTTGCCGTCGGCGAGGAGACCGGGCAGCTGGAGACGATGCTCGCCAAAATCGCCGACTTCTACGAGGCTGAGGTCGATGCAAAGGTGAAAGCGCTGACCGCGCTGCTCGAGCCGCTGATGATCGTCTTCGTCGGCGGGATGGTCGGGTTCATCGTCATCTCGATGTACCTGCCGATGTTCAGCATCTACGAAAAGATTCGCTGATCAGCACCAATTTTCGTAGCTGCAGACTGGACAACTATCCCTAATCGACCTTGTTCACTCTTTCGGTACGGGCAGGGAGCCGATGTCCTCGGCGAGGAACTTCCTCACTAACCAGTCGAGACAGCTGCCAGCGCCTGGTGCCCTGGCTCAAACGATTAGGAACCCAAGGAGGAACCTAATGTTTATCCAGAATCTCCGGGCCAAAATAGGTGCCCGGCTCAACGGCGACAGCGAGGCCGGCTTCACGCTGATCGAGCTCCTCGTCGTCATGCTGATCCTCGGCATCCTCGCCGCGATCGCGCTACCCGCCTTCTTCAACCAGAAGGAAAAGGCCGGCGATGCAAAGGCCAAGGAGTACGTCCACTCCGCCCAGGTCGCGATGGAGACCTGTAACACCGAAAAAGGCGGCACCTA
>Ga0308176_10000053_pt1 | contig 71919 bp, 57 predicted proteins | sample PhyCR2_3_FD_203890 | JGI IMG/M metagenome (GOLD analysis project Ga0308176, IMG submission 203890) | Soil microbial communities from UC Gill Tract Community Farm, Albany, California, United States - DLSLS.C.R2 | ecosystem: Environmental > Terrestrial > Soil > Agricultural land | place: USA...
CTCCCGCCACGACGACCAGAACGTGTCTTTCCACGGGCGGTGAAGGTCAAGATGAGCAACTACGCCCGTAAGCTTCCCAAGAAATCTTCGTCGAGGAGCCGCGTTAAGTGAGCGGCATTGGTACTAGGAGACTTTGGGGCATAGATCGCGGTGCGCGGTGCGCGGTGCGCATGCGGGGCCCCCGCGGGCGCGCCGCGCGGGAATGAGAACGCGCCGGGACCGATCGACACGGCGAACGAGCCGCATCGAGCGGCATCATCGCGATACGTGTCAACAGACACGACCGGTGGCCGGTGACCGGCATCCGGCAAACCCTGGGACGAAAAACGCGGTGGTGTGCGAGTCATCTTCCAATCGGTTCCGCGAGGACGACAACGCGACGCGCAGCGACGCGGGCTGGGTTCGGCGCGAGATAAATTGCACGGCCGGGTGGTCAAGCGCCGGCCGGTCGTGGAGATGGCACGAACCGTGGGTCGCAATACGGTCGTCGACGGACGAGCGACGAGCCCAGACCCGCGGCGCAAGCAAGCGTGTGCGCGGTCTTCAGGAACTGCGCGCGTGCGGAGGACGGGCAGGACGAGTTTCACAGCAGGTAGGCATGGGGCCAGCCGCGGCGCAAGGAAGCAAGCGTGTGCGCGGTCTTCAGGAACTGCGCGCGTGCGGAGGACGGGCAGGACGAGTTCATAGCAGGTGGGCATGGGGGCCCCACCCGCGGCGCAAGGAAGGGAGGAAGCAAGCAAGCGGGCTGCGCATCTGGGGCAGGTATCAGGGGCGTTTCGATCTACACTTGTGGCGTGTCACGCGCATCGCACGCCGCCGCGTTCGTCGCCGGGGCCGTGGTCGCCGCGGCGATCGCGGCGCGCGCCGTGCCGCGGGCCGACGTCGCGCGGTGGAAGACGATCGACGCGTTCGCGCAGGCGCTCGCGACCGTCGAGGCGAACTACGTCGACGCGACCGATGAGAAGAAGCTGCTCTACGACGCCACGCGCGGCATGCTGCATAACCTCGATCCGCACTCGACGTTCTTGCCGCCGAACCGCTATCAGCACCTCCGGCAGGATACCGAAGGCGAGTTCGGCGGGGTCGGGGTGACCCTCGCGCCCGGCGAGATCGACGAAGCTCGCCCGAGCGTGCCGCCGTATCCGTCGATCGACGAGGTCGTGCGCGGCTCGCCCGCGGACGTCGCGGGGCTGCAGCTCGACGACCGTGTCGTCGCGATCGACGGCGAGACCACCGCGGAGCCCGGCCACGAGAAGCGCGAGGCCGGGGCGTGGGAGGCCAGGCTGCGCGGCGCCTCGGGGACCCGGGTCACGATCGGCATTCTTCGCACCGGCTGGCGAGATCCCCGGCCGTTCACGGTGGTCCGCGCCCAGGTCAAGCAACCGACGGTGCGCCGCGACGTGATCGACAAGGGGATCGGCTACCTCGCGATCACGCGGTTCTCCGAGGCGACCGGTCCGGACGTGCTCGCCGCGCTCACCAGGCTTCGCCAGGACCACGCGCTCGACGTGCTCGTCCTCGATTTACGTAATGATCCTGGGGGCCTGGTCGATCAGGCGATCGCGGTGGCCGATCAGTTTCTCGATGGTGGCACGATCGTCACGATCCGCGGGCGGCACGGCAGCGTCGAGACCCAGGTCGCCCACAAGGGCGGCGCCGGCGTCGGCGTCCCGGTGATCGCGCTCGTCGATCAGGGCACCGCGTCGGCGGCGGAGATCCTCGCCGCGGCGCTCCACGATCACGGTCGGGCCAAGCTGGTTGGCAACCCGACATACGGCAAGGGAACTGTACAGACCTTCTACGATCTCGACGACGGCTCGGGCCTCAAGCTGACCACGGCTCGATATTACACGCCAAAAGGTAACTCGCTAGAATCAAACGGGATAGTTCCAGACCTCAACGTCGAGCCGTTCACTCCGGAAGAGATCGTTGTAGGGAGCGGCGGAGGTAGTGGCGCGAGCCCCGTGAACGATGCCACAATCAAGCCGTCGGCCGATGACCCACAGCTAGCAGCCGCAGTAAAGCTAGCTCGGCAGGCGCTCCGAGGCGGTAGCAAGTAGTCGGCGTGGCAGTTGTTTTGCAAAAGCTTGGACTGATACAACCAAGGAACGTGGGCGTTTTGTAACGCTAAACCGCGGGGACGCAACCGACGATGGCTTTCAAGCTGGTGATCCAGGACGACGAGGGAAAGACGACGGTCGTCCCTCTGATCCGCGACGAGATCACGATTGGCCGCAAGGAAGGCAACACGATCCGGCTGACCGAGCGGAACGTGTCGCGCCGCCATGCCCGCATCTTGCGCAACAACGGCGAGGTCCACATCGAGGATCTCGGCAGCTACAACGGCATCCGGGTCAACAACGCGAGGATCGCCGAACGCGTCTCGCTGCGGGTGAGCGATCAGGTCCAGATCGGCGACTACAAGCTCTACCTCAAGTCCGAGGCGCTCGAGCAGGCCGACGACTCGCGCACGCTGCCGATCGAGCGCGTCGAGAACGCCCAGCACCCGACCGAGGCGATGACCTCGGTCACGCCCGTCGCCGTCGCTCCGGCGCCGCATCCGATCCATCAGGCGCCCACCGCGCCGCAGGTGGTCGGCAACCCGAACCGCACGATGGTCCAGATCTCCGACACGGATCCGACCCAGCGTTCGATCGGCCCGGCGACCGCGGCGGCCGTGGCCGCGCTGACCGCGACGGGCGGGTACGGCAAGCTCGTCGTCCTGTCGTCGAACTTCGCCGGCAAGGAGTTCGAGCTGTCGCGGCCCCAGATGATCATCGGCCGGACCGACGAGAACGACATCGTCATCAACCACCGATCGATCAGCCGCAATCACGCCAAGCTCGTCCGCGAGCCGGAGACCGGCCGCTACACGATCAGCGATCTGCAGTCGTCGAACGGGGTGCGCGTCAACGGCCAGGACTACGGCAAGGTCGAGCTGCGCCGCGGCGATGTGGTCGATCTGGGCCACGTCCGGCTGCGCTTCGTCGAGGCGGGCGAGGACTTCGTGTTCGCGCGCGACGCCGTGATCACCGACGTACCGGAATCCGGCGGCCGGCGCGGCCTGATCGTCGCGATGCTCGCGGCGATCGTCGTGGTGGTCGCCGGGATCGTCCTGTACGTGATGCACGGCAAGCCCAAGGACGAGGTCGTCGTGCCCAAGCCCGGCAGTAGCGGCGAGGCCCCGCTCGACGCGGGCGACAACGCCGTCGCGACCAACGATCACCCGGATCACCCGGGCTCGGAGGCCGTGGCCGTGGCCGACGCCGCGCCGGCCACGAACCCGGTCGCCACGTCCGGCAAGTCCGACGACGAGAAGACCCAGCGGCTCAAGTGCGCCCAGCTCAAGTCCGACAAGAAGTGGCAGGAGCTCGACGATTGCTCGAAGGGCCTCGAGGGCTTGGGCCTCAAGGACGAGGCCAAGCAGCTGCAGGCGATGGCCAAGCAGGAGACCAAGAACGAGAGCAAGGCCGATGCGGTTCGCAAGTCGCTCCGCGACGGCAACCTCAAGGCGGCCCAGGCCACGCTGAAGGAGATCGGCGAGGACTCGGTGTACTACGTCCAGCTGCGCGACGCGTTCGCCAAGGTCGAGACCCCGGTGTTCAACGACTTCAAGACCCGCGCCGAGCGGCTGGCAGCGGCCCACAACTGCACCGACCTCAACAAGCTCAAGCAGCAGGCCAGCGCCAGCAGCGAGCGGGTGGTGAACATGGTTCTGGCCGTCAAGTGCACCGACAAGGTCGCCACGGTGGATCCCGGCCTCGCCCGGCCGCCGGTCGGCCCGAGCAGCGGGAGCGCGACGTCCACCGTGGTCGCGCAGCCCAAGTCGAATAACGCCTGCGAGACGATGGACGTCGACGATGCGATGAAGCAGGCCGAGAACCAGTTTGGCGCCGGGTTTGCGAAGGCAGCGCTTGCGCTCATGCAGAAGGCGCTCGCCTGCCGGCAAAACGAACGAATGTACCGCATCGCGACGATGTACGCCTGCTCGTCGCACGATCTGACGTCCGCGAAGGTCTACTACAACAAGGTCTCGGCGAGCTTTCAGTCCAACCTCGAGCAGAAGTGCCAGCAGGAAAACTCTTGCCCCTCCGGTTGTTTGACCCACTAGCCGGATTGGCCTACAACGAGCCGGGCCCACACGAGTAGATCCTGGATCCGGGAGGCGACATGTCCGTCCGCATTGCTTGCGCCTGCATCGTTGCCTCGATTGTCGGCGCCTCCTTGGGTGCTTCCGGCCTCGCGCTCGCCGAGCCTGCGGGCAACATCGATCTCAACGGGTTCCGGCCGGCGATGGACTCGCGCGGCTACCTCACGGTCAACGCCTCCCAGGTGCTCGGCGACCGGGAGCTGTCGTTCGGCCTGGGCTCGCTCGACTGGGGAAGCGGCCTGCTCAAGCTGTCCGGCCCCGGTGGCACCACGTACTCGATCGACAACATCATCAGCGCGACCCTGATCGGCGCCTACGGCATCCACGCCGGGCCGATCGAGCTCGAGTTCGGCGCCTCGGTGCCGTTCGTGATCATGAGCGGTGATCGCGGCCCCGATCAGGGGCAAAACGAGTTCAAGCTCGACGGTCAGGGCGTCGGCAACATCGGGCTGCACTTCAAGACCCGGTTCCTCAAGACCAGCCGGGCCCCGCACATCGGGCTCGGGGTGATCGCCAGCCTTTACCTGCCGACCGTGAACCCCACGGATCGCTTCCTCGGCGAGGCCAAGGGCAGCATGACCGGGGCCGGCAGCGGCAAGCTCGTGCCGCAGGTGATGGGCATCCTCGACAAGGAGTTCGGCCGGACCGGCGCGCTCCGCCTGGCGATCAACGCCGGGATCCGGCTGCGCAGCAGCGAGACGTTCACCAACAACGACGCGACCGACGGCGCGCCGGTGACCAACCAGTCGGTCACGGTGGGCACCGAGATCCCGTTCGGCTTCGGCATCGCGTACGCGCTGTCGCGCCAGAAGTTCGATCTGGTCGGCGAGATCTACGGCGCGCTCCCGCTCGGCGGCAGCACGAACTACGCGCCGCTCGAGGCGCTCGGCGGCGTGAAGCTCTACCTCGCGCGCAACTCGTTCCTCTCGCTCGGCGCCGGCCGCGGCATCATCCCGAACAAGGGTGGCAGCCCCGACCTGCGCGCGATGATCGGCATCGTGTTCGAGCCCAACATCGGCGACCGCGACGGCGACGGGATCAAGGACGACGTCGACAAGTGCCCCGACGAGCCGGAGGACTTCGACGGCTTCGAGGACGAGGACGGCTGCCCCGATCCGGACAACGATCGCGACGGGATCCCCGACGTCGACGACAAGTGTCCGGACATCCCCGGGAGCAAGGACAACGATGGCTGCCCCGCGGGCGGCATCAACGATCGCGACGGCGACGGCATCCCCGATAACCTCGACAAGTGCCCCGATCAGCCCGAGGACTTCGACGGCTTCCAGGACGCCGACGGCTGCCCCGATCCCGACAACGACGGCGACGGCATCCCCGACGTCGACGATCTGTGCCCCAACGATCCGGAGGACTTCGACGGCTTCGAGGACAAAGACGGCTGCCCCGACCCCGACAACGATCACGATCGGATCCCCGACAAGGACGACAAGTGCCCCAACGAGCCCGAGACCTACAACGGGTACCAGGACGCCGACGGCTGTCCGGATCGCGGACGCGTGGTCGTGACCGAGACGACCATCGAGATCCTCGACGTCATCTACTTCGACTACAACAAGGACACCATCCAGTCGCGGTCGTTCCCGATCCTCGACGCGATCGCCGCCACGATGCAGGGCAACCCGAGCATCCAGCTGATCGAGATCCAGGGCCACACCGACGAGCGCGGCGACGACGCCTACAACCTCGATCTCTCGGATCGCCGCGCGAAGTCCGTCATGAAGTACCTCGTCGATAAAGGCGTCGACGCCAAGCGGCTGACCGCGCAGGGCTACGGAGAGACCCAGCCACTCGATCGAGCCCACAACGAGAAGGCGTGGGCGAAGAACCGGCGGGTCGCGTTCCTGATCCTCAAGCGCGCCACCGACTGACGCTGGCGCCCTACCGACTCCGCGCTACGATTCCCTACATGATCCGATTTCTCGTATATCTGGCGCTCGCGGTGTGCCTCGTGTACGTCGCCATGACCGTGCCGCTGGGCAAGCGCACGTTCGTCGGCCACGTCCGCGCGATCTGGCACACCGAGGAGGTCCGGGAGCTCAAGGATGGCGTGAAGGAGAAGGCCGGCCCCGCGGTCGATCGGCTCGAGCGCGGCGTCAAGGCCGGCTACCGGGCGGCGACCAACGACGCCGCGGGCTCGCAGGGCGCGACCTCCACCACGCCGTGAAGTTCGCGCTGACCGAGCAGCTGCTCGAGGAGGCTCGAAGGTTCGAGCTGCGCTCGGCGTGTCGCGACTGCTTCTACTGGCGTCCCGACCGCGATGCCTGCGCGCACGACTGGCCCGACGAGGGCCAGCGGCGCTGGCCGCTCGACGCCCCGAACCCCGACGGCTCGCGGCCGACCGAGGTCGCGTTCTGCAAGGAGTTCGAGCTGCGCTAGCGCGGCGCTACGCCGCTTCGCGCTGGAACGTGCGAGTCGCGACGGCGAGGCCGACCACGGCGAGCACGGCGGCCGAGACCAGGCCGATCACGAGCGAGCCGTCATCGAACTGGTTCTGGAACGCCGCGCGGGCGGCGTCGACGACGTGGCTGAACGGGTTCAGCTGGGCGAGCCGCCGCAGCCAGGTGGGCGCGAGCGTCATCGGCAGGAGGATGCCCGACAGGAGGAGCACCGGGACCGACACCATGTTGAGCAGCGGGGCGAGCGCGTCCTCGCTCTTGAGCCAGAGGCCGGCGGCGTACGACAGCGAGGCGAGCGAGACCCCGAGCAGGCCGACGATGCCGACCGTGATCAGCGCACCGGCGAGCGGCACGCGCAGCCCGAGCGCGACCGCGATCAGGGTGAGCAGCGTCGCCTGGATCAGCAGCACGAGGGTATCGCGCAGGACGCGGCCGAGCAGGAGGCCGAGCCGGCTCGCCGGGGTCACCCGCATCCGCTCGACGGTGCCGTAGCGGATCTCGGCGATGATGCCGAACCCGACGAACATGCTCCCGAAGATGCCGAGCTGGACCAGGAGGCCGGGCACGAACACCTGCCAGGCGTCGCCCGGTGGAAACCCGCGGGTCTTCGAGATCGAGCCGATGAGTGGATCGAGCAGGGGGGCGAACAGCGCCAGGTAGAGGAGCGGCTGGATCATGACGATGACGATCCAGATCGGCTCGCGGAGCAAGAGGCGCATCTGGTAGCGGAACGTGATCATGGCATCGCGGAACATGGGGACCTCGGGCTCGGCGTCGAGCGTGCGGAGGTAGCAGTAGTAGTCGAGCTCGTTCATGCAGCCGGTGCATCGCGCAGGGATCGGCCCGTGAGCGTGAGGAACACGTCGTCGAGCGACGGGTGGGCGATGTGCAGCGCGCCGACCTTGACGCCGGCGTCGTCGAGCACGCGCATCAGCGGCAACGCCTGGGTCTCGCCGCGATCGACGGTGATCCGGAGGCCGCGCTCGACCGCGGTGACGTCGCGGGCGTCGCTCCGGCCGCGCAGGAGCTCCGCGGCGCGCGCGACGTCGTCGACCTCGAACGTCACGAGGTCGCCCGAGATCCGGCGCTTGAGCTCGGCGGGCGTCCCGCTCGCGACGATCTTGCCGGCGTCCATGATCATGATCCGATCGCACAGCGCATCCGCCTCCTCGAGGTAGTGCGTCGTGAGCAGGATCGTGCCTTCGCGGCGATCGCGCAGGGCGCGGATGTGCGTCCAGAGGTTGGCGCGGGTCTGCGGATCGAGCCCGGTCGACGGCTCGTCGAGGAACACCAGCTTGGGATCGTGCATGAGGCCCAGCGCGATGTCGAGCCGGCGCCGCTGGCCGCCCGACAGCGTCTTGATCACGCGGTCGCCGAGCTCGGCCAGATCGAGCATCGCGCGCAGCTCGATCGCGCGCGCGCGGGCGGCGGCGCGGGTCATGCCGTAGAGCTGGGCCTGGGTCACGAGCTCTTCGTCGGCCTTCGCGGCCGGGTTGGTGCCGCCGCTCTGCGAGACATAGCCGAGCTGGCGGCGGACGCCGATCGGATCGCGCCGGAGGTCACAGCCGGCGACCGTGGCCTCGCCCGCTGTCGGCACCAGGAGCGTCGCGAGCATCCGCTGCGTCGTCGTCTTGCCGGCGCCGTTGGGGCCCAGGAGCCCGACGATCTCGCCGGCCTTGACCTCGAGATCGATGCCGCGCACGGCCTCGACGGTCCCGCCGCGGGTCTTGAACGTGCGGGTGAGCCCGCGAGCCTCGATCATCATCGCCCAGCTTGAATAGTCAACTTTGACTATCATGTCAACCCCCAGGATGGCCCCTGCTGCCGATCGAGCAGAGATCTCGCAGAATCTCGCGCGCTATCCCGACAACGTCCTGTCAGCGTTTGCCCGAAGCACATCCCGCCCCTGTCATCCGATGCTGCCGCCCTCCCATCCGATCCACTACTTCCTCGCAGGCTCGTGCCGCTCGCTCCGCGGCATAGCACGCCAGCCCCAGGTGAGCAGGTCGAGAGTCGTTATCCGCGCCGCAGATCGGCTCGCCTCGGAGATCTCGCGCGGCGGGATCGCAGCGTCGCGCCGGCTGTGGTGACGATGCTCAGCGTGCCGGCTGACGGCGTGAGCCCCTGGAGCGTGAACTGCGGGGGCGCGGCGGCGGCGACTTGCGCACGCGCTCCCGAGGCCTGGCGGGGCGAGCCTGATCGCGGCCGGTCTCGGCCGTCGCAGTCGCATGATCGCCGCTCGGCCTCGCGCCGCGGAGCCTGGCCGGCCGCGGTTCCGGAGCGCCGGAGCGCACCGACATCGGCTGCCACGGTGGATCGTCGGCCGTGGCGTACTCGCGATTGCGCAGGCGCTCGATGAACTGCTGGGCCCAGCCGATCTCCGCGGCGGTGCGGGCGGTCATGAGGCGCATCATCTCGCGCACGTGGTAGGGCGACTCGATGCCATCGTGGCCCTCGATCGCGAACTCGGCGTGGCGCACCACGCCGCGGATCTGCGCGATCCGGTGCTCGAGCGCGGCGATCGCCTCGTCGCGCGCGACGAACCCGAGGAAGCTGACCGCCGCCATGAGCGGATCGACCGGCGGCCGGACCGTCCACCACTCCTCGCGGAGCAGCGAGCGAAACTCGTCGTTGCCGGCCGAGGTGATCCGGTACGACGTGCGCTCGGGGCGGCCGCCGACCTGGTCCTGGCCGGCGACCTCGAGGTAGCCGTCGCGGGTCAGCGTCTTGAGCGCGTTGTAGATCGAGCCGGGCTGGATCGACGCCCACTCCGAGGCGCGCCAGCTGAGCAGCTCGCGGCGGACGTCGTAGCCATGCACCGGCTGGAAGACCTTGACCACGCCGAGCACGAGGAGGCGGGTCGTGGACGACATCTGGCGTACCCGTAGCATACCCAGGCGGTGCCGGCAGCGTTCACCGCGACCCGGCGCGGCCCGGCGCGAAACGACTACCCTGGCGCGGCGCGATCGCGGATAACTCCTTCCCGTGCACCTCAAGTTCGCTCCCGAGGTCGCCGAGGCGCGCGCGACCGGCCGGCCGATCGTCGCGCTCGAGTCCACCATCATCGCGCACGGCCTGCCGTGGCCCGACAACCTCGCGATCGCGCGCGAGCTCGAAGCCACGGTGCGCAAGGCCGGCGGCGTGCCCGCGACGATCGCCGTCGTCGATGGCCGGCCCTGGATCGGGCTCGACGGCGAGGTGCTCGAGCGACTCGCGCGTGACGGCCGCGGGTTCGCGAAGGCCGGCGCGACCGATCTCGCCGTCCACGTCGCGCGCAAGAGCTCGGCCGCGACCACCGCGAGCGCGACCGCCGTGCTCGCCGCCAAGGCCCAGATCCGGGTGTTCGCGACCGGCGGCATCGGCGGGGTTCATCGCGGCGAGACCGGCGATGTCTCGCACGATCTGGTCGCGCTGGCGCAGACGCCGATCGCCGTGGTGTCCGCCGGCGCCAAGGCGATCCTCGATCTGCCGCGCACGATCGAGCTGCTCGAGACCCTCGGGGTGCTCGTGATCGGCTATCGCACCGGCGAGTTTCCGGCGTTCTACACCCGGACCTCGGGCGTCGCCCTCGAGCACCGCGCCGACACCATCGCCGAGCTGGCCGCGATCGCGCACGCGCGGTGGCGCGAGCTCGCGGCCGGCGGCATCCTGGTGTGTAATCCCATCCCCGACGCCGAGGCGCTCGATGCTACCTCGATCGACCGCGCGATCACGACCGCGCTGGCCGCGGCGGCGGCCGCCGGCATCACGGGCAAGCCGCTGACGCCGTTCTTGCTCGCGCAGCTCGCCGAGGTCACCGGCGGCGCGTCGATCCGCGCCAACCGGGCGCTGGTGCTGCACAACGCGGCAGTCGCCGCCGAGCTCGCCGTCGCCCTCGCGCACTAGGGATGCCCGCTCGTGGCCGGTCGCGATCCGGCAGGCACGAACGGGCGCCGCACCGCGACCGCGGGTGCAAGCTGGATGATTTTGGGTACACTGGGTTGCCATGGCGAGTATCGCGTTCACGCGTAACTACACCGACCACAGCAACGACACCGGCTATCAGTTCGAGTTCCATTGCGACAAGTGCGGCAATGGCTATCGCTCGACCTTTCATGCGTCCAAGCTCGGCGTCGGGTCCAAGATCGCCAGGGGCCTCGGCAGCCTGTTCGGCGGCAGCGGCCTCTCCGCCGTCGGTCAGGCCACCGAGTACATGAAGGACGGCCTGCGCGGCCAGGCGTGGGACAGCGCGTTCCGGGAAGCGATCGAGGAGATCCGGCCGAAGTTTCACCAGTGCACGCGGTGCGGCCACTGGGTCTGCCCCGAGGTGTGCTGGAACAACCAGCGCCAGCTGTGCGAGAACTGCGCGCCCGATCTGGCCGAAGAGGCCGCCGCGCAGCAGGCGCAGATCGCCGCCCAGCAGGTCGCCGAGAAGCTGCGCAGGGTCGATCAGGTCGCCGGCTTCGATCCCACCGCCGAGATGGTCAGCTCGTGCCCGAGCTGCAAGTCGCAGCTGCTGGCCGGGGCGAAGTTCTGTCCGGGCTGCGGCAAGCCGGTCGGCAGCGGTGCCGCCAAGGCGTTCTGCACCGGCTGCGGCGCGCAGCTCGCCCCCGGCGCCCGGTTCTGCGCCGGCTGCGGCCACGCCGCGGGCTGACCGTTCACCTCCGTCACTTCCTGGACGCGAGCCAGGCGAGCGCCCGATCGAGCACCTCGTCCTTGCCGGCGCGGAGCCCGGCGAGCGTCGGCCGCACGACGACGTCGGGCTGGATCCCGACCTTCTGGAGCTGGCGGCCATCGGCGTGCCGGACCTCCTGGCCGGTGAACGACATCCGCAGGCCGCCGGGCAGCCGCATCACCGTGATGTCGCCGTTGGTGCCGTGGGTCGGGCTGCCGACGAACGTCGCGCCGGCCGCCTGCTCGAGGAACAGGCACGTATGCTCGGCCTGGCTGATCGCGCGATCGTCGACGAGCACGACGATCTTGCCGGGATAGATCCACGCAGCTTTCGGCAGCTCGGGGATCTGCTGCAGGAACCGGACGCGGGGGTCGGCTTCCTCGCCGCCGCCGCCGGTCACGAGCGGCTGGAGGAACTGCGCGCCGTACGCCGCCTGCTTCGTGTTGACCCGGGGCGCGATCGACCACGCGGTCCCGTTCGGGTAGCCGCGCATGTCGAACACGATCGCGCGCGTGCCCTTGAGCGCCTCGAACATCGGGCCGACCTCGGGGACCAAGAGCTCGCGCAGATCGGCGTAGCCGATGTTGCCCGGCAGCAGCTTCCAGTGCGGCGCCGTCGAAGCTGCGCCCAGGGCCGTCAGGTTCGCCGCGGTGCGCGCGAGGGTGAGCTCGCGCGGCGTACCGCTGGCGCCGCGGATGCCCAGCTTGATCGAGGTGCCATCGTCTCCCAGGAGCAGCGACGCCGCGGCTCGCTGGTCGCGCGCCTCGTCGGTAGAACCGGTGGTCTCGGCCCGCGCCTCGGCGAGCGCGTTGGCGGCCGGCTTGCCGTCGATCGTCTCGATGACGTCGCCGACCGCGACGCCTTGTTGCCTGGCATCGGCGGCATCGAGCAACCGCACGACCGCGAGCTTGCCCTCGACCAGCCGGGCCTCGATCGCCGCGGACCCGCGCGGCCTGGCGGCGGGATCGGCGATGGCGGGTCGCACCCGGACATGGCCGTCGCCGGCCCGCACGCTCATCTGGCGCAACACGTGGAGATACGTCTCGCGATCCGCCGCGATCTGGAGCCGCGGCAGCGCGTCGCGCAGGGCGCCCTCCCAGTCGCTGACCAGGTAGCGATACGGAAAGAAGCTGTCGAGCACCGCCCACATCCGGATGCCGGCGAGCATGCGCCGCTCGCGCGACGGGTACGGCGGGTCGGCGTAGTCGAGATCGTCGCGGGCGCGCAGCGGAGGCAGCGCGAGCAGCTTCCTGGGCCTGGGCCTGGCCGGCGCGGCCGCCAGCGACTTCGCGAGGGTCAGCGCGCGGGCCTCGAGGTCCTGGCCCGTGGCGACCGTGACATCGGCGGCCGGCGGCCCCCACAGGAGCTCGCCGATCCGGACCTGGACGGTGAGCTTGCCCGGCAGCTCGACGCTCGTCGTCGAGACGACGTTGTCCTCGTGGAGGGCGCCTTGCGCCAGGAGGGTCGCGCGGCCGGCGGTCTGGAGCGCGAGCGCCGCCCCGGGCACCGCGCTGTTCGCGTCGACGATGAACACGACGTGCGAGGCGCCGGCCTTCGGGCCGGGTTTCGGCGGCAAGGAGCCCGTCGTCACGAAGGTCGAGAAGTAGCCGCCGCTGGTCTGGCCGTCCTGCGTGCGAAACCCGTGGTGCTCGATCGAGCGCTCGAGCGGCCATTCGTCGATCGCAGGCAGCGCGTTCTCGAACTGCTTCACTGCAAACACCGCCGCCGCGGCCTGGGCTTGCGACGTGCGCATGTCGACGATCAGCACCTTCGCCTTCGCCGCCTCGGCGACCACCTGCGCGCCCTTGGCCCGCATGCCGACGTAGTCGAACCCGCCGGCGACGAACCCGGCGATCTTGATCTCGAGCACCCCCGGCGACGGCGTGGTCAGCCAGTCCGCGGGCGCAGGCTTCGTCGCGTCGGGCGCCGGCTCGTCGACGACGCGGGTCACCGGATCGCCGAGCGCCGCCAGCATGCCCTGCACGGCCGTGCGGTACTGGGCGACCGTGGTCGCGGCCTCGGCCCGGGGGATCGCCGCGACCAGCGCGGCATCCCAGTCGACGTCCTTGTAGGCGAGGTACGGGTGGAAGAACTTCACCTTCGCCCACACCCGGGCGAGGCCGATCACGCGCTCGGTACCATCCGGCAGAGGCTCGGCACGCGCGAGCGGTGCGAGCGCGAGGACCAGCAGCGCGCCGATGGTCGCGACACGGCGCTGCAGACGACGAGGACAGAGCTCCACGACAACCTCCTGTGGGGAGGGCCGAGACTACTCGATGTAGCTGGATCGCGTCGTCTGTGCTTGCCTGCGCCGATCGTGGCGGTCCCCGCGCGAGTCATGTCTCACCGACCACGGCCTATCCAGGGCTGCGCGTCGCCACTGGCGGCCCCCTGAAGTTCGTGGGCGGCGGTATGGTTCCCGGATGTCGGAGCCAGCAGGTGAGCTGGAGAACCTGTGGCCTCCAGGTGATGGCAAGGTGGCGCGTGACAAGCAGCGACCCGCGCCGGCCTCGCTGAGCGTACGTGCGCGGATCGCGCTGTTCCTCGGGGTGACCATCTTCACCGTCGGCGCACTCGCCCAGTTCTTCGCGACCGTCTGGCTGGGGTTCCTCGCATTTCTGTTCGGCGGCTCCGCCGAGGTGCTGCTTCATACCGGGGGCCTCGAGCCGAAGACGTTCGCGGCGTGCTCGATCGCCGCGGTCGTGCTCGATGCCGTGCTGCTGATCGTGATCGCGGTGACCACGATCCGCCGGTCGTGGCGCCGGGGGGCATCACCAAGACCCGAGCGCTTCGCGGTGCGCCATCCCATCGCTGCGACCGGCCTCTGGCTGTCGTGCGCGCTCGCGTTCGTCCTGGTGTTCGGCTGGAGGCACTCGCTCTACTTCCCGTACCCGCTCGCGACGGTCATCGTGCTGGCGAACGCTTACTTCTTCGGGCTCGTCGGTGTGTTCGCGTCTGCCCGGCTCGCGGATCGCGTCTGGCGCCGGGTCAAGGTGTGGGGGCTCTCCTCTCAGTACCGGGCGGGCTTCCTCACCGCGAGCCTGCTGCTCATCGGGGCGGCCGGCTACTGGCTGCTCACGACGCGCTGGTACGGGCCACCGCTCGAGACGATCGAGGCGCAGGTCGAGGCGGAAGATCTCAGCAACGTCACCGGCGTGCTGTCCGGCGAGCTCGAGGGCCTCTGCATCGCGGCTGGGGAGCTCGAGCCAGCCCTCGCACACAGCGCGGCTGCATGTGGTTTCTTGTCCAGGGGGACACCGCGGCTCGACGATTGCTTCTCGGCCCTGATGAAGAACACGGTGCCTGACGCGAAGCAGAAATTGCGCCGCGCCGGCCTGAACCCCTACGACCTCGAGGATGCGATCATGAAGGCGTTGCTCGCCACGTGCACGCGCGAGCCGCCGCCAGACAAGATCGTTGCCTACTTCTTTACCGTGGCGAGCAATCAGCTCCGGCAGATGGCTCGCGATGCCCGACGAACCGTGTCGTGCGATCAGCTCGACGACCAGCCGGATGCATGCCGCTCGTCGGAGCCCGTCGAGATCCGTGAGACGAAGCTCGCAGAGCTATGGAAGGATGCGATCTGTGGGCTGAGTGACAACGCTGCGAAAGTCGTCCGCCGCCGCCTCGAACAAGACGAGGAGTTTGACGAAATCGGCAAGCACCTCGGCATGACCGAAGCACAGGCCAAAAACACGTTTTACAACGCCATCAAGAAACTTCGAAACAAGGGGCTGGCGAGCTGCGATTACGATTGGTTCTAGGTAGTTCGCCAGATCTGCAGAACCGCTTACACGAAACGGGGGGCTCGCACTCATCTCTGCAAAGGAGATCGAGATGCTGCCTTCGGTCAATTTTCACCTCTGGAAGTTCTGCAACTACAAGTGCCGGTTCTGCTTCGCCACGTTCGGAGACGTGGCCGGCCAGGTCAAGCGCGACACCGCGCTCGCCATCATCGAGGCCCTCGCCGGCCACGGCTGCGACAAGCTCACGTTCGTCGGTGGTGAGCCGACGCTGTGCCCGTTCCTGGGGGAGCTCATCGAACGCACCGCGGCGCTGGGCATCACGACGAGCATCGTCTCGAACGGCGAACGGCTTCTACCGCTCATGGAACGCTACGCCGCGGTGCTCGACTGGATCGGCCTCTCGGTCGACTCGTGCGACGAGGCAACCTCGGTGCAGCTCGGCCGTGGCAAGGGCGACCACGTCGAGCGCTCCGTCGAGCTGGCGACGCGTGCACGGGAGCTCGGCATCCGGATCAAGCTCAACACCGTCGTCACCGCGCTCAACCATCATGAGGATATGAGCGCGCTGGTCCGACGGATCCGTCCCGAGCGCTGGAAGATCTTCCAGGTCTTGCCGGTTGCCGGCCAGAACGATGGCATCGAGCCGCTCCTCATCTCGGCAGCGCAGTTTCGCAGCTATGTCGAGCGGCATGCCCATCTGGCGGCGGAAGATCTGGACGTCGTCGCCGAGGACAACGCGGCCATGACGGGCTCGTACATCATGATCGATCCGATGGGGCGCTTCTTCGACAACGTCGATGGTCGCCTGGCCTATAGCCCGCCGATCCTCGAGGTCGGCGTGGCGCGAGCGTTCGCGTCGGTGCGATGGGAGCGCGAGCGCCTGGTGGCGCGCGGCGGGCTCTACCCCTGGCGGCGCAAGTAGCCGCGCGCTATCGCCACAGCGGGCGATAGCCGGTCTCGACCGGCGCGACGAACTTGCCGACGTTGACCTTGGCAGGGCGCAACAGCTTGCCGGCGAACCGATAGCCGGGCTCGGCCTGCTGGACGACCACGCCGTGGCGCCGCGGGTCGCTGACCACGGTCACGCCGATCGCCTCGTGGAGGCTCGGATCGAAGCGCTGGTCGAGGGCGTCGAGGCGCTCGACGCCGTAGCCGCGCAGCACGCCGTCGAGCTGGTGGCGCACCAGGCGGACGCCTTCGAGCATCGACGGATCGCTGCGGCCGGCGTGCGCCGCGCGGATCGTGCGATCGAGGTTGTCGAGCACCGGGAGCAGCTCCTGGATGAGCTTGCCGCGGGCTTCGTCGACATCGCGCTTGGCGTTGCGCTCGAGGCGCGCCTCGGTGGCTTCCAGGTTGCGCAGCGCGCGGAGGGCGGCCTGGCGGTCGACCTCGGATCTGGCTTCGGACCTGGCCTCGGCCTTGGCCTCAGCCTCGCGCTCGCCGCGTGGCGCGGCTTCGGCAAGCGGGATGTCCGGAGTCGAGACGCCGGCAAGGGGCTCGGACGCGAGCGGTTCAGGCACGAGAGATTCAGTTGCCGGCATGACATTCCCGTAACTCCGACCCGGTCTCAGTCAAGGGGCGAACGCGGCGGCAGGGGCCTGCGTACGAGGTTCTCGGAGCCGCACGCGAGCGACCTGCCCGATCGGGTCGCTCGGTGGTAGCCCCGGTGGTAGCGTCGCGCGATGGCCGATGTGACATTTCGCGACTTCGCCGGTGCGATCATGAAGGGCGACGTCGACGCGGCGGGGACGGTGCTGGAGCACCTGCTGGGGCTCCCCGCCGAGGCGTCGCGCGCGGCGGCGCAGCACTTCCAGACGCAATCGGCGTCGGGCGGCCCGGCATTCATGGGCAAGGCGATGGGCTTACGCACGGCGGTGGCCGGCGGGTCGGAGGCCGAGATCGGCGCGCTCTTGCGCGATTGCTTCGGCCTGACGGATGCGCCGCTCGCCACGGCGGTCGCGACGCTCACGCGCAAGCCGAGTTGATCCCGCGGTCACGCGAGAGGCTATTCACGGCACGTCGCTGAGCGCGGGCGCGCGCCGCTGTCGCGTCTCGTGGATCCCGGAGCGCCGGAATGGGAGCCGGAGTAGCGCCGGAATCCGGAATAGAGATCGAGCAACCCTCGGTTGGCAAAGCGTGACCAATGCATGAACCAGCGGAGTAACCAATGCGCAAGCAAACCATCATCTTTGCCCTGACTGCCCTGATTGCGACGGTCGCGGGCGCCACGGGGACCGCCGCGGCGGCGCCCAGAGATCAGAAACAATCCGATACAGCTGCACCGCGCGATACCGACGATGTCCACGTCACCGTGAGCGCGGGGCGCGGCCGCCTCGGCTTCGTCGCGCTCGAGATAAGTCCAGAGCTTCGCAAGCACCTCGGCGCCCCCGCCGATCGAGGCGTCCTCGTCGACAAGGTTCGTCCGGATAGCCCGGCCGCGCGCGCGGGGCTACGGGTGGGTGACGTCATCCTCGAGGTCGATGCCCAGGCGGCGCGCTCGGCGTCCGACATCATCGGGACGATCTCCGATCGCAAGAAGGGCGAGACGATTCCGATCTTCGTCGCCCGCGGCAAGGATCGCGTGACGCTGCAGGCGACGCTCGACGATAACCCCGGACCCCGCCTGCAAGGATCCGGTGACTTCGACGAGCAGAGCTGGGAGCGGTTCGGGCCCGGCGAGGCTCCGTTCGGCATGAAGCAGCTGTTCGAGGACAAGAACCTGCGCCGCGCCCTCGAAGACGTGCGCAAGCGCCTGGATCAGTTCGAGCATCGACTCGACGCGCTCGATCACCGCGGCGCCACGACGAAGCCGACCGAGCCCGCGCCACCGAACCCATGAGCTGGGCGACCCGCGGGGCGGCCCTCGCGTCGCTGATCGCGGCTTCGCCGGCGTGGAGCCCGCGTGGGCCCGGTGTGCACCGGGGGGGACGCCTCCGGGGTACACTGGGCGGATGCAGGTTCGCGAAGCAGGCCGGCTACCGAACCGGTTGCCGCCCGACGACGATCATCCGTACCGCACCGGCGCGTGGCAGCCGACGTTCGTCGAGTACGACGCCGACGAGCTCGACGTCGTCGAGGGCGCGATCCCGGAAGCGCTCGACGGTGTCTACCTGCGCAACACCGAGAACCCGGTGCTGCCGTCGATCGGGCGCTATCACCCGTTCGACGGCGACGGCATGGTGCACGCGATCCGGTTCGCGGGTGGCCGCGCGGCGTATCGCAATCGCTTCGTCCGCACCGCGGGGCTCGCGGCCGAGCTCGCGGCGGGCGAGCCGCTGTGGGCCGGCATCATCGAGCCACCGGCGAAGTCCAGGCGCGACGGCTGGTGCGCGCGCGGCAAGCTCAAGGACGCGTCATCGACCGATGTCATCGTGCACGCCGGGCGCGCGCTGACGACGCACTATCAATGCGGCGAGGTGTACGCGATGGATCCGACGACGCTCGCGCAGCACGGTCCGGCGAGCTGGGCCCCGGCGGGTGGCGTCTCGGCACACGCCAAGCTCGATCCGGCGACCGGCGAGCTCCTGTTCTTCAACTACACCACGACCGCGCCGTTCCTGCAGTACGGCGTCGTCGACGCGACCGGCGCGCGCGTGCACCTCCAGCCGGTGGCGCTGCCCGGCCCGCGGCTGCCGCACGACATGGCGTTCACCGAGCACTATGCGATCTTGAACGACCTGCCGCTGTTCTGGGAGCCCGAGGAGATCGCGCAGGAAAGCTATCGCCCGCGCTGGCATCCCGACCTGCCGTCGCGGTTCGCCGTGGTGCCGCGGCGCGGCGGCGAGGTGCGCTGGTTCGAAGCGGCGCCGACGTATGTGCTGCACTGGATCAACGCCTACGAGGACGGCGACCAGATCGTGCTCGACGGCTACTTCCAATCGACGCCGGTCTCGCGGCCGGATCCCGCCGACGGCGTCTGGGGCCCGCTCAAGCGGATGGTCGACATGCACGCGATGGGCGCGCGGCCGCATCGCTGGCGGTTCGATCTGCGCACCGGCGCGTGCCGCGAGGAGCGGCTGTTCGAGGAGATCACCGAGTTTCCGTCGATCCATTACGCGCGGCCCGGGCGGCGGCACCGCTACGTATGGTCGATGACCGCGCCGCGTGGCTGGTTCCTGTTCGACGGCATCGTGCGCTACGACCTCGAGACCGGCGCCGAGCAGCGCTGGCAGTACCCGGCGGGCGTCTATGCGAGCGAGTCGCCGATGGCCCCGCGGGTGCCAGGCGCGGCGGCGGCGGCCGAAGACGACGGCTGGATCGTGACCTTCACGACCGACGTCCCGGGCGATCGCTCCGAGTGCCACGTGTTCGACGCCGCGCGGATCGCCGATGGGCCCGTCGCGCGGATCGCCCTGCCGGCGCGGATCTCGAGCGGCACCCACGCGTGCTGGGCGCCCGCAAGCGCGCTCGCCGCTTCTAGATAGCGCTGCCGCCCCACGCGGGTCGCGTGATGCGAACATCACGGCCATGACCGACAAGATCGACATCACGACCGAAGACGGGGTCTGCCCGGCGTACGTGTTTCGTCCCGCGGGAGCCGGGCCGTGGCCCGCCGTGCTGTTCTACATGGACGGCATCGGCATCCGTCCGGCGCTGTTCGAGATGGGCGAGCGCCTCGCCGCGCATGGCTACTACGTGCTCCTGCCCGACCTGTATTACCGCGGCGGGCCCTACGAGCCGATGGACGCCAAGCGCGTCTTCACCGACCCGGAGCTGCGCCAGGCGCTGTTCCAGAAGTTCGTCGGCAAGCTCAACCAGGCCCTTGCGATGCGCGACACCCGGGCGGCGCTCGCCTTCCTCGCGAGCCAGCCGGACGTCGCCCCCGGCAAGATCGGCGCGACCGGTTACTGCATGGGCGGTGGCTTCGCGATCGCGGCGGCCGGGCACTTCCCGGACCGCTTCGCCGCGGTCGCCGCGTACCACCCGGCCAACCTCGCGACCGACGCGCCCGACAGCCCGCACCTGCTCGCGCCGAAGATCCAGGCGAAGGTCTACGTCGGCCAGGCGAGCGAAGACGCGAACTTTCCCGATGCCATGAAGGCGCGACTGGATGCGGCGCTGACCGAGGCCGGCGTCGCGCACGCGATCGAGCTCTACGCGGCCCGCCACGGCTGGGTCCCTCGCGACACGCCGGTGCACGACACGGCGGCGGCCGAGCGCCACTGGCAAACGTTATTCGCGCTACTCGACGGCACGTTGCGCGCGGGTGTGTAAAGCGAGAGATGCACTGCAACAATGCACCGCCTGTGCGCCACACGCACAGGGTGTCGCCGGCATTCGAGTAAACCAGGCGAAGCCAATCGCGGCTATCCGGCACGATCCGTGCTGCTTAGCAGAGCATGAAGTATCTCCCAATTTTGCTGTGCGGCGCGGCCGCCGGAATCCTCGTCACCGCGGTGCCTGCCTTTGCCGATCCCGTGGACGCCCCCAATGATCGTCCGAGTAACGAGCGTAGTGGCCTCGTGCTCGGCGCAAGCGTCGAGGGCGGCGACATCGGTTGTCAGACCAAGAGCGGCGATGACTGCGGCAATGGCGCGCATGTCGCGGGCGGCTTCTCGGTTCACATCGGTGGGATGGTCTCGCCCTCCCTCGCGATCATGGGCGAGGCGTGGGGCATGGCCCATACCCAGGACTCGCTCACCGCGACCCAGATCCTGGCCACCGCCGACGTGCGCGGGTGGGTCGCGCCGCGGCTGTGGCTGCAAGGTGGCGTCGGCGTCGCGCGCTCGAAGATCAGCTTCGACAATAGCCTGATCTCGGCATCGGCGATGTCCTCCACCGTGCCTGCGGTCGTCGCGGCGGTCGGGCTCGAGCTGGTGCGAGCGCCGACCTTCGGGCTCGATCTCGAGCTGCGCGGCGGCTCCGGCCTGTACCGGGACGACGTACGCATCTACAACGCCGCCCTCGGCGTAGGCGCGACCTTCTTCTAGGCCACGGCGTGTAGGGAGCTCGCTAGTGATGCAAGGCGGGATACGGGATGAACTCGTCGTGGTCGGACGGGATCTCGGGAAATGCTCGCGCCTTCCAGGCCTCGCGCGCGCGGTCGATCCGCTCCTGCGACGACGCCACGAAGTTCCAGTCGATGAACCGCGCCCCGAGCGCGGGCCCGCCGAGCACCACCACGCGGCTCGGCGCCGTGGTGGAGATGCATACACGGGCCGCCGGGGCGATGACCGCCAGCCGGTTGTCCGCGACCACCTCAGCTCCGATCTGGACCTCACCGTGAATCACGAACACGCCGCGCTCGGGCGCCTCGGGCAGCTCGAGCGTGACCCCCGATTCGAGCTCCAGGTCAACGAGCAACGGCGCGCTCGGGTGGCGAAGCGGCGAGCTCGCGCCGAACGCGTGCCCGGCGAGCACGCGCCCGCGGACACCGGGCCTAGGCGCGATCTCCGGCAGCGCGCCGCGCGAGATGTGCTCGAACGCCGGCGCGTCATCCTCGTTCGCTTCGGGCAGCGCCAGCCAGATCTGCAACCCGTGCATGAGCCCACCGCGCGCGCGCCACGCCGGCTCGGCGCGCTCCGAGTGTACGACCCCGCGGCCGGCCGTCATCAGGTTGATGTCGCCGGGGCGGTTGATCTGCACGGTGCCGAGGCTGTCGCGATGCACGTTCTCGCCGGCGAAGAAGTACGTGAGCGTCGACAGCCCGATGTGAGGATGCGGCCGCACGTCGAAGCCGGCGCCGGGCGCGATCTCGATCGGCCCCATGTGATCGAGGAAGATGAACGGGCCGACCATCCGGCGCTGGGCGACCGGCAGGAGTCGCGAGACGCTGAACGATCCGACATCGCGCGGGCGGCCTTCGATCACCAGCTCGACGGCATGATCCGCCGTCGCGTTGATGCATCCGGGTTCGTGTTCGCCAAGCGTGCTCATGATCGAGCGGCACTGTAGTACGCGGAACCCGGCGTGTCAGGGGCAGGCCCTGATCGTACCATCTGGAAGGTGGACGCTATTGGCTGCTTGAGGTTCCCGACATCCGGGTAGAGGTGGTCCGCCGCGGAACAGATCCACGAGGATCTCGTGGCGGAACGACACCATGGCGTCACATGACGTGGGGGACGAAGCCCAACGCTCAGCGGGCGAGTGCGCGGTCCAGCGCGGCGCGGGCCTTGCGGGCACTGCGTGCCTGGCCGAGCGAGGTGATCAGCTCGGTCAAGATGTGCTGATCGGACACGGCCTCGATCGTCGCAATGTCGTCGTCGGATAGGTTCCCTAGCTTGGCGCGTGCGATTGCAACCACGGCGGCTCGCAGGCCTTCTTGCCGACCTTGGCCATAGTACTTGCGGGCGAAGTCGCTCTGGTATTCGTAACCTTTGATCATCTGAGCCTCCAGGGTCTGCCGGATCGCCACCGGTACCGCATGTAGGATGACGTCCAAGTATAGCTGCCTTCGATCCTCCGGCAGCATGGAGATCGCCTCGATCGCGACCTCGGCGATCTCCAGCTCGGGATGCGCCATCACTGACAGCATCGCGAGCTCCGGCAGGCGCGATGCTGCGGCGCGGTCGCGGACCCACGGGACGTCCTTGAACTCGATCACGAGCGGCGTCAGCTGGAACCCTGGATGGCCCAGCTCGATGGGCTGTCGCGCCCATGCCGCAACAGCTGGACTGGGTGCGACCACGAGGAGCACCGCCGGGCAGGCGAGCTGAGCGCGCAGAGCGGAGACGTAAACCGGCCAGCTCAGCAGCTTGGCTTTGTCCTCCCGAAGCTGGACCTCGACGATCACGCCGGTGACCGGGCGGCCGTCACGGCCATGCAGGATGGCGACGTTGTCTGCGCGGTACTCGGTCGGCGCCACCTGGGATAGGTCGATCGAGCCGTGCTCGACGCGCTCGTGATCGATGGCAATCCCGGCGCACGCCCGCAACAGCTCGGGCGCGAGCTGGCCGTTCTCGCGGAACAGATCAACGAGGATCTCGTGGCGAAACGACAGCATGGCATCACATGACGTGGGGGACGAAGTCGGCGGTGGGTTCGACGTCGCGGTAGGCGGCGGCTTCGAGGAGGCAGCCGGCGTCGATGTCGTCCTGGCCGATGAGATCGGCGATGGTGCGGGCGACCTTGATGAGGCGATCGATGCTGCGGGCGGTGAACGAGCGGCGCTTCTCGACGAGGTCGGCGAGGGTGCGCTCGCCGAGGCTGTCGAGCTTACAGGTGGCGCGCTGGACGGCGCTGGGCATCTCGGCGTTGCAGCGCAGGCCCCAGGGGCGCAGGCGGGCGAGCTGGCGGTCGCGGGCGGCGACGACGCGGGCGCGGATCGCGGCGGAGGGCTCGCCGGGTTCGATGGCGCGCAGCTCGTGGAGCGGGACCGGCTGGACGTAGACGTGGAGGTCGATGCGGTCGAGGAGCGGGCCGGACAGGCGGAGCCGGTAGCGCTCGATGGCCATCGGGCTGCAGGTGCACTCGCGGGCGCGCGAGCCATGCCAGCCGCAGGGGCAGGGGTTGGCGGCGGCGACGAGCAGGAACGAGGCGGGGAGCCGGAGCGCACCGTGGATGCGGTCGATGGTGACGGTGCGCTCCTCGAGGGGCTGACGCAGGCCCTCGACGGCGGCGCGGGCGAACTCGGGGAGCTCGTCGAGGAACAGGACGCCGTTGTGGGCGAGCGAGATCTCACCGGGGCGCGGGGTCGAACCGCCGCCGATCAGCGCGGCCGATGAGATCGTGTGGTGCGGCGCGCGAAACGGCCGGGTGTCGATGAGGCCGTGGGCGAGGCCCAGGGCCGAGTAGATCTTGGTGGTCTCGAGGGCCTCGGCGCGCGTCATCTCGGGGAGCACGGTGGGGATCCGGCGCGCGAGCATGGTCTTGCCGGTGCCGGGTGGTCCGGCGAGCAGGACGTTGTGACCGCCCGCGACGGCGACTTCGACGGCGGCGCGCGCGAGGTTCTGGCCGCGGACCTCGGCCATGTCGACGGCGGCGGCGCGCGGTAGGAGGGGGCGGCTGGGCGATGGTAGGCGCAGCGGCTGCTCGCCGCGCAAGCCGCCGATGAGCTCGCCGAGGTGGCGCACGGGGCGGACCGCGAGGTCGTCGACGACCTCGGCCTCGGCGGCGCAGGGGTCGGGGATGAGGATGCCGCGCATGCGGTTGGCGCGCGCGAGCATCGCGGCGGCGAGGACGCCGCGCACGGAGCGCACGGTGCCGTCGAGGCCGAGCTCGCCCAGGACGAGGAGGTCGGCGAGGGCGGCCTCGGCGATCACGCCTTCGGCGACGAGGACCGCGAGGGCGATCGGCAGATCGAGGCCGCAGCCCGGCTTGCGGAGATCGGCGGGCGCGAGGTTGATCGTGACCTTCTTGAGCGGCAGGTCGTAGCCGACGGCCTTGAGCGCGCTCTGGATCCGCGTCGCGCCTTCTTTGACCGACGGTGCGGCGAGGCCGACGACGCTGTATTGCGGCAGGCCGCGATCGATCGTGCATTCGACATCGACGAGCTCGGCGTCGATGCCAACGAGGGTGCAGGACTTGATGGTTGTGACCACGCCGCGGCAGACAGCACGCCGTGGGCCAGGCGCGCGCCTGTTACAGATCAACGAGTTCCAGCGCGCACGCGTCCGGTGGGCGGACAGGCGTCCGGGTTTCGGCCGGACATCGGACACCGTTATGTAGCCGGGTCGCTACTATCTACGCGCTATGGCCCGGCGACCAGGTCGAGATCCCTCCGCGGAACGCCCTCCGATCGGATCATGGCCCACAGGGGGACGCGAGGAACACCCTTGCGATCACTGGACCGGCCGGTAGCCTGTACGGCAGCCAGATCGGACCCCGAGCGCGGCGACGAACAGCTCGACCTCGCTTGGCTCGCCGGGCCAGGTCGGGTCCAGCGCGTCCGACCACGCGAAGATGCCCGCGATGGCCACACCGTTGCGCTGCAGGGGCATCCGGTGTGGCCGGGTCACTCGCGAGCAAGCGCAAGCTCGGCAAGCAGCTCTTGCCAGCTCGCCCGCTCGCGCGCCGGCTCGACGAGGGGACGCAGCGCTGCGATGCGCGCGCGCAGCTCGGTGAGAAAGCCGGGCTCGGCCTCACATCGCGTGAGGAGCGCCGCAAGCGCGGCCGCATCGCCGACCTCGAAGTAGCCGGGATAATCGTCGCCCAGGATGCCGCGCGAGCCGTCGATCCGCGTCGAGAGCACCGGCACGCCCGCCGCGATCGCTTCGGTCACGACATTGGCGCCGCCCTCGGAGCGGCTGGTCAAGACGAGCAGCTGCCCCGAGGCGAGCAGGCCCAGCGCGTCCGTGCGCGACCTCGCGCCGAGCCACGTCCATCGGCCACCGGTCGCACGTTCGGCCTCCACGGCGCGCACCTGCCAGGTGTCATCGTGGGCGCCGCCGAGGTGGATCACGCGGATGGCCGAGGCCGCCGGCAACAGGGCCACGGCGTGCGCGGCGAGCAGCGGATCCTTGACGTCGCGGAGGTGCGACAGCGCGTAGGCGACGAACCCGGGCTGTGCGGCCGCCGGGGGGACGGCCGCCGCGGACTGCCGGATCACGCGCGCGTTGTCGCGGAGGTGCTCCGGCAGCGAATCGATCGCGCGGGGCTGCAGGACGACGAGCCGCGTGGCCAGCGCGAGCGATTCGGTCGTCGCAGCATCATGATTCATGAGATCGCCGTACAGATCGGTGCCGGTCAGCGCGACGATGCGTGGGTGGTCGGGGTGGTCGCGGGCGTGGCGCACGATGGACGCGTGGCTCTTGCGCGCATGCAAGGCAATCAACAGATCGCAGGGCTGTCCGGTCCAGTGCTCGCCGATCTGCACGTGCCAGCCGAGCTCGCGCAGGCGCTTGGCCCAGCGCAGCGCGGTGACGCGATTGCCGGTGTTCGAGCCCGGCCGCGCCGGCGTCGCGATGAACGCGCTCAGGCGATCGCGCACGTGCGGAACCCCGCCCAGACGTCTCGTCGATCGAGCGTGTAGAAGTTGCGCCAGGTCGGGCGCAGGAGGCGTGGCTGCGTGACGAAGCAACCGCCGCGCAACACCCGATGATCACCGAACCACGGTTCGCTGTATTCCTTATAGGGATCGCGCTCGAAGCCGGGGTAGGGCCCGAACGCGGTCGCGGTCCATTCCCAGACATTGCCGATCATCTGGCGGCAGCCCCACGTGCTCTCGAAGGCACCGAACGCCGCCACATCGACGGTATCGCCGACCGTGAGGCCGAGGTTGCCGGCGATCGGCGCCCCGCGCGCGGCGATCTCCCACTCGGCCTCGGTGGGCAGGCGGCGGCCGGCCCACCGGCACCACGCCTCGGCCTCGTACGCGCACACGTGGATCATCGGGCGATGCGGCTGGGTGTCGAGCCACACCCAGCGATCGTAGATCTTGCGCTCCCAGCGGCCCGCGTCGTCGCGGCGCCAGTACATGGGATGGTGCGCACCGGCCTCGGCGCGCCAGGCCCAGCCGGCCTCGCTCCACAGGGCGCGCTGCTCGTAGCCCCCCTCGTCGACGAACGCGGCATACGCGGTCTGCGTGACCGGGGCGCGCGCGATCGAGAACGGGGCAAGCTCGACGTCGTGCGCCCACTTCTCGTTGTCGAACACGAACGACGGCGGCGGCTCACGCTCGGCGCCGAGGCGATATCGGCCGCCCGGGATCGCCACGTCGCCCGGGAGCGGGCCGGTGGCGTCACGCTGGGCCACCTCGGAGGACCCGCCGGCGCCGCGCGGCATCGGCCACCCGCGGTTCTGGCGCGTATACGCGAACGCCTCCCCGTGCATGTCCTCGTGGAACACCGCGAGCAGTGTGGAGTAGCGCAACGCCGGATCGACGCCATGCGCGAGCGCGGCGAGCACCCGCGCGCGTACGTCGTCGAGGTACGCGAGCGTCGCCTCGCGCGACGGCAGCGCGGCGGTCCATCGCGCGGCGTGCGGGATGATGGCCGAGTTCCACAGCGCGTCGCCATCGGGGTGGATCGGAGGGTGACCGAGCGCGTGGCGCAGCACCCAGTACTCCTGGAACCACGCGATGTGCCCGAGCTCCCAGATCGGCGGGTTGATGATCCGCAGGTACGGGACGTTCAGCTCCGCGTCCGACAGATCGGCGTAGAGCGCGACGGAGCGGCGGCGCGCGTCCGCGACCCACGAAGCGAGCGTCGCCGCGTCGATCGACATGATCACGTCGTAGCACGAACCGCTGCCTGGATCCGAGCACGACGGCGCCAGCACCCAGCGCAGGGTGTGCACGTTCCGGACGACTGGTCCGCGGACGAGACGCTGTGGCGCGGTGGCCGGCCGACGGCCGGGCACCCCTTACAGTCAAGAGCGGGCCAGTGATGCACGAAAATGCGGCTGCACGCGAGCCGTCTTCCAATGTGTCCCGCAAGGACAGCAACGCGCCGCGCAGCGACGCGGGCTGGGTTCGGCGCGAGATAAACTGCACGGCCGGGGGGGCAAGCGCCGGTCGGTCGTGGAGATGGCACCGAGGTCAGATCGCAATTCGGCGGTCAACGAACGAGACGTTACGGCCGGCAGCCGGCCACCTCCTTGGACGAAAATGCGCTGGCGCGGGGGCCACCACCCTGAGCGGTCCTTCCGCACAACGGCAACGCGCCGCGCAGCGACGCGGGCTGGGTTCGGCGCGAGATAAACTGCACGGCCGGGGGGGCAAGCGCCGGTCGGTCGTGGAGATGGCACCGAGGTCAAATAGCAATTCGGCGGTCAACGGACGAGCGACGGGCCCAGACCCGCGGCGCAAGCAAGCGTGCCCGCGGCCTCCAGGAACTACGCGCGGGAGTAGAACGCGGACGTTATTTTCATAGCAGCACGTGTGATAAATGGCAGTGATCGCGATCGATGGGTCGAGATCGATAGTTTGTGAGCGCTTCACGAGCGGGGTCCCTCGTAGGCGACAAGGAACCCGGTTGGCGTACACCGCTCGGGTCGGGAGCGGGTCGGGGTCGGGGCGGCTGGCGTCGGTGGCCGCGCTCGAGGTTGTGGCCGCCAGGCGCCGGATGCACATCGACGGGGCCGGTGACGCGGACCTGGCTCGGCGCTTGCTTGCGAGCCAGGCGACCATGTACGCTGCCAGCATGCTGACGTCTGCGCTGACAGAACAATATGGCCTCAAGGTGCCTATCGTGGAGGCAGGGATGGCATTCCTGGGAATGCCCCCGCTGGCCATCGCTGTGAGCAAGGCAGGCGGCATGGGGACGCTCGGGGCGGCGATGGTGCCCCCCGACGGGCTGCGGGCCATGATCCGGGCGGTTCGCGCCGAGACCGATCGGCCGTTTGGCGTGAACTTCATCACCCAGTTCACGACCAGCGAGGCGGTGGAGGTGTGTATTGCGGAGCAGGTGCCGGTGGTCAGCTTTCACTGGGCGGATCCACCCGTGGAGTTCATCAAGCGCCTGCGCGGACAGGGCGTGAAGGTCTGGATGCAGGCAGGCTCGGTCGCCATGGCCAAGCAGCTGGCCGAGATCGGCATCGACGCGATCGTCGCGCAAGGGATCGAGGCCGGCGGCCACAACCGCGGGATGGCCTCGACGCTCGTGCTGGTGCCGGCGATCGTTGACGCGGTCGCGCCCATCCCCGTGCTGGCCGCGGGGGGCATCGCCGACGGCCGCGGCCTGGTCGCGGCGCTGGCGCTCGGCGCCGCGGGCGCCTGGGTGGGCACGCGCCTGGCGGCGACCCACGAGGCCAACGCGCACGCGCAGTACAAGCAGCGCATCGTCGACGCCGGCATCGGGGACACCGCGCTGACCAGGATCTTCGGGCCGGAGTGGTACGACGTGACGACCCGCTCGCTGCGCAACCGCATTGTCCGGGAGTGGGAAGACAAGCCGCAGCCGCCACCGCTCGATCCCAAGGCGCCGTCGATCGGCCATTGCCAGCTCGGCGGTCAGGTCGTCCCGATGCCCAAGTTTTCGGCGCTCCTGCCGACCCCCGGCACCGAGGGAGACTTCGACGAGATGTGCATGGTCGCGGGCGAGAGCAGCGCGCTGGTTCATGCAGTCGAGCCGGCCGCCGACGTGATCCGGAAGATGGCCGAGGAGGCGGAGGCGCTGATCAAGAAGCTGGCGGGCGCCAGATAGCTCTCGGCCATCACGGCACACGGAATCGGAAATCCAGGCGAATGGGTATTGAAACAGTCAAATTCTCGATCGGGGAATTAGCGCTCGAGTGGGACATCGACGAGGGGGTGCAGCTGTGGGCGGGGCTCCGCACCACGGCGATGACGGAGTCGACGATCGCGGGGCTCATGATTGGCCTGGAGTCGATGGTCGGGACGGAGCGCTTCAACCTGGCGTTGCAGGCGGGTGGGCGTGACAGCGTCAAGGGTGACCTGCAGTTCATGTCGCGGTTCTCCACGTTCGAGCAAGGCTTCGCCGAGCTGGCCCGGGTCTGCGCGATCGCCGGCTGGGGATCCTGGACGCTGCTCGAGGTCGATCGGGAGCGCAAGCACGCGCGGTTCCGGGTCGCGAACTCCTGGGAGGGCGTCTATCAGAAGCAGATCGGCGTGTGCTGGGGGAGTCGGTTCATCTGCGGCAAGTTCGCAGGCCTGTGCTCCAGCCTGTTCCACGTCAACTGCTGGGCCGAGCAGACCAGCTTCATCGCCAACGGCGATGCCTACGACGAGATCGAGGTCGCCCCGTCCAGCTTGACCATCGAGTCCGAGCTCGATCGACTCCTGTATGCGAACAAGGCTACTTCTGCGGATCTCGCGGTGGCGCTCAAGAAGCTGCAGGAGCAGATCCGCGAGAAGGAGCGCGTGGAGCAGGAGCTGCGCCGCCAGATCGAACAGCGGTCACGCCGCCTGCTGGAGCTCCTGCTCCCCAAGGAGGGCCCGCTGTCCGACCTCCAGCACCTGGTGCCCGGGAGCTTCCTGGCAGATTGCTATCGCGTCATCCGCGTGATCGGCGAGGGAGGCATGGGCATCGTCTACGAGGTGGAGCGCACGACGGATCACCAGCACCTGGCGGCCAAGGTCCTCCGCGCCAGCCCGGACCGGCCGGCGACCGGCCGGTTCGTTCGCGAGGCGCAGATCCTGGCGCGGCTGAATCACCCCAACTTGATCGCCATCGCGGACATCGACATCACGAGCGCCGGCGTGCTGTTCATCGTCATGGAGCTCGTCGACGGTCTGTCGCTGGCCCAGCTGCGCCACCTGTTCGGTGGGACCAACCCGCGCTGGGCCCTCCATATCCTGCGCCAGCTCGCGGCGGCGCTGTCGGTGCTGCACGCCGAGGGCATCGTGCATCGCGATCTCAAGCCGGACAACCTCCTGGTCGTGCGGCCGGACGCCGAGGAGCTTCCGACGGTGAAGCTCGCAGATTTCGGGGTCTCGATCCTTCTGGATGATTCGCCGGTGGCGCCGGGTCTGGTATCGGCGCTGCAGCCGGAGGCCGCCGCCGCGCACGACGACCTGGAGACGGGGAGCTCCGCGCCGACCGGCGTGATGGTCAGGACCGACGTGAACGCCGCGACGCTCGACATGCCGGGCGGGGACGTCTTCGAGGCCGCCGGGACCTTGCCCGGTCGCCTTGGACGCACCCCGCCGGCGGCCGAGCAGCCCACCGGTGGTCAGCCCTCCATCCGGGATCATACGACGTACGGGGAGCTCACGCAGGTGGGCACGATCGTCGGGACCCCGCGTTACATGGCTCCCGAGCTCGCCTATGGCTCCAAGCGTGCGCAGCCGCCGGCCGACATCTTCAGCTTCGGCGTCATGGCGTTCGAGATCCTCACCGGGGAGATGCCGTTCGATCGGCCCGCGATCCTGTCCCGGCTCCTCCGGGAGGACGTGCACCCTCCCGCCTTGCAGCTCGCGAAGCTCTCGCTGCTCGGCGCGCCGTTCGCGGAGATCGTGGAGCGTTGCCTCCACATGGCGCCGGAGCAACGTCCGACCGCCCAGGAGATCGCTGTGCTGCTGGCGGCGATCGACTTCCCTCCCGAGAGCACGATCGCCGCGTCGAGGTAGATCTCGAAGGCGTTTCACGGTCGTCCGAGGTTGCGGAGCCGCCGGGCAGCGCACCGGCTGCAATGTTTCTTCATACAGGGCCGGCCAGTCGCGAAACACAGGGATCTCATCCTGGGTTGGTGAAAGGACGACTCACATGACTTGTCTCGCAGTCGCAATCGGGATTCTGGGGATCGCGGCCATGCGCCGCGCGCATCGGCGCTGTCACGGCTACCATGGCCACGGGTGTGGTGGCCCGTTTGGCTACGGGTTCCGCGGTCACCACGGCTTTGGCGGGCGCGGCGCTCGGGGGCGCTGGATGTTGCACGCGCTCCTGTCGCGGATCGACGCGTCGCCGGCGCAGGAGCGCGCGATCATCCATGAAGTCGAGAAGCTCCAGGACCGGGTCCGCGGGGCCAAGGGTGGGGTGCGCGAGGCGCGGGGCGATCTGGCGGCGGCGCTGCGGGGGCCGGTGCTCGACGACGCCGCGCTGGGCGCCGTGCTCGGCCGGGTCGACGCGGCGACCGGCGAAGCGCGCTCGGCGGTGGTCGATGCGCTGCGCGGCATCCACGGGCTGCTCGACGACCGGCAGCGCGCAGAGGTCGCGGATCTGCTGGATCGCGGCGGCGGCTGGTGGGGCGGGTCGGGCCCTTACCGCTGACGTAAGATGGATGCCGTGCGGGTCTTGCTGATCGATGACGACGCGCGGCTCGCGGAGCTGCTCGACGAGAACCTCCGGCCCCAAGGGGTCGCGCTGGTCCACGCCGGCGGCGGCCAGGCCGGGCTCGCCGCGCTCGCCGGCGGCGGGTTCGATGCGATCCTGCTCGACGTGATGATGCCCGGGATGGACGGCCTGGCGGTGCTGCGGACGCTGCGCGACGCCGGGCATCGCGTGCCGGTGCTCATGCTGACGGCGCGCGGCGACGAAGCGGATCGCGTGGTCGGGCTCGAGCTCGGCGCCGATGACTATGTCGCCAAGCCGTTCTCGCCGCGCGAGCTCCTGGCGCGGCTGCGCGCGGTGCTGCGGCGCGTGCAACCCGACACGCTGGCGGAGAAGCTGTCGGGCGCGGGGATCACGGTCGATACCGGCTCGCGCGAGGCGTGGGTCGACGGCAAGCCGGTCGAGCTGACCGGCCTCGAGATCGACCTCCTGGTCGCGCTGCTCCGGCGGGCCGGCCGGGTCGTGCCCCGCGCGGCGCTGCTCGAGCTCGCCGGGCGCGGCGATGTCACCGTCGGCGAGCGCGCGGTCGATGTGCATATCTCCCGCCTGCGGAAGAAGCTCGGCGATGATCCGCCGACCCGGATTCGCACGGTGCGCGGCGTGGGGTACGTGCTCGCGCGCGCAGCGGAGGAACCATGAGCGATGATCGCGACGACGACCGGAACGAGCGCGAGGCGCAGGCCAGAGAGCTCGCGCGCCTCCGGGCCGAGCTCGCGCGCGAGGCCGAGGATCACGCGCACGACGCCGAGGATCACGCGCACGACGCCGAGGATCACGCGCACGACGCCGGCGCGCACCAGGAGCCGGAGGCGCGCGAAGATCGCTGGGAGCAGCGCCAGGAGAAGCGATGGGCGCAGGTCGAGCAAGCGTGGCGGCGCCACGTCGAGCAGCGCGAGCAGTGGAAGAGCCGGCGCGCGGCGCACCGGGGGCGGTGGAAGCAGCGCCACAAGCGGTGGGGGCAGCTGCACGAAGAGCGGGAGATGTGGATGCGGATGCAGCACGGCAAGCGGGCCTGGGTGCCGTGGTGGCTGCAGGCGCGGATTCGCCGGCGGATCTTCAGCTGGCTCACGATCGCGTTCGCGAGCGGCGCGGTCGCGATGTATTACTGGCCCGAGCTGCGCTGGTGGCACGGGTTCGCCGCGCTGTTCGTCCTGTCGGCAGTGTCGGGGGCGATCGCGTTCCGGCTGACGCGCCCGCTGCTCATGGTGGTCCGCGTGGCGCAGGACATCGGCGACGGCAAGCTCGAGACCCGGCTCGACGTCAGCCGCCACCGCGGCGAGACCCGGCTGCTCGCGGTGGCGATCAACGAGATGGCGGAGCGCATCGAGCAGCAGGTGAAGGATCAGCGCCAGCTGCTCGCGGCGGTCTCGCACGAGCTGCGCACGCCGCTGGGCCACATGCGCGTGCTGATCGATACGGCGCGCGACAGCCGGGACGCCAGGGCGCTCGACGAGCTCGAGCGCGAGGTGCTCGTGCTCGACGATCTGGTCGGGCGGCTGCTCGCGTCGTCGCGCCTGGAGTTCGGCAACCTCGACTGCCGGCCGCTCGATCTGGGCGCGCTGGTCACCGATGTCGCGACCGCGGCAGGCGTCGCGCCCGAGGCGATCGAGGCGATCGGCGAGGTCCGCGCGGCGGTCGATCCGACGCTGGTGCGCCGCGCGGTCGCCAACCTCCTCGACAACGCGCGGGTCCACGGCGGCGGCGCGGTGGCGGTGCGGATCGAGCGGCGGGCGGCGCAGGTCGCGATCGAGGTCGACGACGCCGGGCCGGGTGTGCCCGCCGATCGCCGCGCGGATGCGTTTCGCGCGTTCGTGCCGTCGCGCGCCGGGGGCCTGGGCCTGGGCCTCGCCCTGGTCTCGCGGATCGCGGTGGCGCACGGAGGCGGCGCCTGGATCACCGATCGACCCGGCGGCGGCGCGCGCGTGGGCTTCACCGTGGAAGTTGCGCCAGGGTCGTCGGCCGGCGCGGCGGGCTGAACCGCGTCCTTACTCTGCGGCGCCGCCGCTGGCGATCGGGCCGCAGGCGAGCGCCTTGCCGGGCTTGCCCTTCTTGTCGTCGTGGAGCACGAGGGTGTGGCCGACGATCGCGCCGTCACCGTCGAGCTGGATGCTGGCGACGTTGCCGACCGACAGGCTGTCCATGCCCTTGGTGGCGGTGAACGGAATATCGGCGGACGCCATGGGCTTACCGGCCTTGGTCGCGTTCGGCCCACAGGCGGCGGCCTCGTGCACGACGAGGTGGTACTTGCCGGCCTTCATGCCGTCGAACCAGCCCGTGGAGCCGACCGCGACCTGCTGGCCCTCCTCCTGCGAGAACGTCACGGTGGCGGGCTTGAACTTCGCCCCCTTGACCGGCGCGAGATCGGCCTTGGCGTGCCATGACTTGGGCGGCGGCGGCGGGGGCGGCGGCGCGGGCTCGGCGGGCTCCGGCGCGGGCTTCTTGTTCTCGGCGGCCGGGGGCGGGGTCTCGTCTTGCTCGAGGTCGGGGTCTTTGGGTTGCGCGGGGGCCGGCTTCTTTCCACCGCAGGCGGCGATCGCGAGGATCGACATCAGGATCATGGTGTGTTTCATGGGGTTCCCTTCCTTGTGTGGACGCTCTCACAAATCCCGATGCGCGTGTGGAGGGCGAGCCATCCGAACGGCCGGGACGCGCCTGGACAGGCCCGCTCGCCATCGCGTCCAACAGCTGGAAATGCGGCGCGATCCCGGGCGCTGGTTCAAGATGTCAACCGTGCCGTACGGCCGAGGCTCTATAGGGTCAGCGTGCAGGTTCGAGGACAAATGCTTACTGGAGCTCGCGTAGAAGTGGGACCACGAGCAGACGCAAGGAGCCGGCTGCTCGGGGAGCTCGCCGCCACGCCGGCGCGCAAGGGTTACGGGATCGCCTACGATCTGCTGGGCAACCGCGCCGAAGCCGAGGAGGCGGTGCAGGAAGCGCTCGCACGCGCGTGCGAGTCGATCGCCGATCTCCGTGACCCCGCCGCCGCCCCGGCCTGGTTCCTGCGCATCGTGACGACGATGTGCCTCCGGACGCTGCGCCGGCGTCGGCTCCGGCGCCGGTTGTTCAGCTGGTGGCCGGGCAAGGACGCCGACGCCGAGGCGGCGCCGGTCTCGGCCGACACCGGCGCCGAGGATATCGCCGAGCGCATGCACGCCACCGAGGTGCGCGCGCCGCGCGAAGCGCTCGAGGAACACGAGGCGCGGGGCGCGATGCTGGGGCGGCTCGATCAACTCTCACCGCAGCAGCGCACGGCGCTGGTCCTGCGCTATGGCCATGACCTGCCGGTCGCGGAAGTCGCCGAGCTGATCGGCGTGGAAATCGCGACGGTCAAGACGCACCTCGTGCGCGGGCTTGCCCGGCTGCGCGATCTGATGGAGGAACACCGATGACGCTATCCGTGTGTGACCAGGTAACCGAGCGCGTCGCGCTTGGAGAACCGCTCGGGGAGCTGGCCGAGCATGCCGCCGCGTGCCCGACCTGCCAGCGGCTCGCCGTGGTGTCGAACCAGCTCGGCCAGCTCGGGATGCACCACGACGTCGACCCGGGCCTCGGCTTCTCCGCGCGCATGACCATCGGCGCGCAGCACCGGATCGCCGCGCGGCGGCGGCGGAAGCTCGCCGCCAGCCTCGCCGCCACGGTCGCCACCGGGGCGTTCGGCGTGTTCCTCGTGACCCGCACCCCCGGCGTGACCCCTCCGCCCACGTCCGAACCCACCATGAGCCCGCCCCAGAAATCACCGGAGCCCGATCCAACCCCGGCGGCCAGCGACGCGGATCTCGCGACGCTCGTCCAGCTCGCCGACGTCGATCGCAGCAGCCGGATCTCCGCGAAGTGGGCGCGCATCAAGAAGCCCCTCGCACCCTACAAGAAGCTACTCAAAGGAGTGACGCCATGAGTTGCGTCCGTACCCTGTTTGTCACCGTCCTGCCGTCGATGATCGCCGGAGGCCTTGTGTTCGGGAGTTCCCCCGGTCATGCGTCGTCGGAAGCCGCGGCGGGCTCGGTGCTCCTCGCGCAAGCCGATCCGTGGGCCCCGCCGCGTTACCGGTCTCCGCGGTCCCCGCTGCCGCCGGTGCCGCCGCCGCCCCCGATGCCCCCCACGTCGGCGGTTCCGCCGGTCCCGCCGTCTCCACCGTCTCCCTGGTTGCCGCCGCATCGCAGCCACGGCCACGGTCACGGCATGTCTGTCTCGGTCCACGACGGCAAGATCGAGATCGAGGGCGTCGAGGAGATGGTCCAGCACCAGCTCGACCGCGTCGCCGACGTCCTCGATAGCCTCCCCGACGTGCCACCGGATGCGCGCGATCGGGTCAAGGCCCGCGTCGATGCGGTGCGCGGCAAGCTCAGCGCGCGGCTCGGCAGGCTCAAGTCGGTCGATCTCGACGAGCTCGGCCCCGAGATGGAGCGGATGGGCGACGAGATCGAGAAGGAGATGGAGGGCCTCGACAAGGACCTCGAGCAGTTCGGCGACAAGTTCGGCAAGCACTTCGCGGAGAAGTTTGGCAAGGACTTCGCCAGGAGCTTCGGCCACGGCTCGGGCTATGGCCCCATGGGACTCATGGGCCACGACCGCGACAACAGCGACGGCAATGATGACGCCGACGACGATGACGACGACGACAAGGACGCCACGGCGGTGCCGCCGGCTCCCGACTCCGACGTCGCCGATCCGGACCTGCGAGCGGCGCTCCCCGGCCTCAGGAACCTCACGCTCGACCAGTCCCAGCGGGACCAGCTCGCCAGGCTACGCGCCGACGTCAACCGCCAGGTCGCCGATGCCAGGCGCGAGCTCGAGGACCTGTCGAACCGGCTGCACGACACGCTGGGCGACGTTGGCGCCAGCGAGGCCGACATCGCCGAGCAGATCGATCAGATCAGCCAGAAGGAAGCGACGATCCGCAAGGCGCGCATCCTCGCCTGGGTCAGGGCGCGCAGCCTGCTCGACAAGGATCAGCGCAAGAAGGTCGAAGCCGCGGCGAAGCGGCACCACTGACCGCGCGCGCGGTTGCTAGATCGCGGGCCTCCGCGTCGACGTGGAGCCCATGCGGCTGCGCTGCTTACTCCTCGGCCCCGCTCGTATGGGCGCTGGCTCTTCGGATCGGTCGCATAGCGCCGGCCCCTGGGGATGGCTGGTTGGGGGCGCTGGGATCACTTCTGGCGCGGCAAGTTGCCGAGGGGCGTGGCGGCGTCGACGTGGATCGGCCGGCGGCGCTCGGGGACGCCGCCCTTGATCGCGTCGATGTCGAGCGGTGAGGAGGAGTCGGCGTCGCCGGGCATGATGATCGGGTGATCGTCGCGGACGCTGAAGCTGAGCGGGTAGCGGGCGAGGGTCTGATCGTCGGCGTTGATCGTGAAGTCGGGGAAGGGTGGCTGGAGGGCGTAGGCGGCGTCAAGCAGGCAGGCCTCGAAGGCGGGGTCGCTGGTGCCCGAGACGGTGACCTGCGAGACCTCGCCGCGACCGAGGTAGATCTCGAAGTAGGCGGTGGCGACGAGGCTGGGGGACCGGCCGAGGGCGTGCTGGTAGCAGGCGTAGGCACGCGGGGCGAGCTGGTCGCGGAACAGGCGCTCGAGGGTGATCTTGGCGATCGCGGAGGGTTGAGGGCCGGTGGGGGTAGGGGTTGCGGCGGGTGGCGGCAGGGCGGGGTCGGGCAGGGCGACGGTGCGCTGGTAGGGGCCGCCGCCCTGGATCATCGCGCGGCGGCTGGTGGCGACCTTGCCGGCCTGGGCGAGGACGGCGAAGGCGTGGTCGCTGTCGGCGGCGGGGTGGAGGGTGCGGGCGCGGGTGCGGAGCTGGTGGGCGGCGGCCAGATCGGCGTCGCTCGGCTCGGGGCGGGTCGTGAAGTTCTCGTCGGTGGTCTGGGCGAGGGCGAGCTGGGCGATCGGCGCGGCGGGAGCCGGCCTGGCGGCGACGCGAAACGGGGGTTCGCCGTGACCGCGGTGGCCGGTGAGGGCGAGGGCCGGGGCGGGCTCGCGGTGGAGGTGGGTGCGGGTGAAGCCGCTGCCGGCGCGCACCTCGTCGGGGATCGCGACGGGGCCGAGCGAGAGCTCGAGGGCCGCGGGCTGCAGCCAGTCGCCGACGCTGGCGAGGGCGTGGTCGAGGTCATCGCCGTCGACCTCGACGAGGGTGCCGCCGTGGCGGTGGATCGGCCCGCGGATCGCGTCGGCGCTGGGGCTGCGCGTGTGCGCGGGGTCGAGGAGGATCGCGTGGACGTCGAGGGAGGCGGGCTTGCTGTCGAGCGCGGCGCTCAGGGCGGCGCCCTCGGTGTTGCCGAGCACGCCGTCGGTCACGAGGATGATCATCGCCGGGGTCGCCGGGATCGCCGACCCGGGGGCAGCGGCGAGCGCGGTGTGGGCGAGCTTGAACGCGGCGACGAGGTCCGAGCCGTTGCCGGCGGGGTGGGCCGCAAGGCCGGTGTCTAGAGCGGCGAGGGTGTCGGGGGTCGGCGGGCGGAAGTCGCCGAGGAGGCGCGCGGCGGTGCGGTCGTAGAGGATCGCGTCGACGCTGGTGCCGCTCGGCAAGGCGGCGGCGATCGCGTGCATGACCTGCGCGATCTTGTGGCGACCGACGAGATCCATGCTGCGCGAGCCGTCGATGACGAACAGCGCGCGCGCGGGGGGGCGGTCGCCACGTGGGCCCCGGGGGCTGCTGGGGGCGGGGGGCTGGATCGGCGGCGCGAGGACGGTGACGAGGGTCGCGCTCCAGCCGACGCCGAGGTCCTCGTATTCGTCGAGGGAGGGCTCGGCGTGAGCGATCGCCGCCGCGGCGAGGATCCAGCCGGCGAGTAGCTTCATGCTGCCTGGACAACGACGGCCCGGGGCAGTTGCGCATACAATGGGCTCGGTGCAAGCGCCGTCGACGCGACCCCGGATCGGCTTCGTGATGTCGGGTCGCGCGGGGCGTACGAAGCCGGAATCATTCACTATCTTCGCACCGATCTGGCGAAGCGCATGGGCCGCCACGTGCCGATCGACATCGTGACCGGCACCTCGGTGGGGGCGATCAACGCCGCGTTCATGGCGGCGACGATGACGGATCCGGATACGCAGGCCGAGCAGATCACCGCGGCGTGGCGCGCGCTGCGGATGGAAGATCTGATCAGCTTGAAGCCGCGCGACATGATCCGTGCGGCGCGCCTGCTGCTCGGTGGCGATCCACCGCCGCCGCAGCCCGGGAGCTTTCGCTACGGCGGCCTGCTCGATACCAATGGCCTCGAGCGCTTCGTGGTGCGCGTGATCCCGTGGCGCGGCATCGAGCGCAGCCTGCGCGAGGGTCACCTCCACGCGATCTCGGTGTCGGCGACGCACGTCGGCACCGGGCACACCGTGGTCTTCCTGTCGTGCGCGACACCTGTGCCGCGCGAGTGGAGCCGCGATCCGTTCGTCCGCCACCGCGCGGCGCGGATCGGCCCGCGCCACGTGCTCGCCTCGGCGGCGATCCCGATGCTGTTCCCCGCGGTGAAGCTCGGCGAGGAGTACTTCACCGACGGTGGCCTGCGGCAGAACACGCCGATGTCGCCGGCGATCCGGCTCGGCGCCGATCGCATGCTGCTGGTCTCGCTGCGTCACGTCGCGCCGCAACCCAAGGTCGTGCAGCGCGAGCACACCGAGGCGTTCCCCAAGCCGCTGTTCCTCGCCGGCAAGGCGCTCAACGCGCTCCTGCTCGACCACACCGAGTACGACCTGGCGCGCATGCAGCGCATCAACTTGATCCTCGAGGCCGGCGCCGCGTCGTTCGGCGACAAGTTCGAGGACGTGATGAACCAGGCGCTCACCAAGCTGCGCGGCGCGCCGCTCCGCCGGATCCAGGCCGTCCACATCCGGCCATCCGAGGACATCGGCGTGCTCGCCGCGGACTTCGTCTCCACCGGCCGCATGCGCGTCCACGGCCTGGTCGCGCGCCGGTTGATCGAGCGGCTCGCCACGGGGGAAGCGCGCCACGAGAGCGACCTCTTGTCGTACCTGCTGTTCGACGGCGGGTTCGCGGAGCAGCTGATCGAGCTCGGCCGCCAGGACGCTGCGAAGAAGCAGGACGAGCTCGCCGCGCTGTTCGACGTCTGACCGGCGACCGCAGGCGCACGGGGTCGTTTGCGCGCGGGGCCACCGGCGGGAGGCCGCCGGGCGTGGCACTGTTTGGCCATGATTCGACACGCAGTAATCGAGCGCGCCGCGGTCCGGGCGCTGCTCCTGGCCTTCGTCGTCGCGGCGTGCAGCGGCGGGGCGAAGCCGGCGACCGGTCCCGATCACGGCGTGGGGGTCGCGGCCGCGAGCTCGGCAACGACGCCGCCGCCAGCCGGGCCGGCCTCGACGCCCGACCCCGAGACCGCGGTGCTGCCGCTGTGGCCGGCGGTCAAGCACGGCACGCTGCCCAACGGCCTCACGTACTACATCCTCGAGCACCACAAGCCCGAGAAGCGCGCGTTCCTGTGGCTGGCGGTCAACGCCGGCGCGGTGTTCGAGGACGACGACCAGCGCGGGCTGGCGCACTTCGACGAGCACATGGCGTTCAACGGGACCAGGCGGTTCCCCAAGGCCGCGATCGTCAACTACCTCGAGAAGATCGGCATGCGGTTCGGCGCCGACCTGAACGCGCGGACCGGGTTCGACGATACGGTCTACCAGCTCGAGGTGCCCACCGACGACAAGGCGTTCCTCGACAAGGGCCTCGACATCCTGCGCGACTGGGCCGGCGACGTGACCTACGATCCGGCCGAGGTCGACAAGGAGCGCGGGGTGGTCAAGGAGGAGTGGCGGCTCGGGCGCGGGGCCGAGCAGCGCATCTTCGACAGGCAGGCGCCGGTCTTGTTCAAGGGCTCGCGGTATGCGGTGCGGCTGCCGATCGGCCTGCCGGAGATCATCGACAAGGCGCCACGCGACAAGATCGCCGCGTTCTACAAGGACTGGTACCGGCCGGATCTGATGGCGGTGATCGCGGTCGGCGACTTCGCGGATCCCGGCGCGATCGAGCAGGAGATCCGGACGCGGTTCGCCGATCTCAAGAACCCCGCGCACGAGCGCGCGCGGATCGTCGCCGGGGTGCCGAAAGCCGAGGGCACGCGGGTCTCGATCGAGACCGATCGCGAGCTGCCGGCGACCGAGGTCGCGGTCTATAACCTGCTGACGCATCGCCCGGAGGCCTCGCTCCGGGACTACCGGCGGATCATCGTCGAGCAGGTCTATCAGCTCATCCTGAACGCCCGGTTCGCCGTGATCGGGCGGCGGCCCGACGCGCCGTTCGCCGGGGCCGGCGCGGGCATCGAGAGCCAGACCCGCGAGATCGACGCGTTCGTGCGCGAGGCCCAGGCCAGGCCCGGCAAGGTGGAGGCCACGCTCGAGAGCCTGTTCACCGAGGTGCTGCGCGTCGAGCAGTCCGGCGTGACCCAGAGCGAGCTCGATCGCGCGCGGGCGATCGTCGCGCGCGCCGCCGAGCAGAGCGACGCCGAAGAAGCGACCTCGGACAGCCGCAACTACACCGAGGAGCTCACCCGCAACTTCTTCGAGGGCGAGCTCATGATCGGCCGCGCGGCCGAGAAGGAGCTGACGCAGAAGTACCTGCCGACGATCACGCTCGCCGAGATGAACGCCCTGGCCAAGACGTTCGGCGGCGCCGCGAACCGCGTGATCTTGATCGCCGGCCCGGATGCCGCGGGCAAGGCCGAGCCGCTGCCAACCAGGGACCGCGTCCTCGCGATCATCGACGAGGTCAGCCGGCGCAAGATCGAGCCGTGGGAGGACAAGGCGGTCACCGGCAAGCTGATGGCGCAGCTGCCCAGGCCCGGCACGATCACCAAGGAGACCAAGATCGCTGCGGTCGGCGTCACCGAGTGGAAGCTGTCGAACGGCGCGCGGGTCCTCCTCAAGCCGACCGACTTCGAGGCCGACCAGATCCTCCTGTTCGGGACCTCGCCGGGCGGCCTGGCGATGGCGGGCGACAAGGAGTTTCGCGATGCGAAGTTCGCCGACGACATCGCCGCGGTCGGCGGCGTGGGCGAGCTCGACGTCGAGGCGCTCCAGAAGCTGCTCGCCGGCAAGCACGCCACGGCGTCAGCGTCGATCGGCAGCACCACCGAGTCGGTCGAGGCCGGCGCGTCGGCGCGCGATCTCGAGACGATGTTCCAGCTCGTGCACCTCGAGATGACCGCCCCGCGCAAGGACGATCAGGCGATCGCGGTCTGGCGCACCAACCTCGCCGATCAGCTCGCCAACCGCCTGCGGGTGCCCGAGGTCCAGTTCCAGATCCAGTCGGAGGATCTGCTCTACAAGCACAACCCGCGCTACAAGTCCCCGGAGCCCGGCGACATCGCGAAGGTCAACGCCGACAAGGCGATGGCGTTCTACAAGGACCGGTTCGGCGACGCGACGGACTTCACGTTCGTGATCGTCGGCGCGTTCGATCCCGCGCAGCTCCGGCCGCTGGTCGAGACCTACCTGGCGAGCCTGCCCGCGAAGGGCCGCAAGGAGAAGGAGAAGGATCTCGGCATCCGCAAGGTGGGCGGCGTCGTCAAGCAGACGTTCCGGCTCGGCCAGGAGCCCAAGGCGCAAGTCGAGCTCATGTTCCACGGCGACGAGGCGTGGACCCGCGACAAGGATCGCGACATGTACATCCTGGGCCAGGTGCTGTCGATCCGGCTGCGCGAGGTGCTGCGCGAAGACAAGGGCGGCGTCTACGGCGTCGGGGCCGGCGGCTTCATCGCCCGCACGCCGCACCAGGAGCGCAGCTTCACGATCTCGTTCGGCTGCGATCCGGCGCGGGTCGACGAGCTGGTCAAGGCCACGTTCGACGAGATCGCCGCGATCGCGCGCGAGGGGATCGGCGCCGACTACCTCGAGAAGGTGAAGCAGACGTTCACCCGCGAGCGCGAGGTCCAGCTGCGCAGCAACGGGTTCTGGATCGGCTGGCTGACCTCGGCGGCGACCTACGGCGACGATCCGGCGATGATCCTCGATCCGAGCAAGATGCTCGCCCGGATGACCTCCGACAACGTCAAGGCGGCCGCCAGGCGCTTCCTCGACGCCAAGCAGTACTTCGCGCCGATCCTCGTGCCCGCGAAGTAGCCGCGCCGCCGCGGCTCGTCCGCCGACGGCCGGATTGCGACCCACGGTCCGTGCCATCTCCACGCCCGGCGCCATCGAACCCTGGCATCTCAGGTGACAGCTGGCAGGTAGCGCGCTATGCACGCACGATGGCTGCACCGTACGTCGATGCTCCTGAGCCCGAGGGTGATCGGCCGCGTGATCGGCGCCGCCTCGCGGTCCTGTGGCGGCTGTTGCCGCTGCTCCGGCCGCATCGCGCGCGGTTCATCCTCGCGCTCGCGGCGCTGTGCGCGGCGTCGGGCGTCACGCTGGTGTATCCGTGGGCCGCGCGCCAGGCGATCGACGTCGGTATGGGCAGCAAGACCACCCACGCTCTCGATCAGATCGTGCTGCTCCTGATCGGTGCGTTCGTCGTCAACGCGGTCCTGGTCTGGCTGCGGCACTACAGCGTGAGCTGGCTCGGCGAGCGCGTCGTCGCCGATCTGCGCGGCCTGGTGTTCGATCGCGTGCTGACCTTGCCGCTGGCGTGGTTTCACGAGCGCCGCAGCGGCGAGCTGGTCGGCCGGCTCGCGTCCGACGTCACGGTGATCGAGGGCGTGGTCGGCAGCGAGCTGTCGATGGCGCTGCGCAACTCGATCCAGATGATCGGCGCGATGGTGCTCCTGTTCGTGATCGACGTGAAGCTGACCCTGCTCATGCTCGCGATCGTCCCGCCGATCACGCTGACGACGATCTACTTCGGCCGCCGGATCCGCAAGATGACGCGCGCCGTGCAGGACGAGCTGGCCAAGGTCTCGGGCCAGGTCCAGGAGTCGATCGGCGCGATCGCCACGGTGCAGTCGTTCGTCCGCGAATCGTACGAGGCGCGCCGGTATCGCGGCGGGGTCGAGGGCGCGTTTGCCAAGACGCTGGCGCTGGTGCGCTGGCGTTCGTGGTTCTTCTCGACCGCGATGACCGCGGGCTACATCGGGGTCGCGGCGGTGATCTGGCTCGGTGGCCGGGCCCTGATCCACGGCGAGCTCACCTCCGGCGAGCTGACCTCGTTCTTCCTGTACACGTTCATCGTCGCGGGCGCGCTCGCCGATGTCGCCGGGCTGTGGGGGGCGCTGCAGCGCGCGGCCGGCGCGACCGACCGGCTGTTCGCGGTGATCGACACGGTCCCCGAGATCCGTGACCCGGAGCCGGCGAATAGCTTGCCGCTGCCGCCCGGCAGGGGTGCGCTCCGGTTCGAGGGCGTCTCGTTTGCGTATCCCGCCCGGCGTGGCCAGCCGGTGCTCACCGAGTTCCACCTCGACGTCGCCCCGGGCGAGGTGATCGCGCTCGTCGGGCCGTCGGGCGCCGGCAAGTCGACGATCCTGTCGCTGCTGTATCGGTTCTACGACGTCGACGCCGGTCGCGTGCTGTTCGAGGGCGTCGACGTCCGCCGGCTCGCGCTCGGCTCGCTGCGCGGCGCGCTCGCGATGGTCGCCCAGGAGCCGGTGCTGTTCTCGGGCACGATCCGCGACAACATCGGCTACGGCAAGGACGGCGCGCCCGTCGCCGAGATCGAGCGCGCGGCGCGCGATGCCTACGCGCACGACTTCATCACCGGTTTCCCCGACGGCTACGACACCGTGATCGGCGAGCGCGGCACCAAGCTGTCCGGCGGGCAGAAGCAGCGGATCGCGCTGGCGCGCGCGCTGCTCGCGGACCCGCGTGTGCTGATCCTCGACGAGGCGACCTCGAACCTCGACGCCGAGAGCGAGGCGCAGGTCCAGGCGGCGCTCGTGCGGCTGATGCGAGGTCGCACGACCATCATCGTGGCCCACCGGCTCAGCACGGTGCGCAACGCCGATCGGATCGTCGTGATCGACGACGCGCGCGTGGTCGAGCAGGGGCGTCATGACGAGCTGATGGAGCGGAGCGGGACGTACTTCCGCCTGGTCGAGCGCCAGCTCACCGCCGATCACAAGGCCGCGGGGCCCGAGCGTAGTACCCCGGCTGGGCGAGCCGACCAGGACGCCGTGATCGCCGGCCAGGTCGCAGAAATCTGAGAACCCGGCACGGCGTCGCTTCGTCCGGCTCGAAAGCCGGTCATTTTTGGCCGCGCCAGGGTGGTTAGCGTAGCATCGCGCGACATGGCATCTCGCCACCCGGAAGGCACGGCCCTGCTGGTCGCCGGGTACGGCGCGCTCGGCGCGCTCGATGCCTCCGCGCTGCAGACGCTCGGTCAGATCGGCGAGGCGCTGCTCGCGACCGGCGCCGCGTGGCAGATCCGCCGGCTCGCCGCCACGGCGGGCGAGCGCTACGCCCCCGATCGCGGGGCGCTCAAGCAACACTTCGACGAGCTGTCGGCCGAACCGGCGCGCGCGGCGGTAGTCGTCGTGCTCGGCACGATCATCGAGGTCGCCGGCGAGCCGGCGCTCGTCACCGGCGGCCAGGCGCGCGAGTACCCCGAGGACGCGACCCTGCCGCTCGGCTGGATCCGTGACCGGCTGCGGGCGGCGCGCGCCGAGCAGCTCGTCGCCGTGGTGTCCGCGCGGGCCGGCGGCAAGGGTGATGCGGCGGCCTGGCTCGACGCGCTCGCGACCAACCGCGCGCCGCACCTGGTGGCGGTCGCGTCGTCCGACGGCGACGCGCATCCGATCATCGAGGCGCTGCTGACCGCGCTGTGCGGCGACGCGCTCGATCCGCGCACCGGCACGGTGACGATGGCGAGCCTGTCGAGCTACCTCGCGCGCCACCCCGGCGCGGCCGTGCAGGCCTCCGAGAGCTCCGAGACGCTCGCGCAGCCGCCGCCGCTCGGCGGGCTGTGGGACGTGCGGCGCTCGCAGCTGTCGATGCGCGCGACCCGGCCGCGCGGCGGCGCCGACAGCGAAGATCTGACCGGCACCGTGCTGCCGGGCCGGTTTCGCATCGACTCGGTCGTCGCGCGCGGCACGTTCGGCACCGTGTACCGCGCCCGCCAGCTCGCGGTCGAGCGCGACGTCGCCGTGAAGGTGCTGCACGCCGACATCGATCCGGCCTCGGACGACGGCCGGTTGTTCGTGCAGGAGATCCGCAGCGTCGGGCGGATCGATCACACCAACGTCGTGCGCATCCACCAGGCCGACATCACGCACGACGGCCGGCTGTTCTTCGCGATGGAGCTGCTGGGCGGCCGCGATCTCCAGGAGGTCGGCAGCGCCGGGCCGCTGTCGCGCGCGCGTGCGGTGGAGCTGGTCCGCCAGCTGCTCGCCGGGCTCGGCGCCGCGCACGATGCCGGCCTGGTCCACGCCGACGTCAAGCCGGCCAACGCGATCGTGATCGAGCGCGACGGCGTCGAGCGGGTCGTGCTGGTCGACTTCGGCCTCGCCCGCCTGCGCGCGCCCGATCACCCCGCCGAGTCGGCCGGCGGCACCCCGGCGTACATGGCTCCCGAGCAGATGCACACCGGCCGCGTCGACGCGCGCTCCGATCTGTTCTCGGCCGCGCTCGTCCTGGTCTACCTGCTCACCGGCTGGCGGCGGCCCAACGCGTTCACGCCGACCCCGCCGCTCGAGATCATCGAGGATCGCGATCTGCGCGCCGTGCTCGAGCGCGCGCTCGAGCTCGATCCGGCCAGGCGCTTCGCGACCGCGCGCGAGCTCATGTCGGCGCTGACCGGCGCCGCGCCGCCGGGGGCCGCCGACCGCGCGCCCGCGCCGATCTCGCCGTTTCGCCAGCTCGCGCCGCTGACCGAGGAGGATCGCGGCCGGCTCTACGGCCGCGAGGCCGATCTGGCCGTGATCACGCAGCACGCGCTGTATCGCCGCAGCGTCATCTACACCGCGCCGTCGGGCACCGGCAAGACGTCGCTCCTGCGCGCGGGCCTGGTCCCCCGGCTCGAGATCCTCGGCGTCCACGCCGTGTACCTGCGCTGCCGGGCCGATTCGTCGGCCGCGCTCGCCGCCGCGATCTGGGAAGGCGCCGCGCCGCTGGCCGACGCCAACACGGTCCGCGCGCGCGATCTCGCGGCGCCCGGCGAGGGCGCGGAGGCCGGGCCCACGATCGCCACGGCGATCGCCAGCTGGCACCGCCAGCACGGCGGCAAGCTCGTGCTGATCCTCGATCAGGTCGAGGCGGCGCTCGGCGACGACAGCTTCGTTACGGACGTGCTCGGCTTCGCCGGCTGGCCCGCCGAGGCCGACGTCGCGGTCGTGCTCAGCATCCGCGAGGATCACCTCGCGCGCCTGCTCGCCCGCGCCCAGGTGATCGAGCCCGGGATCCCGCTCGTCCGCCTCCCGCCGCTCGGGCCCGAGGGCGCGCGCGGGGCGATCATCGGCCCGCTCACCGAGGCCCGGCTGGCGATCGAGCCCGAGCTGCTCGATGCGCTGCTCGCCGATCTGCAGCGCGCGGCCGGCGCGATCGGCCCCGAGATGGGCTGGGGCACGGAGCCGGCGGTGTTCCCGCCGCACCTGCAGCTCGCGTGCTCGGTGCTCTACGAGGAGCTCGACCCGGGCGACGCGACCTTGACGCTGGCCCACTACAAGCGGCTCGGCGGGTTCGACGCGATCGTCGGCGAGCACCTCGAGCGCGTGCTCGACACCGAGCTGACCGACGGCAGCGACACGATCGCGCGCGCGCTGTTCGTCGCGCTGGTCACCGCCGGGCAAGAGCGCGCGATGCGGCCCGAGTCCGAGCTGATCGCGATGGTCGGCGACGCCGAGCGGGTCATGGTCGTGCTCGAGGTGCTGCGCGTGCGCGGCCTGCTCGTCCGGGTCCGCGGCGACGACGGCGAGCCGAGCTGGGAGCTCGCCCACGATAGCCTCGTGCCGCGCGTGCTGGCCTGGATCGACGCCCGCGATCTCGCGCGGCGCCGGGCGATCGAGCTGGTGCGCTATCACCTGCGGCGGTCGCGCGCCGACGCGCCGAGCCTGCTCGGTCGCGACGAGCTCCGCGAGCTCGGGCCGCACGTCGCCGCGATCGCCGAGCTCGACGCCGAGTGGCGGCGCCGCGCGACCGGCGAGCCGTGGCCCCCGAGCCGGCTCGTCGAGCGCTCGCGCCAGGTGCTGCGCCGCCGGACGGCGCTCATCGCGTCGCTGTTTGGCGTCGCGCTGACGATCGCGGGCATCAGCTTGTACCTGAACCACGAGTCAAACGTTCGGCAGGAGAAGGAGCAAGATCTCAGGGCGAAGAACCTCGGTCGGTTCACGCTGTCGCTCGAGCCGTTCGACTGGGATCCCGAGGCCCAGCGCGCGACTTCTGTCGACGCGGCCGGGCTGGGCCTGTCGTGGCAGCTCCTCAAGTGGTCGGACGATGAGCCGACCCAGCCGTTTGTCGAGCACGAGGATGTCGAGCGAGGGCAGCCCCGCTACGTGGCGGGCGCGATGGTCCAGGACGTCGAGGCGCGCGGCGGTCGGGCGTACCTCTCGATCGAGCGCCGCGGCTGCGCCCCCTCGCTGTTACCGCTCAAGGATCTCCCGGGCTACGCGGAGCGCGAGCTGCCCAGGCCGGTGTTCAAGATCAACGTGCCGAGCTGCGCCGCGACCCTGGCGGGGACGATCGAGATCCCGGCGGGGCCGTTCCTCTACGGCGGCGTCGGCGTGCCACCTTCGAGCGAGGTCGCGAAGGAGCCGGAGCTCCTGAAGGAGCAGCGCATCACGCTGCCGAAGTTCCGGATCGATCGGACCGAGGTCACCAACGCGGCGTTCGGGTTTTTTGCCCAGATGGCTGCGCGAACCGGCATCGCCGCCCCGATCTATCCCCATACGCCCGGGCTCGAGCACGCCGCGGAAGCGCGCAAGCCAGTTACCGGGATCAACTGGGACACCGCTCGCGCGTACTGTCGCTACCTGGGCAAGGATCTGCCGACTTCGGAACAATGGGTCAAGGCGATGCGCGGGGGTGAACGGCTGCCCGATGGCTCGAACAACCCGATCCCGAATCGAAACTTTCCGTTCGGCGACGGCGATCCGTTGAAGATCGCCACGCTCGATCCACCGATTGCGGATGTCGCCACGCACCCCCAAGACGTGAGTCCCTATGGTGTCCTCGACATGACCGGCAACGCCGAGGAGTGGACGCTCAGCCCCGGCGAGGCGCCCGGAATCCGGATCCTGCGCGGTGGCGGCATTCAGGATACTAGCCACGATGCCATCGTCGACTTCATGGCGATCCCGAACAGTCGCGTCGCCTCGCAACCGCTGTTCGGGATCGGCGAGCGGTGCGCGGTCAATGATTGAGCGCGGGACCGGACGGGAGGGCGGCAACGATCCGGAGGAGCGCGAGGGCGTCATCGACCGGAAACACGATCCCGGCGGCGGACATCCGTCGGGATAAAACTGCAAGAACTCACCATCGAGAACGACGTGCGCGACGTGATAGGCGTCCGGAGTATCGGACGGCAGCGCGAGCTCGAACATCGGCACGGTCGACCGGCCGAGCAGGTGTGCACCTTCGCCACGACGCACCAGCTGCAGAACGTGGCGCGCGGTCGCCACGGTTGCGACGCGTCGCGGACACCCGGCCACCGGTTCGCCAAGCGTGATCGCCGGCAGTGCGTCGAGGTCGAGGATCCGAGGATGCGGATCGCCGGCCAGCGCCGCGCCGCGCTCGGCCGAGCCGCGGCGAAGCTCGCTTGCACTCACGAGCAAGCAGCTCCAGCAGTCGCAAAAGCCACCCGCGCCGTAGTGCCCGATGGTCAGCAGCTGGTTCGTGCCAAAGACCTCGAGTCCGAGCAGGTCGCCGAGCTGCGTGATCGTCGCGCAGCCCTGCGCGGTGCCAGCGGTGTTGCAGCCGAGCAACCGGAGCGCTCGGACGCCGAGGCGAGGTAACACTTCGCGATCGACGAGCCCACGAAAGAACGCCGTCGTGGCGGGGTTCGCAACGTCGATCACCCAGGCTCCGAGCGCCAGCAGCGACGCGCTCGATCGGGTGTGGCCGATCAGATCGAGCGTCTTCGGCGTGATGGCGGCGGCGTGCTCGGCCGCGGCGAGCAAGCGACCGAACAGCTTCTCCAGCTCCTCCCACCCGGAGGCGGTCACGCTGCGAGCAATGATCTGTGCGATCTGCTGCAGATCGAAGTCCGGCTCGCCGGATACGACGGTCAGGTGCGTCTCGGCGAGAAGCGCGCGACCGTCCATCGATGCTGTTTTGGGTCGGACGACCACTAGCGCGGCGGAAACGCGAAGGTCCCGACAAGGCGCGGCAGCTTGGGCTCGAACAGCGCGATCGACCGCACCACCTTCTGCTCGAGGAAGATCGGCCCGATCGGGGTCGTCACCGGGTCGACCTGCGGCCCGTTCGGATCCGCGATGGCCGCCAGATCGAGCCACCAGCAGCCCGCCGGATCCGGGCTCGCGAGGCCGGTCCCCGGGTGCCACAGATCGACGAGCGTGAGGCTCCCCTTGGCGCTGACCGCCCTGGCGTGGAAGCCATGGAACCGGCGATTGACCTGCTCGCCGTCGAGGTATTGCACCGTCGTGTACTCGTAGTCGTGCCCGCTGGCGTTCGGCGGCGGGAACGCCGGCCGGTACTTCGGATCGAGCGCCTGCCACGCCGTGTCGCGGATCCAGCACGCACCGATGTGCGCGGCGCCCGGCCACAGCGGCCCGATCGTGTTGCGCCCGCCCTGCGTCGTGTGGTCGTCGACCTCGACCTCGCTGGACTTGATGCGCCCCGCGATCGCCGCGGCGGGTGTGCGCGACAGGTCCGTCGGGATCATCGCGAGAGGATCCCAGTTGGCCTGATTTGGCTCGCTCGCCCACCACCGGCAGTTCGTAGAGCTTGTGATTGTACCTACCCACGCTGGAAACCCATAAAACACCAATCTGCTCATGCGCGCTGTGTGTCCTTCCCGTCAGGTTTTTTTGTCTTCGCGGCGAAGCTCGAAGTCGTTGATGAGGTTGTAGAGGTGCGATCGCGCGAGGTCGAGCTGGCGGGCGGTCTCGGTGACGTTCCAGTCGTGCTTCTCGAGCGCCTCGAGGACATGGCGCCGCTGGAACTGGCGCGTCGCCTGCTGCAGGGTCACCACCTCGGCTTCGTCGCGCGACGCCTTGGGGAAGATGTTGTGCTCGTGCAGGGTCGTCGAGCGCTCGCCGTGCGCGCGGATCACCGCGGCCTCGATCGCGTGCGCGAGCTGGCGGGTGTGCCCCGGCCACGGCGAATCGCGGCACGCGGCGAGCGCGCGGCGCGAGACGGCCAGCCCCGGGAGCCGGTGGCGCTTGCACGACTCGACGCAGAAGTGCTCGACGAGCTCCGGGATGTCGTCGCGGCGTTCGCCGAGGCCGGGGAGCTCGAGCGGCACGACGTGCATCCGGTAGTACAGATCCTCGCGGAACTGCTTGGCGGCCACCCGCTCCTGCAGCTTGGCGTTGGTCGCGCTCAGGATCCGGACGTTGGCGCGGATCAAGGCCGTCGAGCCGAGCGAGTGATACTCGCGGGTCTCGAGCAGCTGGAGCAGCTTGGCCTGGGCCCCCGCCGTGAGCTCGGCGACCTCATCGAGGAACAGCGTGCCGCCCTCGGCCGCGGCGACCTTGCCGGCCATCTTGCGCATCGCCGTCGAGTGCGCGCCTCGTTCGGCGCCGAACAGCTCGTTCTCGATCAGCGCCTCCGGGATCGCGGCGCAGTTGAGCTCGACGAACGGGCCGGACGCCCGTGGGCTGTTGCCGTGGATCGCCCGCGCGAGCATCGACTTGCCGGTGCCCGACGGCCCGGTGATCAAGACATCGACGTCGAGCGGCGCCACGTGGGACGCGGATTGCAGGAGCTGCGCCAAGGCGTGTGAGCGGCCGATGATCTCCGGACACCGCAGCCGCTCCCGGACCTCCCGGGTGTAATCGACGTTTTCGTGGTGCGAGTGTCGGACAAGGCGATCCGCCAGCGGCGCGAGCTGCCGCGCGAACAGCTCGGCACGCTCGCGGTCCGTCGCGGTGAACATGCCGGGCCGGGTTCGACCCTGGAGGTAGATCGCGCCGATTGGCGGTTGTACGCCGACAGGAGCGCACAGCACGGCCTGGATCAGGTTCTGGCGCACGCTGCCCAGGCTGGAGAACCTGGCATCGAGCGTCGCCGACGGCGTCTCGATGGTTCGACCTTCCCCGATCGCCCGCGCGATGATCCCGTGCGAGATCGAGGCACGGATCGAGGCGACGTCGCGGTCCGTGCACCGGTAACCCTTCCAGAATCTCGGACGGTTCGCCTCGTCATCGTAGAGCTCGAGGTACCCCGTGCTGGCACCCGTCACCTCCACGATCAGCGCGAGCGCTTCATCAAGGAGCGGCTCGATCTCGTCCTTGCCACCAAGGTCCAGCAGGCGCCGGTAGAAGTCCCGCTCGCTGGCCAGGCTATCCTCGCGTGGCGAACCGGCCGTGGGCATGGGCCAAGAGTATCGATCGATGCCGTGTGGAAATCGACGGTTGGCTACCGTCCTGCCGTCGATTGGTCTAACCAATCGTGCGATGCGTCCTCCATGGTGGACAGCCCGCCGTTACCGTGTCCGCTGGGCTGGACAGCTTGGCGCCCCCTACGTCAAGTTTATCTCGCAGGGCTGGAAAATCGAGCGCACGGCGGATCGCGCCGGCCGGTTCGCTGGCGAACACATCAGGGATTGTCGCGGCTGCACGATGTACCGATGTGTCATCACATCGAGCTCATATATATGCCTGTGTCATCGGCCGCGGACTCTGCATGCGATGGCTACCCCACCAGCACCCCACAATGCCGTGAGGTCCCGAGTAGATTGCCCGGATGCGAACGATGGGGGTGGTGGCTGTTGTTGTTGTCGTCGTCGGATGCTTCGGTTGCTTCAGCACCGCGCGTTATGACGACGCGCATCTGCAACGCGTCGCGATCATCCATGCGCGCTACGCGGCCGAGGGTCAAAGCGTCGATCAGCAGTACGAGTCCTATCTTGCCGCGCTCGACAAGCTCCGGATGGAGCTCATTGCGATGACACCGGGAATGGACGTGCCGGTGAGCCCTATCGTCGACCGCGAGGACCTCGTCCTGTGCCGTCGCCAGTGCGAGCAGGAAGCTCCTGCCGGGCCGTTCGAACGCCAGAGCGAGCCGGCGAAGGCCGAGTGCGTTCGCGAGGCTTGCCGGCCGGCCTACCTGGACGCGCTGAGGAAGACCTACTTCCGCGCGAACGTCACCTGGGTCATGAGCCAGCCGCCCGGCGCGGGCGACGCCGATCTGGAGGCGCTGATGGCGCGCTCGCACAACCGCGAAGTCCGGCGGACCCTCGACGAGCAGACCAGGGCGCTCGCGCAGCAGCTCGCGCAGGCGCAGCGCCGCCTCGCCCAAGCCTACCAGGACGAGATCCGGGCCTCCGAGCAGCAGCGAACCTCCGAGATCGCCTCCGGCCGGGCGGTACGCCGTGCCCGGTTGGAGGCCGCGGCCGACGCCTTCACCGCGATGGGCCAGGGCCCGATCAGCGCCCGGCAGCGCTGTGTCGGCGCGATCGACGATCAGCTCTTGAGCCGCGTCGGAGATTGTTCACTCGAGGCCTGGTTGCCCGGGGGCGCGGCTTCCTTGCAGAGCTCGCAGCCGCCCGGGGCTGACCAGCCCGCGGCGCGCAGGTAGCGGCGCAGGTCGCCCGGCAAGCGGCGCAGGTCGCCCACCTCAGAGGCCGGTAGAGCCGCCCTGGTACATCGTCGTAGTGGAGGTGATGGGGGTGATCCACGCAGCGGAGGGGAGATCGCGGAGCCCCGCGGGCTGGCTCGCCGATGGGCCATGCCGTGCTCAAACAGTCCTCGCGCTGCGCGAACCCGCATGGTCGGGCTCGTTGAGGCTCGGTGTGGCGTGTGCTCACACATGGGAGCGCTGCGGAACTGCGCGCGGCATGGCCCTCGGCGGCTGCGCCCGCGGGTGACGAGATGCCTCCCTACGCCAATCAACCGTGAACCGGTCAGAACTACTGCGACGAGGTACCAGGCGCCATCACTTCCGCGCTCATGCTCACGTTTTCCATGGTCACCCGATCACCCGCGAGATGTAGGCGATGGTTCCTGATCCTCAGGTCGCGGAATCGCTATGAACCGGACATCATCCCATCCTTGCACGTAGCCCCAGTCGGCCGTCACACCGGATCGTTCCAGTGCTTCGCTGACAGTTCGCGATCGCTTTTTGCAGATGTAGCAGGGCTCGCAGCTGAGCGTGACCTGAAAGAGAATCCGTTCTGGTTCCACGATCACTCGGCGGTTACGCTGCCAGCTTGGGATATGCACCTTGATGTGCTTGGCATCGTCCGCCACCTCGATGGTGCCACCTCTCGAGGCCGGGCGCGGCTTGACAGGCTGGTACCCATCCACAGCCCGGCCCAGCGCATTGGCCAGAGCCTGGAGAGGATGCTCATCGTCCTTGTACCTGATAATCAGTCATTGGCCGCCGTCGGCGACCACCCAGTCAAACGGCACCTGCATGCTCTGCAGAAATGCTTCGGTGCGGTCAGCCCGCGCCGTGCAGGTCGGACAGAGATGACAATCGTTCGCCGTCCGGGCCACCTCAAGCCACACACGTCCGTTTTCTATATGAACAGCGCGCTGGTTGGCCCAGGAGGTAACCGCGACCATCGCGACATTCGGACCCGGCATACACCCCTGGTGAAGACGAACACGAATTGTGCGCCAGTCCCCAGGTCAGACGCAAGCCGCGCGCCCCGCGCGCAGTTCCTGGAGACCGCGGACACGCTTGCTGGCGCCGCGGGTCTGGGTCCCTCACTCGTCCGTCGACCGCCGTATTGCGACCCACTCCCGGTGCCATCTCCACGACCCACCGACGTGCTACCACCCGGCCGTGCAATCTATCTCGTGAGGTGACCCAGCCCGCGTCGCTGCGCTGCGCGTTGCGTTGCTCGTGGGACCCACCACATTTTGTGGCCGGCCGCCGGCCACGGTCTCGTCAGCTCTTGAGCCGCACCGGCGGGTGCCGGGCCGGCGCCGGGTCGTTCGGCCGCGGCTCCTCGTCGCACAGGTCGCAGCCGGCGAATGGCGGGCCACCAAGCGCGTGGAGGTAGCTGCGCACGTCGTCGGGGATGCGGAGCAGGGCGCGGTCGATGATGGCCTTGGCGAGGTCGGCGGCGCGCTCGCGGTCGAAGTCCGCGACGATCATGGCGAGCGATTGCTCGACCCGATAGAGCGCCTCGAGGTCGATGCACTCGAAGACCTGCTCGTAGATGAGCTGGTCGAGCAAGACGGCCGCCTGGTGCGGGGCGATGAGCGGCGCCGGTCCGGGGGCTGATCCGGGGGCCGATCCGGGGGCCGATCCGGGGGCCGATCCGGGGGCCGATCCGGGGGCCGATCCGGGGGCCGATCCGGGGGGATGTTGTTTGGCGCTCATGACACGGCTCCCTGGGAGTGGATCGGGGTGGGGGTCGTCGCGGCGAGCCGGGCCTGCTTGATCAGGGCGTCGCGCAGCTGCTGCTGGATCGCGGGGTGCTCGTCGAGGTGGGCGAGCACCTTGTCGCGGCCCTGGCCGATCTTGGTGCCTTCGTAGGAGTACCAGGTGCCGGACTTCTCCATGAGGCCGAGCTTCTCGGCGGTGTCGACGAGCTCGCCGAGCTTGTTGACGCCGACGCCGTAGAGGATCTCGAAGTCCGCCTCGCGGAACGGCGGCGCCAGCTTGTTCTTGACGACCTTGACCTTGCACTCGCTGCCGATGGTCTCGTCGCCGCGCTTGATCGGCTTCTTGCGCCGGATGTCGAGCCGGATCGAGCAGTAGAACTTCAGCGCATTGCCGCCGGTCGTGGTCTCGGGGTTGCCGTAGACCACGCCGATTTTCTGACGAAGTTGATTCATCAGCGCACTCCGTGAAAGCGCTGACTTTCCGATTGGTTGCGTAACCAAAGACAGTGACCCGAGCCCGTTCTATGTGCCTCAGCCTCCCCGAGCTGGGGGACATAGGGCGCGTGGGCGGCGGAGGACCTGCCGGCGTCTATCACGAGGAAATAGTTGCGGTTGGTTATCCAGGACTGAGACGGTCGGGGCTTGGGCCGAGCGCATGAACCGCTCGGGCCGGCACCTGTGCCAGTGCGGCTGCGGGGCCGAGCTTGTCATCCTGCCGCGCCACCGGTCCATGGGGCTGCCCCGGTACCTCCACGGCCACCACCCGAACCCGCTCCGTCTTGGCTTCGATGCGCTGCGCCAGAAAGGCTACAAGCTGGTGGGCGACGTCGCCAAGCGGTTCGGCGTCTCGGAGAACACGGTCCAGCGCATGGAGGCGGAGGGTGTGATCCCGAAGGCGCGTCGCGTCGCGCTCGCCCGGGGCAAGGGCGTGCGGGTGTTCACCGCCAAGGAGGCATCGCGAGATCGGGGGCGCACGAGTGGTGGCGGGCGAAGCACCCCGGAAGTAGCCTGCCGGCAGGACGAGCAGGTCGATGTCCGCATCTTCGAGACCGCGGACGGTTGCCATTAGATCGTCGAATCGCCCGTCCTCGTCGCGCAACACCTCCTCCCGATAGCTGCGTCCGCCATCGACGGCAGCGTAGGCGATGTGTAGTGCCCGATGCCGAGCCATCTACGCGCGGCGCCTCACGCGTTTCGCGGCGAGCAACGGTCTTGCGACCAACAGCTGCGACTTGTTCGGCGGTTCCGCATGCTCCACCTGCGTGCGCACCATACGAGCGATCGCGACCGCGAGCGGCGGTGGCACCGCGTTGCCGACCTGCTCGTACTGCTTGCTGAGGTACTGGCCGGCGAACACAAATGTGTCCGGAAAACCCTGGAGGCGCGCCGCCTCACGCACGGTGATCGTCCGGTTCTGCGTGGGGTGCACGTACGCGCCCCAGTGAGGGTCGCACTTCGTCAGGATCGTCGAGGCGAGCTTCGAGCGCCGCAACCGCCCGTACCGCTTCGTGTGGTCCTTGAGGCGCGCGCGCTTCATGCCGGCGGGTAGCAACCGGCGCGGGATGTCCCTCCAGTTCCCGCCCTCGGGCACGTGCTCGATCCGCTGCAGCATCACCTCGCTCAGCGAATGGCAGATGTGATTGTAGAGCGTCCGCGTGCCTGCACGAGCCACCTTCTGGTAGTCGGTCTCGGCCGGCTTGTTGTAGCGGCGCTTGAACGCGCCACGGCCGCTCCATAGCTGCGGCAGGTCGCCAATCGCTTCACCAACCGTGGCGAACTTGGGAAGATCCACGCCCTCGGGCGGCGACCAGCGGTGCACGTAGGCATTCGCTTCCTCCGACGGCTTGGGTGCGGGGCCATGCGTGCCGTTGGGGAAAAGCGACGTCGGATCGCCGATGCGGCTCGCCACCACGAACACGCGCCGCCGCTGCTGGGGCACGCCGAAGTCCTCGGCATACAGGATGCGGATGGCAAGCTTGTAGCCGAGCTTGCCGAGCTTCCGCTCAATGGCCGAAACAATCGCGCCATCGCCGATCGTGAGCACGCCAGGGACATTTTCCATGACGAGCGTCTTCGGCAGCAGCGTCGAGACGATGCGCAAGTAGTAGCGAAACAGGCGCGCGCGCTCGTCGGACGCAGACCGCTGATGGTTGTTGTAGCTGAAGCTTTGGCAGGGTGGACCGCCGATGAGGCAGTCAAGCTCGCCTGGGCCGAGCGCCGTCTCCATCATCAGCGCCGCTGCCGTCACCTTCGAGATCGGCCCCTCGAAAAACGACGCCTCGGGGAAGTTGCGCCGGAAGGTTGCGCCGGCGGCCACGTCGATGTCCGTGCCAGCGACGACGCGCCAGCCTGCTTGTCTGAAGCCCTCGGCTAGACCACCCGCGCCCGAGAACAAGTCGATGCAGGTGGGCCCGCCATCGAGCGTCCCTAGGTGCCTGTAAAGAGTCACGGCCCCCTTCTTGGGGGGCTTCCGAGTCGACTTGCGGCTCGGAGTCCTACGAGCCATCGAGCGACTCATCGCGCCCATGCACCGTACCTCGGCGTCATGACATACGCAAAAAAACCGAACAAGAATCCCATCCTAGGAGATCTGCGAGATCTGATCCCGGTAATCGCTTGCATCCCTCATCCTCGTATCCTATTAGATCCACTACGTACCATGGTTGCCACCGCTTGCCAGGGCAAGTTGTCCCTCTGGTGGACCGAGCCTCGGTGTTTACACACCGACGAGATCACGCGGTTGCCCGAGGGCCTCGCCGGCGTGTACGCCCTCATGGCCCTCACGACGCGCCTCTCGCGCTGCGTCGTCTACTACGTCGGTCAGTCCGCCGACATCGCGCGCCGGCTCGACGACCACACGCGCTCGCCCAAGCCGTTCCTGCTCGACATCCACCGCTACCTTCGGACGTACTTCGCCGCCTCACGCGTGCAGCATCCGGTCGTCCGCACCGCCGCCGAGGCCGCGCTCATCCGCCACCTCGCACCCGTGGGGAACGAGGCCATCCCCAACATTTTTTCGATCGCGGTCAACCCGCCGCCGACGGACATCCTCCCGCGTTGAAAGGACTCGAAGTATGAAGGTCAGAAACAAGCCAGCTTACAAGCCCGACGACAAGGCCGAGCCGCGCACGTATATCGAGAAGATCGGCAAGACCGAGTGGACCCTCGCCGAGGTGAAGCTCGACGTCCACAAGGACGTCGCGCTCTGGCCGAAGAACCCGCGCCTCCAGACGTACCTGCCGGTCACGGGCACCTTCACCGGCGACAACGATCTCGAGGAAGCGCTGCGTCGCAGCAACGGGTACGACGCCCTGCGCCGCTCGATCGAGGACGTCGGACAGATGGAGCCGGTCTACGTCTGGAAGCGCGCGGACCAGAAGAAGTACCTCGTGTTCGAGGGTGCGACGCGCGTCGCGATCCTGCGCGAACTCGACCGCAAGCACAGCAAGAAGGGCGGCAGCGACTACCGGCACGTCCGAGCAAAGGTCCTGCCACCGGAGTTCGGCGACGCCGACCGCGCGATCCTGCTCGCGCGCATCCACGTCCGCGGCAGCGGCGTCCGCTCATGGGGTCGCTACGTCGAGGCCAAGTTCATCTATGACACGATCGTGAAGGACGCGCTCCTCGCGCCGATCGACATGGCGCAGCAGATGGAGAAGAGCCTCTCGTGGGTGACGCGGCTGCGCGACGCATACGAGTTCGCGAAGAAGTTCGAGGAATATATCGACGAGGACGCGGCCGGCACCACCTTCACCGCCAAAGTCTTCTCGACGCTCGAAGAGATCAGCAAGGTGCCAAACCTTGGCCCGAAGCTCCGCGACTACGGCAACAAGGACCATGACGGCCTGCGCTCCGAGGTCTACGACATGGTCCGCGCCGAGGTGTTCTCGGAGTACCGCGACGCGCGCTTCCTCAACCAGATCTACGAGGACCCGGAGAAGTGGGCGATTCTCAAGGCCGGCGGCGAGAACTCGGCGCGGGACCTCGTGAGCGAGCTCAAGGCGAAGTCCGGCAGCCTCAAGGGACGGCTCACCGGCATCGAGGGCCAGCTGCAGCGGGCTCTCGACCGCGGGACCGAGGCGTTCGACGAAGAGGATGCCGGCGCCCTGCGCCGCGCCGCGATCATGATCGAGGAGAAGATCGACCCGACCGTACGGCTATTCCGCGCCGACCTGCGCCGCTTCACGAAGCAGGTGAGCGAGGCAAGCCACGCCGACGTGAAGAGCGTGGAGGACGAGGAGCTCGCGGCGCTGGACGAGGCGCTCGACGACTTCAAGCAGCGGCACGCCAAGACCAAGGCCAAGGCGGTGGCATAGCCACCATGCCGGACTTGATGCGGCACCAGGTCGAAGGGGTCGAATTCCTGCTCGAGCAGCGGGTCGGCCTTCTTGCCTTCGAGCAGGGACTCGGTAAGACCCTCGTCGCCATCGACGGGTTCCGACGCCTGCGCGCGCAGGGGCAGGCCGACCGGATGCTGGTGGTCTGTCCCAATTCGCTGAAGCGCAACTGGACGGCCGAGATCGCACGCTTCGCGCCGGGGCTCGATGCGCTGATCGTCGAGGGCACGCCCAAGATCCGCCGATCGCAGTTCGCGAGCGTGACGTCGCCCATCGTCATCACGAGCTACGAGACGGCGCGCGCCGAGGTCACCGCTATCCTGGCCTTGCTCGGTCGCGGGGAGACCGTGCTCGTGTTCGACGAGTCGCACGCGACCAAGAACTGGGAGTCCTACACCTCGACGGCGGCGCGGCACCTCGCGCCGGCCTGCAAGTACAGGTGGCTGTTGTCGGGCACGCCGGTCACCAACTCGCCGGCCGACCTCTACACGCAGGTCGAGATCATCACGGCCGGCGCAAAGCCGCTCGGCAACCTCGATTCGTTCCTCGCCGACATGGAGTACGGCTCGCCCGCGCGCCGTGACGAGCTCCGGGCCCGCGCCGGAAAGTTCATCCTGCGACGCACGAAGGAGCAGTGCCTCGACCTGCCCGACAAGGTCTTCGCCGACATCCGCGTCGAGCTTCCCGCCTGGCAGCGCGCCGCCTACGACCAGGTCCGCGACCAGATGGTCGCCGAGCTCCGCACGATGACCGGCGAGGAGTACAAGGTCTTCGCCTCGACCGCGCTGGTCCGGCTGACGCGGCTCGCCCAGATCGCGTCGAATCCGACGCTTGTCGCCCCGACCGAGAGCCGCGTGCCCGGCAAGTGGGCCGAGCTCGACTTCATCCTGGCCGACGTCCTCGCCGAGCCGGGCCGGAAGGTGATTCTGTGGTCGAGCTACGTCGAGACCATCAAGGCGCTCGTGCAGCGCTACGTCCACCACAACCCGGTCGCGCTCTACGGCGGCGTTGAGCCGACGAAGCGCCAAACGGTGGCCGGCCGGTTCCAAAGCGACCCGACGGTGCGCCTGCTGGTCGCGAACCCGGCCGCGGCCGGCACGGGCTTCACGCTCACCGCAGCCGCGTACACCATCTACGAGTCGCTCTCCTGGCGCTACGACTTCTATGCCCAGAGCCAGGACCGCAACCACCGCATCGGGCAGAACCGGAACGTGACGTACATGCGGCTCATCGCGGCGGACACAATCGAGGAGGCGATCGTCGGCGCGCTTGAGCGTAAGGCCGCCATGGCCGGCGAGTTGCTCGGCGACGTGGACGCCGTCCTGCGCGTCGCGGACCTCTCCCGGCAGCAGATGTGCGAGCTGCTGCTCACCAACCGGATGCGTGATGGCTGACAACAAGACGAAGGCGCAGCGCAGCTACAACATGTCGCGCATCCGTGGCATGGACACGGCGCCGGAGCTCGCAGTCCGGCGTCTGGCGTACATGCGAGGCCTCCGCTACCGCACGCACAATATGGCGCTACCCGGCCGACCGGACATGATCTTCCACGGGTTGAAGCTCGTCGTGTTCATCGATGGCGACTTCTGGCACGGCTGGCAGTTTCCGCGCTGGCGCGCGCGGCTCTCGCCGTTCTGGCAGCGAAAGATCGAGCGCAATCGCCACCGCGACCTCCGGAACTTCGCCAAGCTGCGACGCGCCGGCTGGCGCGTGCTGCGCATCTGGGAGCACGAGATCGAACTCGACCTCCACGCGTGCGTGGATCGCATCGCGGTCGCTATCGGCGAGCAGCGGAGGCTCCAGGCGTGATTCGCGCGCACTCGAAACCTGCGCTGCGGCCGGCGCACTTGACGTGTTCGCATGCCTTCCCGCTATTGTGGGTGTGCGAGGAGCGGATGCGCACATGTGCGTTAGCTCGTCGGGAGCAGCATCCGGCAACAGAACGCGGGCGTCCACTAACGTAAAGGCAACCCATCCACCTATGTGGTCCGACAACGAAGCAAGTCTCGACCTACTTGGCTACCAGCATCTCGTCGAAGCGGTGCTCGCCATCCTCGGCGAGGAGCGGCTGCTCCCTGCCACCATCGGCGTCTTCGGCGACTGGGGCAGCGGCAAGTCGACGCTGATCAGCATGGTCCGCACACGGCTCGAAGATGACAAGGAGACGCTGGTGCTGCCCTTCAACGGCTGGCTCTTCGAGGGCTATGAAGACGCCAAGCTCGCGCTGATGGGCACCATCATCGACGAGCTGGCCGACCGCAAGAAACTTTCGACCAAGGGCAAGGAGCTCGTCCTCGGGCTTGTGCGCCGCATCAACTTCTGGCACGTGGCGATGGTCGGCGCGCGCGTCGCAGCTGGCTATGCGGCCGGCGATCTCCACGGAGCCGCCGCCGGGGCGGCGCTCAGCATGCCTGACCTCTTCGAGAAGGCGAAGGAGGTCGACCCCGAAAAGCTGGGCGACTTCCTGCGCGAGAACGACCCCGGCCAGAAGCTTCGCCGTGGTGTCCGCGAATTCCGGGACGACTTCACCAAGCTGCTCGACGAGACCAAGATCAAGCGCCTGGTCGTCATCGTCGACGATCTCGACCGGTGCACCCCGGACACGATCATCGAGACCCTGGAAGCGATCAAGCTGTTCCTGTTCGTGCCGCGCACGGCCTTCGTCCTCGGGGCCGACGAGCGGCTCATCCGCTACGCTGTCCGCCGCCGGTTCCCCGAGCTGCCCGGCGAGCGCGCCGAGGTCGGTCGCGACTACCTCGAGAAGCTGATCCAGTTCCCCGTCCGCGTCCCCGCGATGGGGCGCGGGGAGACCGAGACGTACATCAAGCTGTTGCTCGCCGAGCGATGCATCCTCGAGGACGAGGCGTACGATCGGCTGCGCGACTGCGGCATCAACGCCGACGCCAGCGTCGATGCGAGCCTCGACCGCGTCTCCGTCGAGAAGGCCCTAGGCTTCAAGCCCGAAAAGGATCTCGACGAGGCGCTGGCGCTCGGCGATCAGATCTCGCCAGTGCTCGCGGCGGGCCTAATGGGAAACCCACGCCAGTGCAAGCGCTTCCTCAACACCCTGCTCATGCGGCTCAACATGGCGCAGTCGAAGAAAGTCGCGCTGAAGCGGCGGACGCTCGCAAAGCTCATGCTGCTCGAGTACATGAAGCCGGAGTCGTTCAAGGAGTTGGCGCGCCTCCAGGCGGCGCAAATCGGGCACCCGTCGGAACTCGCGGCGCTCGAACACCCTGCTATCGCGGTCGCCGAGGCGGACGCCGACACCGACGACAAAGCGCCCGCTACGAAACCGCGCAGTCCCGCTGCCAAGCCCGCCGTGAAGTCTGTGCCAGCCACCGAGACGCCTGCGGCCGGTGTGCTCGCAGGTTGGCCGTCCGACGATTGGCTCGGTCCATGGCTTCGCTCCGAGCCGTCGCTCGCAGCCGAAGACCTCCGCCCATACTTCTACTTCGCGCGTGAAAAACTCGATCCGCTCGCGGGCGTCTCGTTGCGCATGAGCCCCGAGGCGCAGAACGCGCTCGCGAAGCTCCTCGGCCCAACGGCCGCGGAACGAACCCTAGTGCTCTCGCGCGCCGCACAGCTTACTCCGGCGGACGCCGCTGGCGTCTTCGAGGCACTCGCCCGCAAGACGAGGGAGACGGAGACGCTCGCCATCAGCGAGGGACCCCTTCCGCGCTTGCTCGACTGGGTCGAGGCGAGGCCCGAACTCTTCGGCGAGCTCATGACGTTCCTCAAGTCGCTGCCGGACTCGGGCGTGCCGTTCGGGATCACGGCGCGCATGGTCCCCATCGCTTCGACGCCCGAGCGTAAGCCGCAGGTCGCCCAGCTGCTTGAACAGTGGCGCCAGCACGGGAGCGCGCAGCTGAAGCGGACCGCCGTGACCGCACTTGAACAGCTCAACAAGTAGCCATGGGCACCTCGAAATCATACGGCGGTCCAGGCGACACGAGCCGCCTGCTCCCCTCTTGGGCGCTACCGGACGCAGCCCCGGGCGATGGAGCGAGCGCCGGTGGAGGTGCGGACGCCGGTGGCAGTGCCACGGTGCCGACCAACGGACCGCAGCAGCCCCCGGTGACGCCCGACGGCGACGGCACCGGACCGTCCGTGTCCCCGGCCCCCGCCGAACCGGCGGCTCCCGCGTTTTCGGGTCCCGTGCACCACCCATGGAGAGCCGCCAAGCGCAGCCTCGGCGTCGCGCTTCGCGGCTCCGGCGGCCAACGCGACTATCGGCGAGCCGCGCGCGACTACGTCCGGGCAAGAGGCGGCGCGCGGCGCGCGGCGCAAGCAGCGACCTCGGCACGCGGAGCGACGGCCCGGTTCGCCGGATTCCTCTCGAGCCTGTCCTCGGGCGGCGTCGACGGCGCGGTCCGGCAGCTCGGACTCGGGTCGCTCGCGGGGCGCCCTGCGCACGATGTGCTCGCCGCAATCACGAACGCGCTCGCGCCGCAGGGCGCCACTCTCGCGGATGCGGCTTCGCGCCAGGCGATCGCCGAGACCCTCGCGGCGCTCTGGGACGCGCGTGGCGTCACGGAGGGCGGCCTCGACCGCTTGCAGTCCATGACGCCGGACGACATCCGCGCCGCGATCACCGAGTCCGTCAGCGCCCACATCTTTTACCAGTGGGTTCTCGAGCTCGGCCGTGCGATCGAGCGACGGGCGGTCTCCACGAACGAGGCCGTGACGATGGAGCGCGAGATGCGCCAGTACATCCGCGACACGCTCAAGCTGGACCTCGCGAGGACGGACGTCCTCCTGGTCGACTGGCGCGGCCAGCAGGGTCGTCAGATCGTCGAGAAGGTCTTCACGGAAGCTTACGCACTCATCGAGTCAACATGACCTGGCATGTCATCACCCGCATCGGCGAAGCCGACGTCTTCGAGCCCGCGATCGGCGAGAACGAACCCCGCATCCACGTCGGGCTACGCCGACCCGGTGACGCCTCCGGGCTCGGTCCCGACGTGCTCAAAATCATCGCGGAGAACGCAGGAGCGCTCCCCGACGACAACGCGATGGACCTCCTCGCGATCGCGGAGGCCGCATTCGCGGCCGATTTGCGGATCCCGCGCGACATCGGCCTCGACCGATGGACGCGCAGCGTGCGAATCCATGTGCCCGTATCGAACCCGACGCTCTGGTCCTCGCTCGGCCCGTCGGTCGCGGGTCTCTTGGGATTCCTGACCGGGGACGTGTGGGAGCTCGAGTTCCGACAAAGCATCGCGATGCAGGCTCCGGTGCTCGGCTCCGTGCCACCCGCCACGAAGACGGTTTGCTTGTTCTCCGGTGGCCTCGATTCCCTCATCGCCGGTATCGACCTTCTGTCACACGGCGAGCCGGTAGCGCTCGTCGGCCACTATGGCGCCGGCCTCACCAACGCGATCCAGCAGCGCGTGCTCACGCCGCTGCGCGCGAGGTTCGGCGTCGCGCTCCGCGAGTTCCGGTTCTACGTCCAGCCGCCGAAGGAGTACTCGGCCGGTGAGCCGACGATGCGCTCGCGCTCGATTCTGTTCCTCGCGCTCGGCATCGCTGTCGCGTCGGCCCTGAAGGCGGAACGTCTGGTCATCGGCGAGAACGGTCTCATCTCACTCAACGTACCTCTGACGTTGACCAGGCTCGGGAGCCACAGCACGCGAACGACGCACCCGCATGTGCTCGCGATGCTGCGCGACGTTCTCCGCGCCGTCGGGCTCGACATCGCCATCGATCTGCCCTATCGGTTCCAAACGAAAGGCGAGATGCTGGCCGCGACGATGAATCCCGCGCTGCTCGCGGCCACCGCGCCGCTCACGATGTCGTGCTCGCACCCCGAGGTCGGTCGGTATCGCGGCACGACGCCGGGCAACCACTGCGGGTACTGCGTTCCATGCGTTATCCGCCGCGCGGCCCTCATGCGGGCCGGACTTCCGCACGACGTGTACGACGTGGACATCCTGCAGCACCCGCCCGCGCTCGGCAGCGAGACCGCCGCCGACGTGCGCGCGTTCGAGATGGCCGTGGCGCGGTTCCGGGGGATGTCGCAGACGGCACAGGTGAGCGCCGTGCTCTCGACGGGCCCCATCCCCAACGACGAGATTTCCGGCTACGCCGATGTGTATGCGCGCGGCATGACAGAGGTCGAGAACCTGCTCAACGCGATCCCCCGCGTATGACGAGCCCTTCCATCGAGCTTGTCGATGCGCACTGTCACCTCGACCTTTTTCCGGATCCCATTGCCCTGGCGCGGTGCGTGAACGAGCGCCGGATTCATACGATTGCGGTCACGAACGCGCCGTCCGTTTTCTCGCACACGGAGCGGCTGGCGGCCGGCTCACGATATCTCCACGCGGCCGTCGGCTTGCACCCAGAGCTCGTCGCCACGCACGCCCACGAGCTCGATCGGATATGGCCTGCTCTTGAACGTACCCGATTCGTCGGCGAAGTGGGCCTCGACTACACGACCAACGATCCGGATCTCCGCTCGCGCCAGCGCGCCGTCTTTACGAAAATACTCGATCACTGCGCAGCCTACGGCGACAAGACCATCACGGTCCACTCGCGCCGCGCCACCGCCGACACCATTGACGCGATCGGCGAGCGGTACCGAGGACGCGTCGTCCTTCATTGGTTCACCGGCAGCCGCAAGGAGCTTGAGCGGGCAATCCGCAACGGGCTCTACTTCTCGGTCAATCCGGCGATGGTCCAAACACAGAAAGGCCGCGAGCTCGTCGCGGCGATGCCGAGCGACCGCGTCCTCACCGAAAGCGACGGCCCCTTCGTGCGGATGGGGGCGCAGAGTGCGGACCCGACCAGCGCGCCGATCGTCATCCAGTATTTGGCTCAAGTGTGGCGCAGGTCCGAAGACGAGACGGCGCTCACGATCCTCGCGAACATGGAACTCGGAGAGGAAAACGCGCCGTAGCTACGGCGCATGTCCGTCATCTTCTAGACCTCTTCCTTCGCCGGCGTCGCGAGGCGAAAGGCGCTGGCGTGTGCTACACCAACCTGCCATCCAAACGATCACCTCTGACCTTCGCGAATTCGAGTAGGTCCTGCACGTTTCCTCCGCGTTGTTTCCAATCGTAAAACGTCTGCTCGCCGACAAGGACATATTCCCAGGTCGTGTTTTCACGCTTCTCGGGTGAGATAGCGTTAATCTTCTCGGCCCATGCCAGCACGGACCTTTGCTTCCGCACGACGTTCGGGTGGACCATCTGCTCCTGAGCCTTCGTCTCGACGATGTACGTCTTGCCGTTCGCGCACCGTACGAGAAAGTCGGGATGGTAGTAGCCGAGCATGCCGTCCTCTTTCACGTAGCGAAAGATGACGAAGGCGTGCTTGTACTCGTTGAGCTTGCCGAACGCGGCGACGGTCGCATCGCGGTCGAGGTAATCGACGAACGCCTTCTCCAGGCCGCCGTTGTGCGCCGGGAACGGCGTCTTGACGTAGACAGTCTTCGCCGTCTCGATGGAATAGGACTTCCGCATCGGCATGGTCGGAACTTCCGATAGCCTGCGGAAGAAGACCTCGTCGGTGTCCGCGGACTCCACCTCCTGCATGCGAAGGAGCTTCTGCGACACCTGCTGGATGACGTGGTTCGCGACGGGGTCGATCAGGAGCACTCGCCAGTTGCCGTCGACGAACGGGTCGAATGGGCCGCCGAAGAGGCCGTTGCGGATGAACTCATCGGTGAGCCGGGCGAGCTCAGGCAGCTGCACCTGCATCATCGGGAACCGGACCTCTGCTGCGTTCCTTCGCGTTGCGACCGGTTCCGAAAGCACCATGGAGACCCTGTTGACGAGGTTGGCCACGTATTCGTTGTAGCTGGCGGCGGTCATCACCCCGCCATGCACGGCATAGTCGCCGAAGCGGGTGCCCTTCGTAGCCTCCTGCGAGATGAACTCGTCGTTCTTAGGCACCATCCCCTTGAGCTGGCCGAGCGTGAAGCCGCCGAAGGGCCGCATGTCCGAGGCATCCAGCGCCTGAGGTTTGAAGAGGTCCTCGGATTCTCGCGCGATCACTGGGAAGCCGATGTCGTACGCCTGGTATCCGTCGCGCAGGCCGACGGTCTCGAGGTCGCCGATGATGCCAGTCCCCGGAACACCCTCGATGGGACGATCGACTATGCCAACGAGGCCGTCTTTCATGAGCTCGTCGTAGAACTCGATGAAGGACGGGTGCTCGACGATGCTCAGGATGTCGAGGTAATTCGACGGCTCGCGGCGATCGGCCAGCAAATCCTTCCGACTCTCCGCCTTCAGCTCCGCGAACTCAGGCTCGCGCCACATGAGGCGCAATCCACGGCCGATCGTCTGTTCGAGGAGGATCGGCGCCCGGGCCGAGCGAAGCGGCACGATGACGCAGATGTTGTTCACGTCGAAGCCCTCGCGGAGCATGAGGACGGAGACGACGACGCGAGGCCGCTCGTGACGATCGAGGTTGAACAGCTGGCCCTTCAACTTCTCCCACTCCTCGACGCCGACCTCGCCTTTCTTCGTGGTGTGGATCTCAAGGACGTCGTCCGCAGCCAGGCCTTCCTGCTGCAGGAATTGCGTGACGAGCGGGGCGACCTCGGTGTCCTCGCAGACGACCATCATCTTCGGGTATTTGTCCCCGCCCTTGTCGAGCGCGGTGAAATGCTTCTCGAGGATGCGCAGCTTAGTGAGACCGGCGCGGATCATGACGCGCTGACCTTCGGACAGGCCGATGACCTTGCCGTCCTCGTCGCGCTCCGCCTTGAAGTCGAGCTCGAGCGAAGCGATCTCCTTCCGACGGTCGAGCGCCAAGAGCTTGACCAGCCCTTGCTGGATGGCCGACCTGAGGTCGAAGTCAGCGACAATATGCGGGAAGTACCGTTTTTTACCGCCGCGCTCGTTGTAGGGGGTCGCCGAGAAGTCGATCTGGATGAACCTCTTGCCCTTGCCCTCGGCGATCGCGGTGAGGCTCTTCTGCCATTCTACCTCGCTCGCCTCGCCAGCCCGCTGCATCTCGTGGATGTGGTGCGCCTCGTCGTTGAAGACGACGAGGTCAGTCAGACCCTTGAGGAATTCGAGTTCCTTGCCGCTGCCGAACTCCGCATCGAGCGCGTTGAGGTCGTTTCCAGCGTTCCTGCCCGGACGGGCAGGTAGGATGTCGGAAACCAGCGCGGCCGTGTCGACGTCAGCCCCCAGCTGGTGCTCGGTGGCATCTTCCTCCGTGCCCGCCAGCAGGTGCCAGTTGGTGACCGCCACGAGCCCGTCGCCGGTGACCTTGCTGCCGATCTCGTCCTTGCGCGCGACGCATGACTGAAGAAACCCGAAGACCTCCGGCCGGTACTCCTCGGGCAGGAAGAGGTCCTGGAACTTGGCGATGTCGGCCTGCGCAAAGTCGCGCGTGCCGCCGTTCTCTTCGGCTTTGCCGAGGAAGGCATCGAGCAAGCGCTCGTACACGATGAGGCCAGGCGCGACCACGAGGAAGTGCTTGCTGAAGTTCCCCGGCTCGCCGCGCTTCGCGTTCAGGTACTGCCAGATGAGGAGGGCCTGCAAGACCCACGTCTTGCCGGTGCCGGTCGCCATCTTCACGCAACATTTCGGGTGCTGGTACTTGTCCTTCGCCAACTGCTCCAGCCCAAGATCCTCCTGCAACAGGAGGTCCGGCGCGACGGCCTGATACGCCTCTGCCGGGCTACCGACCTTCGCGACCTCGTGGAGCCAGATGACGTTCAGAATGGCCTGTCGCTGGCCCTCATGGAAGTTCTGTGCGCGAAGTCCCGCATGCGCCTCGTGGAACCACCACCTCAGCAGGCCACGCGTCGTGTCCGTCACGGCGTCGAGGAACATCCCTGATTCCCAATCCGCGTTGGCCTTTGCGCTGACCTCCCGTGCGAACACTAGGGGTGTCTCAAGTCGAGCCGTCATACGTCAGCGAACAGTGACGACGACTTCCGACTCCCAGCCGAAGACGTCGACGCCCTTGATGCAAATGGTCCGCGGGCCGGCCTTCTTGGGTACCCGGATGGTGGCCCTGCGGATGACGCGGAGCGGGTCGTGGTCATTCGCTTCGTTCTCGCGGTAGTCCTGCCAGCAGCTGCGGAAGACCAGGCCATCGTAGTCCGGGTCGACGCTCCAGTACTCGATGAGGTCCAGCGGGTCCTTGGCGATGACGTCCTGAAGCACCTTCTTGCCTTCGTCGTCGAGCGGAAGGGCATCCGGGGAGAGGACCATGTAGTTGTCGAGCTCGACCGTGATCTCCGTCTCGGCACCGACATCACGAGCCTCGGGCTTCTTCACCGTCAGGTACTGGAGGGACGAGAAACGGATCGGCGTGCGAACGGTGCCGTCTGGGTCGACCGCGACTTGCGCGGACACCTTCTTGAACTTCGCCTTGCTCGCCAGCGTGTCGAGCAAGTCCGGCGGAATCACGAGAACCTCCAGGCGCTTGTCGCCAAGGCCGTCGATGATCTGCCCGATCTGCGTGTCGAAGTTCCAGCCGAGCACGATGACCTTGTCCCAGCCACCCATGAAAGTCTCACGAAGCTCCTGCGCCTTGCGGAGCGTCGCCATGCCGCAGAGCTTGCTCGGGGAGTCGACATACACGAGTGTCTTGGTCTTGCCCAACCGGCCAAGGTTCCTCTGCGGGTTGTCTTCGACCGGGAACGGCAGCGCGCCGAACAGGTTCAGCACGACGGCAGACAGGTCACCGATGCGGTACTTCGTGCCCATCGTGGAGTGGAGTTGCTCCTTTTGATAGTCCCCGATTGATTGGTAGACGAATGGCTTGGCACCATTGTCGATAAGCCGCTTTCTAGTGATCATCGTCTGTGGCTTGCCAATATCTGAAACAATCCAGCGCCTGCCCATCCGTTCGGACACACTGGCAGCAGTGCCGGAACCAGAAAAGAAGTCAGCAACAATTCCGCCATCGGCAGAAGATGCCTGAATGATGCGTTCTAGCAGCTTCTCTGGTTTCTGAGTATTGAAATCAAGGCCCTCATTTGCCTGTGAGGAGATGGCCATGAAATCGAACCAGAGATCCTGGACTTGTTTGCCCTCGATCTCGTCAGAATACTGCTTATAGCGAGGCGTTCCGTTCGAAGAAAAGAAGATCTTTCCTGACGCGACGGCTTCATTGATCCTCTGTTGGGACCAACGCCAGTGCGTGCCGGGCGGTGGCGCGAGTAGCTTGTCTCCAAAATAGCGTTGATCACCTTGACCGGCGGCGTTCATTGAAACTGACTTGTAACGGCGACCGGAGCCTTCTTCGACATAGGGATACTCATCCTTGGTTTCTTCTGGAGATCTGGGAATGAAGACGGGGGCAAAGCGATAGTTATCCGTCTTTGTGTAGTAGAGAATGGTGTCATGTATGCACCCGAACTTGTTGCCATCATTGTGGCTATATGCGCGACGCCAGATGATCTCGTTGCGGAACTGCTCTTTGCCGAAGACCTCATCAAGTATGGCTTTCATGTAATGCCCAACGTGCCAATCGATGTGGACATAAATTACCCCTTGTTCCGAGAGAAGTTCACGCATCAATACAAGCCGTGGGTACATGTAGCGCAGGTAAGCAAGCGTCCCTTTCACCTGCTCGCCGCCAACATCGCCGGACCAAGTATCGGCGTATGCGAATTGCTCGATGACGGTCGGCTTCGACTCGACGCTTCCGCCCGGCAGCTCAATCTTCGTTCGATAGTCGGCCTTGCTGTCGAACGGCGGGTCGATGTAAATGAGGTCGATCTTTCCCCGCATGCTCGATAGGCCAGACTCCGGATCTCCCGCAAGGAGCGCCTGCATGGCGAGGAGGTTGTCGCCATAAATCAGGCGATTCTTCCATTCGCCGCTTTCGAGCTTCATCTTTTCGAGGGTTGCACACAACTCCTGATAGTCGGTGTCTTTCGTGGCGGCAACCAACTCGTTGGTCTGGAGCGTTACGCGGGAACTCTCGCTTAATCCCTCGAGGATCCGATTCGCCTCCCGCCGCCCTTCCTGGACGACTTTCGGGAGGAACTCGATAATACTGGGTATATCGGTGGGCTACGCTTAGATAAGATAGAGTGTAGTATCTTGCCTCGGTTTCGGGAAGTGGCCGACGCGAAGTGTCTCATTGATGAGTCTGGCCACTCAGTTCGACGGAGTCATTGGATCCTGGTGCTGTCACACGTTCGGCCATCGTACTCCCACGACGCAGCTTGCGCCAATTACCAAGCCGGCCGTCGAGAGTATGTCACCCTTTTGCTGTTCGCCCATTCCGTCTATCTTGATGATCTAAGTCCTTAATTTGTCCACATGCCCAAACGAAAGCGTGCTGGCTTGTGCATCTGCGGCGATCTTGGACCGCGCCCCCTCGAGGACTGCCCATCAGGGCTGTGCCTGCCAGGGACGCTGACCTACCTGCCGCCGAAGTAACGCAAACCCGCCCCTGGAGGGGCGGGTTTGCGTCTAACTTGCGTGCCTAGCCCGGTTGTTTCGATCAGAGAACGCTCACCGCAATCGAATGAGCAGAAGCACCAGAACCACGGCGGTGAGGAGAGCGTTTCCGACGCATAGAGTCATGGTCGTGACTTGGAAGCGCCGGATGGTTTTCGCCTGAAGCGGCTTGACCTGATCGGCCACCTTCTTGATCTCACCTGCAACGGCGGCAAGGTTTCTCGCGACGCCTTCCTGAATCGCAGTCGCCTCTTGGAACTTTTCGATTTCCACGACTAATTGCTTGGCCCTATTTGAACACTCTTCCAGCA